>Ga0209345_10004069_pt1 | contig 14430 bp, 15 predicted proteins | sample Cruoilmetagenom7_FD_187294 | JGI IMG/M metagenome (GOLD analysis project Ga0209345, IMG submission 187294) | Oil polluted marine microbial communities from Coal Oil Point, Santa Barbara, California, USA - Sample 7 (SPAdes) (version 2) | ecosystem: Environmental > Aquatic > Marine > Oil seeps ... | reverse complement strand
AGGGACTTTGCTTTTCCACCCGCCAAATTCGCGCTCTTGTAGGTTGGAAAAGCAAAGTCCCTATCATCGCTGTCACTGCAAATGTCGTTGAAAGTGTTCGCGAAGAAGCCCTAGAAGCGGGCATGAACGAATTTCTCAGCAAACCCATCAACTTTACAGAGCTGCTAGATGCAATCAAGCGCGCTATTATCAATTAAACTGATAAACCGCTTACATAATTAAACTGTTTTTGATTTTTTCAACGCCTTCTCGCGCCAAGGCATCCGCACGTTCGTTTTCATCGTGCCCCGCATGGCCCTTGACCCAATGCCATTCAACATCATGAATTTCAATGGCTTTTTCAAGTTGCTGCCAAAGGTCGGCATTTTTCACAGGTTTTCTGGCTGCGGTTTTCCAACCGTTTTTTTTCCAATTGAAAATCCATTTGGTGATGCCGTCTTTAACATAAGTGCTGTCAGTATAAAGCTCGATCTTCACAGGGCGTTTCATGCTCTCCAACGCAAAAATAGCAGCGGATAATTCCATACGGTTATTTGTTGTTTGCTCTTCCCCACCCAACAGTTCTTTTTCGACACCTTTATAGCGCAGTAAGGCCCCCCAACCACCTGGGCCAGGATTACCACTACAGGCCCCGTCTGTGTAAATCTCAACGATTTCTTCTTTAGTCATTATTGTAACCCGTAAGCGCTGCTTGAGCGCACAGCTTGGTGGAATTTAAGAATTTCATAATATTCTAGCGGATTTTTCGGTTTTACCAACGCATCCTTGGGCGTATTAACCCAATCATAAAGCCGGGTCAGCAAAAACCGTAACGCCGCACCGCGTGCGACAAGAGGTAAAGCATCGACTTCTTCCTTAGAAAAGGCGCGCACCTTTCGATAATGCGATAAAAGAAGCTTGGCTTTAGTCACATTAAAATCACCATCGATTTCAAAGCACCAAGCATTCATGCAAATCGCCAAATCGTAGGCAAAAATATCATGACAGGCAAAATAAAAATCAATCAACCCGCTGCAGACGTCACCTCTGAAAAACACATTATCGGGAAAAGCGTCCGCATGAATTATCCCTTTGGGCAATCCGATGGGCCAACGCGGTTCTAAATAATCCAATTCTGCCGATAAGGCAGCCCCTAATCCCGGTTTGACATCATCACAATGAGATAAACATTTCTCTAAAAGAGGGCGCCAATTTTGAATACTTAAATCATTTGGTCGGCTCATTTTAAAGTCAGCGCCTGCAACATGCAATTCACCAAGTGATTTACCCAATTGGGCGCAATGTACAGGCTTAATTTTGCGCGGCCACATGCCGGGTAAGAATGTAAAAATAGCCGCTGGACGGCCTGCCAGAACGCCTAACACTTGATCTTCGCCATCTTTAAGCGGTGTCGGACATATGATGCCACGCTCACTTAGATGTTCCAGCAAGTTCATGAAAAAAGGAAGGTCAGCCTCATTCACTCGTTTTTCATAAAGTGTCAGAATATAAGGACCAATATCTGTTTGAATGATATAATTGGTGTTCTCCACACCTTCTGCAATGCCTTTATATGACAACAGGGTTCCTATGGAAAAACGATCCACAAAGGCTGTTAATTCAACATCACTCACTTCTGTATAGACTGCCATTTTCTATTCCTATTCAGACAGGCTTGCAGGCAATTTGAAAAAGACATTTTCTTCTGTCACTGTTTCAAATTTAATACTGACATCAAAGCGTTCTTTACAAGCGTTCACAACTTCTTCGACCAAGATTTCTGGGGCCGATGCCCCTGCTGTAATGCCCAATGTTGTGACCCCTTCAAAATCAGCAAAATTAATATCACATGCACGCTGCACCAACATAGATTTTGGGCATCCATTCAGCTTTGCAACTTCAACCAATCTACGCGAATTAGATGAATTGGGCGCCCCAATTACCATAATCATATCAGATTTATCAGCGATAACTTTTACTGCTGTTTGACGATTCGTCGTCGCATAACAAATATCTTCTTTTTTCGGTAATTCCAAATTTGGATAGCGTTCTTTCAAGATCGCAATCACACCCTCGGTATCATCAACGGATAATGTGGTTTGTGTGACTAAACCTAGTGGCATCTCGGTTGGTAAATTCACTGTTCTTGCTTGTTCTTGGTTTTCCACCAAGGTGACACTTCCAACAGGTAGCTGCCCCATGGTGCCAATAACTTCTGGATGTCCTTCATGACCGATCAGCACAACGGGTTGGTCGCCATTATAATGACGTTCAGCCGCACGGTGGACTTTACTGACCAAAGGACAGGTTGCGTCCACATAAGTGAGTTTACGACGCTCGGCCTCGGCCGGGACCGTTTTCGGCACACCATGGGCTGAAAAGATCACGGGCACACCATCTGGCACTTCATCTAATTCATCGACAAAGATAGCGCCTTTATCTTTTAGTGTTTCCACAACAAACTTGTTATGAACAATTTCATGGCGTACATAGACGGGCTTACCGAATTTTTCTAAGGCCTGTTCTACAATTTGAATTGCACGATCAACACCCGCGCAAAAGCCACGGGGTCCGGCTAATAATATGGTCATTGAAGGTTTATTCATAAGCCCAATATAGAAAGCATCAAGAAAGTGTAAAGCCAATCCTAAAATTTCATGTTAGAATTTTCCCTATGATACGGATTTCATTCATAATTTTTGCTCTCTTTAGTATGTTGTTCACAACAGATTTAGGGGCAGCCAAGCCATCAGGTCTTAATAAACCTACCCCGAAGCCAGAAGTCTATGCGCTTAAAACTCCCATAGAACAAGCTCAAGAACTGCTCAAAGAACTTGGTTTTTATAATGGAGTAATCAATGGCAAGCGTTCAACTGAAACCATTGCTGCGATTATAGAATATCAAAAAGAACATGCCTTAAAAGAAACTGGTAAAATTTCTCGCCAGCTTTTAGATCATCTTGAAAATATAGGGCGCGTGAAAGCTTTAATTCAACGTCTAGATAGCGTTCGCAAATTACGCCAAGATCAAGCCCGAACTGCTTTATTATCTGATCCACGGACACGGAAATTACTTGAACCTAAAAAACGCGAAATCGCTGACCCAACGCGCGATTCTTCTTTTTGTTTCAAATCACCAACATCAATTTGCCTGCTGAATGAAGCCGTTGAAAGCTCACGCGCTGTCTTTGAAGACGATTTACGCGATTGGGCTTTGGGTGAAATTTTGGCGGCCCAAGTCAGCGCCGGCCTTGAAAAAGATGCAATGGAAACAGCAGCACGCATTAAAGACAGCCGCTTGGTCATTGCAGCCCTTGCCAATATCGCAAAAACACAAGTCAAAGAAGGCAAATTGGCAGAAGCACTATCTGGTTTAAGTTTAATTCCTGTTATCGAGCGCCGCCTATCCGTCTTACTTGATATTGCACAAGCCTATCAAAATAAGGGGGAAACGGAAAATTTAACCCTTACCATTAACAAAATCCTTGCAGTAAGTGAGTCCATCAAAGCCCTTGAAACACGCCTACCCTTGCAAATCCAAGCCGCAGAAATTCTTTCTCAAAGTGATAAGAAACGCGCGCTCAAATTGCTGGACAATGTCTCTGAAACAGCACGCAGCGGAACCACAAACGGCTCAAGGGTCACATTATTGCGCCATGCCGCCAGTGCCATGGCCAATATTCAATATCCAGAATGGGCCCTAAAGGCTTTAGATGAATTACCCGATGACGAAACCCGTATTCCTGTTTTGATGGCAGCGACTCGCGCCTTTTTAAAAATGAAACGCTTTGATGCGGCACTTACGACCGTCAGCAGAATTTCAGCCGATCGATATCGCGGGGTTATTTTCGCCGATGTTGCACTTGCCCTTTGGCAGAACGGACACAGAACCAGAGCTCATAAAATTTTGAATGAGGCTCAAACATTAATAAAAGGCATTCGTTTGCCGTTTGCTAAAAATTTCGCCTTAGCCCAGATCGCCAATGTCATGATTAAAATGGTCAGCGATAACAAAGAAACGGGACTCGCCAATCGCACCTTCACAATAATATCAGGCATTAGCGATGAGCGCCTTAAAGCGCGGGGCCTTTGGGATCTGGCTCATGCATCCGATTTGCACGGATTTTCCATTACCAAGGGCGACATGAATAAAGCTGCCAAACGTGCAATAAATGACATCAAAAGTAATTTCTCTCGGGCCTGGATGTTAGGTGATCTTGCCAACGCACATCATGCCTTAGGTGAAAAAAAGACCGCGCAAACAGCATTTGAAATGGGTTTAAAAACAGCTCAAGGCCTGACGAACCCATGGGCTAGGTCACGTGCATTAGCAAAATTTGGTGCAGTTATGAGCACCTTGGATTGATTGATGCCTTCTTAAAGGTTATGGTGCGCATCAACCGCTACATTTCACATTCATTTGAGAGACGACATGCAAATTTCAAAACCCATTAGAACCCTCTTGTTAGGTCTAGCCCTATCAGTTGGCTTAAGTGCATGCGACTCTATGAAAGTTTGGCGCGCAGATAAGCCAGAACCTTGCCCGCGCGTAACAGTTCTGGCGAACGCATCAGATTTGACTAAGTTCAAAGAAGGTCCCGGACGTGATCTCATTGATGTTGTCTTTCAAGCTGAAATCAGTAATGTCCTAAACCTGTGTAAGTATGATGTGGATTATGATACACGCGTTGGCACCATTCACGCTCAATTGGCTGCTGTAATTGCGGGTAAACGTGGCCCGGCAGATACGACACATTCAGCCGACGTCTCCTATTTCATTGCCGTCGTTGATGCCAATAAAAAAGTCATTCAAAAAAGCATTTTCAACCTGAAACTCGCTTTCCCCGGTAATTTGTCTCAGAACGAAGTTAAAGACGAAGTGGTTGATCTCACAATTCCTGTGGCAGACGGTCTTGATGGGCGTGATTTCGAAATCTATCTTGGACTTCAGCTCACCCGTGAAGAAATCGCCTATAACCAGCGCCAAAAACAGCGTTAATATTATTCAAGCCCTGACACAATACCCTATCCTTTACAGTTTTCGGCGCTGCCCCTATGCCATGCGCGCACGGATGGGGTTGTTCAGCAGTGGTATCGTGTGTGAATTGCGCGAAGTTGTCTTACGCAATAAACCACAGTCCATGTTGGACTTATCGCCCAAAGGCACAGTGCCTGTCTTGCAAACGTTGGAGGGACGCGTCATTGATCAAAGCCTAGACATCATGGTTTGGGCGCTGGAACAAAATGATCCACAAGACTGGTTATCGGATAATCTGGAAAACATGCTCAGTTTGATAAATCAGAATGATCAAGACTTTAAAACTCACCTTGATCGCTATAAATACGCTTCTCGATTTGAAGATGCAGACCCTTTGCATTCACGTGCGCAGGGTGAAGCCTTCTTGCAGGTTTTAGAAGACCAATTATCAGACACTCCCTATTTATATGGTGAGGTGCCCTACCTTGCCGATATCGCCATTTTCCCCTTCATTCGCCAATTTGCCAATGTAGATAATGATTGGTTTGCCAGTGCCCCATATGTAGCTGTGCAAAAATGGCTTTCTGAATGCCTCGCCTCAGACCTTTTCAAAGCCATCATGGTGAAATACCCCCAATGGCATGATGGTGATGATGTTGTTTTGTTTGAGTGATTGGTCAATAGATTAGGCGTCTTCCAAGCAATAAAGCTCCAAAGACGCTAATCTCAGGAGCTTTATTCTGTTTTAACCGTGAATTAAGCAACCAAGTCTTTACAAGCTTTAATGCAGTCGACGCAAGAATCTGCGCATGCTTTGCATTGTGCGTGCTTTTTTTCGTGTTTGCGGCATTCTTTTTCACAATCTGTGCAAACATCAATGCAAACACGAGCCAACTTCACCAAATACTTAGAATCCGCCATTGCTAATTTAGCCAAAGCATCACACATGGGGAGCATTTCGTTCACTTGATTGGCGCAATCTGCCACAGTGGTATCGTTTGCTTTAAAAAGCTGCAGGCAGTGATCCATACATAAGTTACCCTTTTGAAGGCAATCCATAGCCGCATCAATTATCGCCTGATTTTTGTTCATCCCACCAGCCATATGGTGTGCATGATCATCCTGAGCCGAAGAGGTACCAGCGGTCACTGCTGCTACGGCAAAAGCGCCGCTTGCAGCAAGGATATTACGGCGACTAATTTGTTGGTCTTTCATTTATCATTTACCTTTTTTCTTAGTTAAAGCTTATTTTTGATTATCATTAAGATAATTTAAGCAATTTTGAGGACATGCTTCAAGATAAATAAATTGCCTGTTATCGATGCACAAACTGACTGTGTGATAGAATCGTAATGCTTTTGGTATCAAGACTAGAAAAGACTATGATCCGAAAATACTTCTTCCTTCATTTCCCCAATTGACCCCAGCCTTACTCAGCTCTACAATGGCCTCATATCAGATGACCCCATGCGGGAGAGATGTGGACAAATGTGAGCCACAGGCCGAAGGAGCAATCGCCCCTGCGAAACTCTCAGGCACAATGGACCGCTGGGTGATGAAACTCTGGAAAGTAGATAGGTCTGTTTACCTGTCTCACCGAAGATGTAACCCTGCATAGGCACAGGGGAATCTTTCAGGTTCCATGACAGAGAGGGGCCAAGTTGTTAGCTCAAAAATCGTTTTGGGTTGGCGTTCGTTGGTCTCGCTTTCATGGAAAGGAACATACCCTTGAGCGAAGAACTTAAAACAACACCCCTGCACGCGCTCCATATAGAACTTGGCGGGAAGATGGTTCCCTTTGCTGGCTATGACATGCCTGTGCAATATAATCTCGGCATCTTAAAAGAACACCTTCACACGCGCGCGCTTTGCGGCCTGTTTGATGTATCACACATGGGTCAAGCCTTGCTTAAAGGCGATAATGTGCAAGACGCCATTGAAACACTAACGCCTAGTGATATCAAAGGTCTTGATAAAGATGGCATTCGTTATTCATTATTGATGAATGATGAAGGCGGTATTCGCGATGATTTTATGGTCACAAATCGCGGTGATCATCTTTACATCGTTGTGAATGCAGCCTGTAAAGATGCTGATTTTGCACATATCGAAAAAAGCCTTCCAAATCATACACTTAAACTTTTAGAAGACCGCGCGCTTTTGGCCCTTCAAGGACCCAAAGCTGCTGAGGTTTTGAACCGTTTTGCACCCGGCATTGATCAATTGATTTTTATGAATATGGTTGAAGTCGATATCGCGGGCATTCCTTGCATGGCATCTAGGTCTGGTTACACAGGCGAAGATGGTTATGAAATTTCAGTACCAAATGACAAATGTGAAGAACTCGCACGTAAGTTATTGGCTGAAGATGAAGTTGAAGCCATTGGTCTGGGCGCACGCGATAGCCTGCGTCTTGAAGTCGGGCTGTGCTTGTACGGATCAGACATCGATACCACCACCTCACCCATCGAAGGTGTACTAAACTGGGCCGTTGGTAAACGCCGCCGCATCGATGGTGGTTTCCCTGGTCATGACGTGATCATGAAACATCTTAAAGACGGCATTTCTCGCAAACGTGTTGGCATCAAACCTTTGGGGCGTGCACCTGCGCGTGCACATACCGAAGTTGCAGACACAGATGGCAACATCATTGGCGAGATTACCTCTGGCGGCTTTGGCCCTAGTTATGGTGGCCCTGTTGCCATGGGTTATGTTAAAGCCGAATTTGCCAAAGTTGGCACTGAATTAAATTTAGTCGTGCGTGGCAAGCTTGTCCCTGCACAAATCGAAAAATTACCTTTTGTTCCACAACGTTATTTCAAAGGCTAAGCCTTCTAGGAGTTTATAATTATGACTGTTAAATATACCGAAGACCACGAATGGCTTCTCATTGAAGGTGACACAGCAACTGTGGGCATCACCGAATACGCACAAAATGCGTTGGGTGATATCGTCTTTGTTGAAGTACCAGAAGCAGGCACTGAATATGACCAAGGTGATGATGCAGCCGTTGTTGAGTCTGTAAAAGCAGCATCTGAAGTATACGCACCGATCACGGGCGAAATCACTGAAGGCAACGAAGCCCTTGATGATGCACCTGCACTTGTCAATTCTTCACCTGAAGGCGACGGTTGGTTCTTTAAAATGACCATTAGCGATGCTGGCGAACTCGATAAATTCATGAACGAAGCAGAATATAAAGCTTTCTGCGACGGTCTTGATTAAGACCCTTCGCATCTTTTCATACTGAAAAGCCCGTCGATTAAGTTCGGCGGGCTTTTTAAAATACAACTTCATTTCAATATGAAAAGATCAGAACGATTTTATTCAATCTTATCCAAAGGCGCTGTTAATTCTTCGGCCGGGCTCTCGTCACCCAGTTGGATTTCTTCAATGCGTTCACCACGAGACGTGATTTTATTTGTCGTGATTTGAATTTCTCGAATATCTTTTGTAGATTGCGTGAAATGTCGATCCAGATTTTCGACCCGCTTATCCAAACGCTCCACATCTTCTAACAAATTCATAACTTCTTTTTGAATATGTCCGGCTTCTTCGCGCATACGGGCATCTTTTAGAACAGCGCGCACAGTGTTTAGCGTCGCCATGAGCGTTGTGGGCGAGACAATCCAGACTTTGGCTTTATAGGATTTTTCAACCACATCAATAAAATTGCAGTGCAATTCTGCATAGACCGCTTCACTGGGTAAAAACATCAACGCGCTTTCAGCGGTTTCTCCATTGATGATATATTTGTCAGAAATATCTTTGATATGTTTCAAAATATCTGCTTTGAAAGAACGTGTCGCAACGATTTTATGGTTTTCATTTTCTGCATTCTGCAACGCATTAAAACTTTCCAATGGAAACTTTGAATCGATACAGATGGAACCCGGTGGATTTGGTAGTTTCAACAAGCAATCAACACGTTTGTCGTTACTTAATTTTTCTTGAAAACTATAGGCCGAGGGTGGCAATGCGTTTGTCACCAACATTTCCAACTGCACTTCCCCAAACGCACCACGGGCTTGTTTATTTGATAATATGTCTTGCAAGCCTACCATTTGATTGGACAGGTCCGTGATGTTGCGCTGGGCCACATCAATAACAGCAAGACGTTCTTGCAAAGTCGACATGTGACGCGCGGTGGATTTAGTTTGTTCTATCAAACCTTCACCCATACGATGGGTCAAATTATTTAAACGTTCATCCAAGGTCTTCGTAATATTACGTTCTTGGGTTTGAAGGCGTTCATTCACGGTTTGCTGTGATTTGCTTTGTGACTCGTTCATTTGTGCTAGTCGGCCCGTTAATTCAGCCTGAGCGCGGGTCATTTCCAACAGTTGTTGCGCCATTGCAGCACTATGCGGGTCTTCTTCGATCACTTCTTTTCTGCCACGCATCAAGGAGAATATAGCAATGAACAAGCATAAAACAGATAAACCAACCAAAGCAGAAATCACAAGATCTGTGTCTTTTAACAAGTCTGTTATTTGGGAAACGTTCACTTTTTCACCTTTTGGAAAAAACCTTTTCTACATGCATAACACGATTTTTTTGATGTGCAAGCTTGCCCCTTTTAGATTGTACAGGCAACATGTCAGAGATTGGTTTTTTTGAAGGAGTTTTTCTCATGCCATTTATTCGTCCCTTGCTTTGTGCCAGTGCCATTTTAATGGCTTCCAGCCTCAGCGCAAAAGCCGATATGACCTTAGATGCGTCCCATCAAAAAAACTTATCTCTAACCATTTATCAGAACGGATTAGGATTCGTGCGTGACCTGCGTGAAGCCATCCTTATTAAAGGCGAAAACATCCTCGCCTTTGAAGACATCAGTCCACGAGTTCTTCCCGATAGCTTGTTAATTTCGGGTACAGGTTTTCGCATTAACGAACGTCGATTTGCTTTTGATGTTTTAAACCCGCAAGTCTTGTTGGAAAAATCCGTTGGTCAAGAAGTCGCTTTCTTGCGCATGAACCCGGTGACAGGCAAAGAAGAGCTGATCAAAGCAAAAATCTTATCCACCCAAGGCCAAGTTATTCTTGAACGTGATGGTCACATTGAAGTGGGTCAACCGGGTCGCCTTGTCCTTGATAAACTACCTGAAGGGTTACGTTCACGCCCCGCCTTACTGGCTAATTTAGAAACAGGCATTGATATCAAGACCGATCTTGCACTGGCATATCTAACCAACGGATTAAGCTGGAACACGTCTTATAGTGCGGAACTTAACGATTCTGGAACATCCATGACATTACGATCTTGGGCGAACCTTACAAATACCAGCGGTGTTGATTATAATAATGTTGAACTCAGCTTGGCGGCAGGCAACGTTAAACGACGTACCCAACCTCGCGCCCAAAGAATGCTGTTAAAATCAGCCCCACAAGCTATGAGCATGGCAATGGATGGGGCAACTGAAAGCATGGCTGCGCCTGCACAAGCACTTGGCGGTCTCCATCTTTACGGGCTTTTAAAACCACTTGATCTGAATAATAAAGAAACCAAACAGGTCGCCCTTATGCCTGCGCAAACTTTAAAGACCAAACGCGTTTTGGTGAAACGTTTCAACCCTGTTTATGGCGCTTTGCCTGAACAACCCGTCACGCCCTCTCATCCTGATATAGAACTCAGCTTCACAAACGATAGCCAACAGCCCTTGCCCGATGGTTTGGTGCGCTTATATCGCAAACACAGTGATGGAAAACTTTATTTCATTGGTGAAGATCAACTGAAACAAACACCAAACGATGTAAAAGCGATATTACACCCCGGTAAAAGTTTCGATGTTACTGTGTTGCGCACTCAAACAAAATTCACCACAGCGGGATTTGAAAAACATAATTTTGAAGCCTCCTATGAGGTGGTCATCAAAAATGCCAAAAAAACAGCTGAGACAGTCCGAATCGAGGAAACATTCCCCGGCGAATGGGATTTGAAAAAATCCAGCCTTGAACCCTCCAAGAAACTAGGAAAACGAGCTGTTTGGGAACTTGAAATCCCGCCAGGTGCTCAACAAACTTTAAGCTATCAAGTCCACGTCCGCACACGTTAAAGATTGATCACTCAATTGTTATTTGTTCATCACACTGACAGGCCTACATCATTATGGAACAATAATAATAAAAGAGGTTCAACCATGCCATTTCTATTCCTTGCATTAATATTATCATCCCTCAATTTTTCAACTTTTGCAGCAGACATTACATCTGCACGTTTCTCGTTGGAAACAGATCGTTATGATCATTGCGTGCTGGGGGATTGCATTGAATACGGTGCGGTTGAGGCAATCCTAGATGATGGACGTGTGTTGTCTTATCGCCTAGATAACGATTCGGTTTTTGAAGATATCGAACCACGCCTTGTTCCGATGGGATTAAACGGACGCAATGCATTATTGGTTGTTCGCACTTATCTTGATAAAGGTGCAGCCTTAGCCATTTTAGACCAACGTGGCGGCAAATTAGAAATCGTCGCTGAAAGCCCTGCTATCGGGTTAGCGCATCGTTGGCAAAATCCCATTGGAGTTGCTGATTTCGACCAAGACCGAAAGCTTGAAATTGCAACCGTTATCACCCCTCATATCGGGGGCACGCTGACATTATATGAAAGACAAGGCAATAAACTGGTTAAAAACCAAGAAACCTTTGCCTTTTCAAACCACAAAATGGGATCAAGCCAACTTGATTTATCTGAAATCATTGACTGGAATGAAGATGGCGTGAAAGACATCGTCCTGCCAGATGTTACCCATCATAAGTTAAAGGTTGTGAGCTTTAGTACTGGTGAAGGCAAAATCATTGACGAAACGATACTACCCTTGTTAATCCAAGGCCCACTCGAAGCCATAGAGAACGGTGTCAAATATATCTCCAGTGATGGCAACGAAGAAACTTGGCAACACTGATTATATTTAAACCATAGATTTTGAAAGCTCAGTCATCTTGACAAAATTAATACATGAATATATATTCATGTATATGGAGCATCAAAATGACCCTTGAACAAGACCAACTTATCGAATTATCCGAAGTCTTCAAGTTGTTGGGCGATCCAACACGGCTTGCCATTTTGATTTCCTGTATGGATCAAGAAAAGCCAGTCGGTGATATTGTGGAGGCTGTTGGTGCATCACAATCCCTCGTCAGTCATCATTTACGATTGTTGCGCGCAGCTCGCTTAGTAAAACCGCGCAGGGCAGGACGTCAAATGTTTTATAAGGCACATGATGACCATATCACCTGTACTTTAAAAGATATGATTGAGCATGTGACAGAGGAAGATGAGACATGAGTGCCGGATGTAACAGTTGCGCCAGTGATCGCACGACCCCTGTAGAAGATACAGTCTACCGTAAAATCCTGTGGTTTGCCCTCATCGTAAATGGCGCCATGTTTTTGGTGGAAATTATCGCAGGCGCCTTGGGTCAGTCATTGGCCTTAACGGCTGATGCGATGGATTTTTTCTCTGATGCAGCCAATTACGCCATTACACTGATCGTCCTCGGTCTCAGCCTATCCGTGCGATCAAAAGCAGCCCTGTTTAAAGGCATTTGCATGGGCCTTGTGGGCTTATATGTTTTATATTCTTCTGTGTCTCATATCATTGAAGGCACCGTTCCTCATGCCGAGGTTATGGGTCTCATTGGCTTCCTTGCCCTTATAACGAACGTCGTCGTGGCGGTTTTGCTTTATCGTCACAGAGATGGTGATGCAAACCGTCAATCCATTTGGATTTGTTCCAGAAATGATGCGATAGCCAATATTGCCGTCATGATGGCGGGTGCAGGCGTGTGGGTCAGCCAAACAGGTTGGCCCGATATTTTCATTGGATTGGGGATTGCAGGCCTTGGCCTATGGGGTGCAGGGCAAATTATTCGTAAGTCCCTTAAAGAGATGGAAGCAAACCATCTTCATAAATGAACATGTCTAAAGTTTCCTTATTGCTTTCACATTGCAGTGCGAAAAGAGTCTGGACAAATCGGTCTCATTTCAGTATGAAGATCACACGAACTGGAGAAACATAAGTATTATGCTTAACGTTATGAACATCATGTCTATAGAAAAGACGACTGCAAAGCTTTTTGCGGGTGATGTTGCATGCGTTCTCCTCACCGGCTCAAAGACCACAACAAAGACAACGTTGAAAACCACAACGTAAGCTTTGTGAGGAACCTGTAGACGGATCGTATATTCGAAAAAAGGCCCTCGCGGAGTTTACCGCTAAGGGCCTTTTTTCGTATGTGCTAAAGAATTCGAGAATTGGAACAGCGGGTCATTCCAAGTTGGGCCGTAAAATAAAGGAAGAAAAAAATGGGTTATAAAGTTGCAGTCATCGGGGCCACTGGTAATGTAGGTCGCGAAATGCTTCAAATCATGGCGGAACGTAATTTCCCTGCTGATGAAGTTGTGGCGCTTGCCTCGCGTCGTTCTGCTGGTCGTGAAATTTCTTACGGTGAAGACGAAGTTCTCACTGTAAAAGATCTCGATACTTTTGATTTCACAGGCACCGATATTGTTTTGTCTTCGCCGGGTGGCGCGGTTTCAGCAAAGTATTCTCCACGCGCAGCAGAAGCAGGGGCCGTTGTCATCGATAACACGTCTCATTTCCGCATGGACCCTGACGTTCCCTTAATCGTGCCAGAAGTGAACCCTGAAGCCATTGGCGATTATAAGAAAAAAGGCATCATCGCAAACCCAAACTGTTCAACAATTCAAATGATGGTGGCCTTAAAGCCTTTGCATGACGAATTCGGTATTGAACGCGTAATTGTGTCGACATATCAATCGGTTTCTGGTGGTGGCAAAGATGCGATGGACGAACTGTTCAATCAGACCAAAGGTATCTACATGAATACGCCTGCATCTGAGAACAAAAAATTCTTCACAAAACAGATTTCTTTCAACTGCATTCCCCATATCGATGTTTTCATGGATGATGGCGCAACGAAAGAAGAATGGAAAATGAAAGTTGAGACTGCAAAAATTCTCGACGAAAACATTAAAGTTCATGCCAACTGCTGTCGCGTTCCGGCCTTCGTCGGTCATGCGGAATACATTAACATCGAAACTAAAAAACCAATTGATGTGGATCGCGCCCGTGAAGTGATGAAAGCTCAAGATGGATTAGTCGTCGTTGATCATCATGCAGACGAAGGTTATGTGACCCAAGTTGAATGTGCGGGCGAAGATGCAACATATGTGTCACGTATTCGCAAAGATGACACGGTTGATAACGGTCTATCTTTCTGGTGTGTCGCAGATAACTTGCGCAAAGGTGCTGCACTAAACACAGTGCAAATCGCAGAAGTTTTGGTACGTGACCACCTGAGCAAATAAAAACGAATTGGGGTCTTTTCTTTTTGTGAAGGCCCCTATTCGCAATGCACCTTCAAAAAAACAGCTCTGCATAAAAAAACACCCCTTAGGTCTTATGCCTAATGGGGTGTTTTTATTTTCGAGTACTATTCTTAT
>Ga0209345_10004068_pt1 | contig 14431 bp, 17 predicted proteins | sample Cruoilmetagenom7_FD_187294 | JGI IMG/M metagenome (GOLD analysis project Ga0209345, IMG submission 187294) | Oil polluted marine microbial communities from Coal Oil Point, Santa Barbara, California, USA - Sample 7 (SPAdes) (version 2) | ecosystem: Environmental > Aquatic > Marine > Oil seeps ... | reverse complement strand
GCCCGTGGCTGCATACAGGTGATATCGGCCATATCGATACCAAGGGCCGGATCGTGATTACCGACCGCAAAAAAGACATGATTATCAATGATAAGGGCGACAATGTGGCGCCCCAAAAAATCGAAGGAATGCTGACGTTACAGCTCGAAATCGCCCAAGCAATGGTGTCGGGCGACAAGAAGCCTTACGTGGTCGGTTTAATCGTTCCGGAGGCGGAATGGGCATTGGAATGGGCGCGGGCGAATGATGAAAAATTCGATCTGGCAATGCTGCAAGAATTGCCCGCCTTTCGCACTGCGCTGCACGCAGCAATCGACCGGGTGAATAAGGAATTATCGGTGACCGAAAAGGTCCGGCAATTCGCCTTTGCGGATGAACCTTTCTCGATCACAAACGAAGAAATGACCCCCAGCCTCAAGATCCGCCGCCATAAAATCCGCGAGCGATATGAGGATCGGTTAGGCAAGCTGTATCGAAATTAGGGCTATACCCGCCCGATCAGCGCGGCAAATCCTTGGATGCAATGGCCCCCTCAGGCCAATGACCTCAGCCTACTGACCTAAGGTCATTGATCTCAGGCCATTGATCTCAGGCAGCCACTTCTTCAACCCAATCGGGATAAAATGATGGTTCACGCTGAGACCAGCCCGGCGCTGTCGCGGCCGCTTCACTAAGCGATTTCAGCAAATCCTTGCGCCTTTCAGGCCGGATTTGCGGCAGGGCGGCGGCGGCGCAAAACGCGCTTGGCAGCCATGGCCGCACTGGCGCACGAAGCAACCGTTCATAAAGGAAGCGATAGGCTGAAAAGCTGGTCAGCCGTTCCTGCGCCAGATCAAAGGCAGTGACCCGCATCAATTTGCCCATATAGGGTTCAATACCATCAAAGCCGGTTTCACTAGGCAGCCCGCTACGCAGGGATTTAAGTTCCTGATAGGCGACATATTGGCTGCGGATCGAAGCGTTTTCAGCCGCATCGCGCGCCCACAATTTAAAGGCATCGTGGCGCCCTAGCCCCACATCAAGGCTGCGCTTGATATACCGCTGCTCGCACCCGTCGAAACTGGCGAATTCGCGCATTTCAGCAATCGTCATCGAAGCAGTGCTGGTGGTTGGCATGGTGGATTGTCCCCTGTTGCAGAAGGACACTCGCGGATGATGGTTAATTTTGCGTAAGCGGCATTGGGTTTTATCCCCTTCATCCCCATCACGCAGCAGCCCAAAGAAACGGCGGGATGGGGATGCCCCAATACACCGCGGCGCCGCGCGGGGCGTTCAGCGCGGGTTTGGCCTTAAAAAATCAAACCCAAACCCACACCCATCAAATCAGCCCTGCCAGCGGGCTGGATGGATCAGCATATTTGCGGGTTGCCATCCGGCCTGAAAGATACGCGTGGCGGCCAGCCTGCACCGCCAGTTTCATTGCATGGGCCATGCGGATCGGGTCTTTCGCCTCTGCAATCGCGGTGTTCATTAAAACGCCATCACAGCCCAGTTCCATCGCCACCGCCGCATCAGATGCAGTGCCCACACCAGCATCGACCAAGACCGGCACATTCGCGCCTTCTACAATCAGACGGATCATCACACGGTTCTGGATACCCAGGCCCGACCCGATTGGCGCGCCCAGCGGCATAACCGCCACCGCGCCCGCTTCTTCCAATTGTTTGGCTGCAATGGGGTCATCGGCGCAATAGACCATCGGCAAAAAGCCTTCCTTGGCCAGCACCTCTGTCGCGCGCAGGGTTTCGCGCATATCGGGATACAATGTGCGCGCTTCGCCCAATACTTCTAGCTTAACCAGATCCCAGCCGCCCGCCTCGCGGGCCAGACGCAGCGTGCGGATGGCATCTTCCGCGGTAAAACACCCTGCTGTGTTGGGCAGATACGTAACCTGCTTGGGATCGATAAAATCGGTCAACATCGGGGCCTGGGGGTCAGAAACATTAACCCGGCGCACAGCAACCGTGACAATTTCTGCACCGCTGGCGCCCAGTGCGGCGGCATTCTGCGCGAAATCCTTATATTTGCCGGTGCCAACAATCAGCCGCGATGTGAAGGTGCGGCCAGCCACGCTCCATGTGTCATCAGCCAAGGATGTATCATCAGCCAAGCCGGCATCATGATCGCCCCCGCCGACAAAATGGACGATTTCCAACGTATCATGATCGGACAGGGCCGCTGCCTCAAGCGTGGATCGCGCGACGATATCGCCATTGCGTTCAACCGCGACCTTGGCCGGATCGAGTTCCAATTCGCGCACTAGGGCAGCGATGGTGGCGGCGTGGGTACGGCGGGTTTCGCCGTTGACTGTCAGTGAAAGGGGCGCGTTCATGCCCCGTCAGATAGCGCCCCGTTCGTATGACGCAAGTTGAGTATGTGACCCAATGTTACCAACGACACCCCGATGATTGTCAAAATCGCTTCATTGGGGCCGTGCGAAACAGCCAGCGCGCCGCCCATAAAGCTGAGGCCGATAATCGCAACCACGAACGGCATTCTGCGGCGGTGGCGCAATACACCCCAGCCAATTGCGACTGCCGCGATCAACAAAGCAAGCGCCAGCCCGACCCGGTGAATTTCCGGCGCGAGCAAGAATTGGCCGCCCACACCGAGCAGCGAAACCAGCGCAATGCTCAACACACAATGCACCGCGCACAGGCCTGAAATGACCATACCGGCACGGTCAAGCCGGTTGCGAATCGAGAATAAACTGCTGCGCATAATAATCGACGTGTGTATGTGACGATGTATCATTTCGCAAGCAGGCTTTTCATTAAAGATCTTCTCGCGTTTCATGATGATAGAGCCTTGCGCTTTGCAAAGGCACATCGCAGTAGGGGGCATGGCCGAGGCAATCCGCAAGACTGAAGCAGCCGCTTCACCCGATGTTCCTGCGCCAGAATTATTGCTGGTGCGCTGGCTGTGGCTGGTTGCAGGCTTGGTCACTGCGATGCTGGTTGTGGGCGGCATTACCCGCCTGACCGAATCGGGCCTGTCCATTACCGAATGGAAGCCGGTTACCGGCGCGCTGCCCCCTTTAACCCAAGGCCAATGGCAGGCTGAATTCGAAGCCTATCAAAAAATTCCGGAATATAGGCTGGTGAACGGGCCCGCTGGTATGACGCTGGCCCAATATAAACTTATATTCTTTTGGGAATGGTTCCACCGCCTGCTTGGCCGGGTTATCGGCCTAGCATTTGCGCTTCCGATGGCGTGGTTCTGGATTAAGGGGCGAATCCCGCAGGGCTATAAAATGCCGCTTTTGGCATTGCTGGCGCTGGGCGGCCTACAGGGTGCATTTGGCTGGTTCATGGTCCGTTCGGGACTATCGGGACAAATGACCGATGTCAGCCATTTCTGGTTGTCGATCCATCTTATGACCGCCCTTATCACGCTGGCGGGCCTGGTGTGGACGGCCCTTGATTTGCACCGATTGGCCGGTTCGGGGGCCCCGCGCCCGGCCAGGTTAACCGGCACCGCGATTTGGGCCGGGATGATCATATTCATCCAATTGCTGCTGGGGGCGTGGGTGGCGGGCCTGAATGCCGGGCTGGCATCTGCTAGCTGGCCGTTAATGCAGGGCCGCCTGGTGCCCGATTTTGATCGTTCACACGGGCTTCTTTATGCAGCAGCGCACGATCCCTTTTTGATCCATTTCCTCCACCGTTGGTGGGCATGGGTTGCAGTGGCCGCCTTGGTGGTACTGGCCCGCAAGGTAAGGCCGATAAAACGGCGCGCTTCAGTGGTGATCCACAGTGTATTTGGGACCCAGATTCTGCTGGGCATTGCCACCGTGATGACCGGTGTCTCCTTGTGGCTGGCCGCCTTGCATCAATTGTTTGGCGCTTTGCTGGTGATATCGGCGGTCTGGGGCGCCCATATTTTGGGCCATCAACCTGCGCGCGACGAGGGGCCATGACGAAGCAGAGAGGTATAAATGGGCATGTTAATCTGGCCAAAACACGGCGCCAGTCGCTCCAGCTGATCGCCGGTTCTGCTTTGTTGCCCGCGCTGGCCGGTGGCTGGCCATTGGCTGCCCGCGCGGCCGCCGCTTCATTCAATCCCCCTACCACCGCAATGAACCTAACGCGCAAGATTGTCCGCGAACTTGCCGATGGCGCCATGATTTCCGTGGCCCGCCAATGGTTGGTGCGGTTTGTGCACGATGCATCCAAGCCATCCGGTTTTACGGTGACGGGCCGCCAAATATCCGTTGATGTGATCGCACCGACAGCGTTGGAATTTCTGGCCAAAATTGAACGGCAGAAGATTGAAGATGGCCTGTTTCCCATGAAACTTGGCCCTGAAGGCCTGATCCTATCCGATCAGAATGAACCCGATCCCGTTTTAATCGACCGCGCTGCCACCCTTGCCCTTGCGCGGATCAATGCCACTCAATTGGGCAGCCATGATGGAAAAGATGCGCGCCAATTTCTAACCACGCTCCAACAATCAGCGGCGCAATTGATAAGCAAGCTGCCGCGCGACCTGTTCCGTCCCCGGCAAACCAACTGGCAGCACGAACGCGATATTACACTGCCGGGCGGACAGATCGGTAAAGTCTCGGTACTATTTTCAGCGCAGATGGATGCAGCAGGCGGCATTATGCAGCACGCACAGCGAAGCATCATAACATCCATCGGCAATGCCAGCAGAACGTCTGATGAAACATGGACGCTCATTCCCGCCTAACTTCTGGCCCGCCCAACTTCTGGCCCGCCCAACTTCTACGCTCCACTTGAATGAAGGGTATTATTTTACCTCTACCGAAAGGCGCGGATTTGCTTGACTTTCAGACCGCAAGCGAACAAATCGCTCGTTCTTTGGGGGCCCGCAAGGGATTCGCAATTTCAAAACTTTTCAAGATTAAGCCGCGCCAACCAATCGGGCCGGTTTTACAAGCCAGTCACTTTTACAAGAATGGAAACACAGCCATGAAGGCGCTCACCAAGAGCACCCGGTCGATTAAACCCGCCGAGGTCGAAAAAAAATGGCATCTAATTGATGCAGAAGGTCTGGTCCCTGGCCGCCTTGCAGTGCTCGCCGCCAATCTGCTGCGCGGCAAACACAAGCCCAGCTTCACCCCGCATGTTGATTGCGGCGATCATGTCATCATCATCAATGCCGACAAGGTGAAGTTCACCGGCAATAAGATGACCGGCAAAACCTATTACAAGCACACCGGCCACCCCGGCGGGATCAAGGAAACGACCCCAGCCAAAGTGCTCGAAGGCCGCTTCCCCGAGCGTGTGATGGAAAAAGCTATCCAGCGCATGATCCCGCGTGGCCCGCTAGGCCGTGCGCAAATGAAAGCGCTCCACCTGTATAATGGCACCGAACATCCTCATGACGGGCAGCAGCCCACAGTGATCGACGTTGCTTCGATAAACCGCAAGAACAAGGCTGCTGCATAATGGCTGATGAAAACAACACGGTTTCCGATCTCGCTGATCTGAAAGACATCGCCGGCGTCGCAGCCTCTGCGCCCGCCGCTGATGCTGCCCCCGCCCCGGCCGAAGCGCCTGCCGCCGATGCGGCCGCGCCTGCGCCAATATCGCAAAACCCTGTTACGCCGCTGCGCGAACAGATCTTGGATGCGCAGGGCCGCGCTTATGCCACTGGCCGCCGCAAAGACGCCAAGGCACGGGTATGGATCAAGCCGGGCAAAGGCAAAATCACCGTCAATGGCCGCGATCAGGAAGTGTATTTTGCTCGTCCGACATTGCGTCTGGTGATTAACCAGCCGTTTTCGATCTCTGATCGGGTGGAACAATATGACGTGATCTGCACCGTCAAAGGCGGCGGGCTTTCGGGCCAGGCCGGCGCAGTCAAGCACGGCATCTCCCAGGCGCTCGCCAAGTTCGAGCCGCCACTTCGTGCAACCATGAAAGTGGCTGGCTTCCTCACCCGTGACAGCCGCGTTGTGGAACGTAAGAAATATGGCCGTGCCAAGGCGCGTCGTAGCTTCCAGTTCTCGAAGCGTTAAACACATTTGTCTTTCGCCATTTATGGCGTCAGAAATTGGGGCGGCCTGGAAACGGGCCGCCCTTTTTATTTGTCAAACTGGTTTGTTGGCGCAGGTTAATCTGCGTGATGGCTGGGCCAGTGCGGGATTTAACCAGCGCGGTGCGCCTTCGCCCCGGCCCTTCCGCCTACGGCGCCTAATCGTCCGCTTCACTGGGCGGGGAGGCATCTTCGGGCACCTGATCCACCAACATATCTCGGGTGGCAACAGATCCCATATTGCGCACCTCCACCTTAACCGCGCCGCCTGAAATGGTCAGTTCGTTAAAACTGGCCGGGGTGGAACGAAGCCGCCGTGAAAGCGTGCCTGCCCCAATCATGCGGACAGGGCCATTGACCGTTTCTTGCACCATATCGAACGCATCATGGACATGGCCGGTAAACACCCCTGCAACCTTGCGTTTGGCCAATTGCGCCAACGCTTTGGTCCCACCGCGGGTCAGCGCCGTGCCATGCGTGCCCACTTCGACCAGCGGATGGTGGGCAGCAATCAACGCCATTGTGCCTGCGGGCAACGCATCCACAGCGGCCAATGTTTTGGCCAAGGCATCATCAGTCACCCATCCTTTCGACCAATTAAGCCGCCATTGGGCGCGGGCAGTTGTCTTAAGCGAGATAATGGCAACCCCGGGCAAATCGATTTCCCGCTCGATCAGCGAACGCATCCCGTAAAACCGCCGGTAGGGATCAAAAAACCGCTCCACCGGATTGAAATAGGGCATATCATGATTGCCGACCTCCAGCGTAACCGGCAGTTGAAGCGATGAAACCCATTTACGCGCAGCAGCAAATTCACGGTGCCGGGCGCGCATGGTCAGATCACCGGTAATCATCACAGCATCGGGTTTGCGGGCCGCAATCTCTGCTTCCACCCAGTCCAGCGCGCTTGTGTCTTCAAGCCCGAAATGGATATCGCTAAGTTGGAATAAAAGCTTTTGGTCACTCGCCATTTGCTCTCGCTAGCAGATGATCAGCGCATGGTGCTAGTTCGAAGAATAGTTACACCCTGCGGGTCAATATAAGCCAAGCGGCCAACGCGTTGAGCATGGAATAGCCAAAATATGCCCAAGCGAACCCCAGCCAGCCATTTGCAGTCATGAAAAACGCGGCCAGCAACACCAAAAATTCAGTCACCAATGTGGCGCGCCCGCCATGCCTGCCCGCAAACCAGGGCATTTGATCCAGCATCGGATGCCGGCTTTCCAGAACCGCGCGGTGGAGCGCGAAATTGCCAATCCCGAGCATAAAGATGATGATCATCGCCATTGATCGCCACCATGCACCTGCATTCGTCGGTTGCCAAATACCATTCATCGGGCAGTTCGCGGCGTCCGTCCAAAGACTACAGCCGTGGTCGATGCAACCAAGGTGGCGGTCGAAGTCAAGATGCGCCGCCTGGCCACGGCGGCTATTTCCATAATTGCGATTTGCCTCCCGCCCCTCTGAGGATGGCCCGCAAACGGAGAAATTACTATGAAACGCTCATTTATTGCCCTTGCAGCAATCGGTTCCACCATGGCAGCAGCCACCATCGCCGCCCCTGCGCTGGCCGCCCCCCAAGGTATGGTGATCGAATATTCCGACCTGAATTTGTCATCTGAAAGGGGCCAGAAAACCCTTGCGAAACGGATTGACAAGGCTGCCCGCGAAGTCTGCGGGATGAACGATATTCGCACCGGCACCCGCTTGCAATCACGCGGCAGCAAGAAATGCTACCGCGATGCCAAGGCCAAAGCGAGCAAGCAATTCGCATCGGTCGTGCAAGCAAACCGCCTAGGCGGCTGATTAGTCATCAGCCGTCATGACCCGGGCTGGACCAGTCCCCCGGCCCGGGTCATTTTTACCGACCCGCCATGGCTTTGACCTTGGGCAAATATGTCCGCCCGATCCGCAACGCCTCGCCATCTTCCAATTCAACCGACCAAACACCCAGGCCATCATGCCTTAGCCCGCGAATATGTTCGCGGCGCAGGATGGTGGAACGATGGATACGGATAAATTCCGCCGGATCGAGCCGCTGCTCAAGCCCGGCGATGGTCTGCAATAGCAGATAGGTGCGATCCCCCACATACAGGCGCACATAATCACGTTCCGCATCAATCCGGCTGACTTGCGCAATCTCGATCCGTAATAGTTCTGAGCGGTGGGGAACCCATAATTCGGTCAGCCATTCGCTAGCCGCCGTAATTGTTTCACCGCGCTGCGCCAATGCGCGCCCAATCGCCCGCGCCAGACGGTCCGGCGCGACAGGCTTCAATACATAATCAACGGCATCTAAATCAAACGCCTCAACCGCAAAATGATCATGCGCGGTGACAAAGATGATCGCGGGCCGGTTCTCCAGCCCCATTTTGTTGCGGGCCAAACTGCGCGCAACGGCCAATCCATCAACCTCTGGCATGGTCATATCCAGCAGGATCAAATCCGGGGCTAGCGCCTCTGCCAAGCGCAGGGCGGCGGCGCCATCACTGGCTGTGCCAACCACTGAAAGATCATCCATTTTAGCGCAGATCACTTGCATCCGCTCTACCGCCAGAGGCTCGTCATCGACAATCAGTGTGCGCAGCGGCGCATCGGCCCTCTGTTCAGTCATGCATCACCAAAGGTAACCTCAATTCAGTCAGATATCCGGTATCGGTTGGCCGCGATGAAATGCTCGCTTCATCCCCGAAACGAGCCCCTAGGCGGTCACGCACATTGGCCAGCCCAATGCCGAACCCAGCATTGCTGTTCCCGATTGCGCCCAATACCTGATTAATGCTGCGGCCATCATCGCTGACGCCAACGACCAAACGGCCATATTCCGCGCGGGCGGCCAATTTGATTGTCACCTGCCTTTTATTCGGAGCGACCGCATATTTGACCGAGTTTTCGATGAGTGGCTGCAGAATCATCCCGGGAATGCGGGCATCTGCCAATTCATCCGGCAGATCGACCTGCCAGCGCAGGCGTTCGGGAAAACGAACCGCCTCAATTTCCAAATACAATCGCTGCAGATCAAATTCCTTGGCCAGCGCAACATCCGATGTGGGTTCATCCGCCAGGCTGTGGCGGTAAAAATTGGAGATCGTCTGGATCATGGTTTCTGCGCGTTCAACCTTGCCGGTCAACACCAAAGCCGAAAGTGAATTCAAAGTGTTAAATAAGAAATGCGGGTTTACCTGATACCGCAGACTGCGCAATTCTGACGCCTTGGCCGCGCGGCGAAATTCGCCCGCCCGGCGTTCGGCAGCCTTTGCCTGCGCGCCAGCCAACAAGGCGAGGTATAACGAGGCCCATGCCAGCAACAAAAAATAACGGCCCAGCGCAATATCGGTAAGCTGGCGCCAGCTGTCGATCCCGCTTGGGCTGCGCGACAGCACAAAAGTGCGGGCCGAGGGGTCCGATTTGACGGAAACCTCGTCTTCCTTCTCTTCGTATCGCGAGGGCAACGTCGGAACATCTACCAACATATTTCCCGCCTCGTCGCGGCGGATCACGACCCCTTGTTTTTTGCCTATCTTCTTCGCCCAGCGGTCCTGTATTCCATAAAATGCAAGTTCATTGACCTGCGCAATCATCAATGCGGCAGGCAGTGCGAGAACCAAAGTAGCGCAAATTTTGGCCCATAGGGCGCGATCATCAAACAATCGCAGGACGAGCCACATCATAAATGTAACCGCGACACCGGCGAGGCTGACGAGCCCGCGCCGCCACAATAATTCGCCCTGCATTTCCAAGCCAACAACACTGCCGCGCAGCGTGGTCAGCAAGAAATAGCACAGCCATAATCCGACCATCGACGCCAGAACGACGCGGAATTGCAGGCGGGCAGGCGCCTTGGTGGCTTCATTGACTTTCATTTGGCCATTATCTTGCCTCGCAGCTCCTGTTTACACCAGCGCCGTCGTCGAACAGGCAGCGCCCTTCGTCGAGCAACCAGCCGCTGGGCAACTGGCCCTTGGGCAACCACTGGGCATCAATCAGATAAGACCTAGGTTTCATCCAGCAAATGTTCCTGCGCGATCTTTTCTTTCCAGAAGGCCGGGGCAATGGTGTGGACATTATTGCCCTGGCTATCCACCGCCACTGTGACCGGCATATTCTCAACCGTGAATTCATAGATCGCCTCCATGCCCAGATCTTCAAATGCCACCACCTTGGCTTCCTTAATCGCCCGGCTGACCAGATAGGCGGCCCCGCCAGTGGCCATCAAATAGGCGACCTTATTGGCTGCAATCGCCTCGACCGCGCCATCGCCGCGTTCCGCCTTGCCGATCATCAGCAACAGGCCAAGTTCCAGCATCATTTTGGTGAATTTATCCATCCGCGTTGCGGTAGTGGGGCCTGCGGGGCCAACCACTTCGCCCATAATCGGATCAACCGGCCCCACATAATAAATCGCGCGGCCAGCAAAACTGACCGGCAATTGCTCGCCCCGCGCCATCATGTCGGCAATGCGTTTATGGGCTGCATCGCGCCCGGTTAGCATTTTTCCGCTCAGCAATAACCGGTCACCCTGCTCCCAGCTTTGCACTTCCTCCGGCGTCACTGTGTCCAGATTAACCCGCTTGGCAGCAGCATCAGGGGTCCAGTCAACATCGGGCCATTCATCCAGTTTGGGCACTTCGAGGAAGCTGGGGCCTGATCCATCAAGCGTGAAATGCGCATGGCGTGTGGCGGCGCAATTGGGGATCATCGCCACGGGTTTGCCCGCCGCGTGGCACGGCGCATCATAAATCTTGACGTCAAGAATGGTGGACAATCCGCCCAGCCCCTGCGCCCCGATGCCCAATGCATTGACCTTATCGAATATTTCGATCCGCAAACGTTCAATATCACTGCGCGGCCCGCGCGCCTTAAGCTGGCCCATATCAATCGGTTCCATCAGGCTTTGTTTGGCCAATTTCATGCAATGTTCTGCAGTCCCGCCAATGCCGATGCCCAGCATCCCGGGAGGGCACCAGCCAGCGCCCATCTGCGGCAGCATTTCAAGCACCCAATCGACGATATTATCCGACGGGTTCATCATCTTGAATTTCGATTTATTTTCGCTGCCCCCGCCCTTGGCTGCGACATCAATCGAAATTGTCGCCCCCGGCACCATTTCCACTGACAATACACATGGGGTGTTATCGCGGGTGTTGCGGCGGGTGAAGGCTGGATCAGCCAAGATCGAGGCCCGCAATTTATTTTCCGGATTGGTATAGGCTTTGCGGACCCCGTCATCGACCACTTCTTGTAAGCTGCGGCTCGATGCAAGGCGGCAATCCTGCCCCCATTTGATGAACACATTGACGATCCCTGTGTCCTGGCAGATCGGCCGGTGGCCCTCGGCGCACATGCGGCTGTTGGTCAGGATCTGGGCAATCGCATCCTTCGCCGCCGGGCCTTGTTCAGCTTCATATGCCTGCCCCAAGGCGCGGATAAAATCCATCGGGTGATAATAGGAGATATATTGTAGCGCATCGGCCACGCTTTCGATCAGATCTTCCTCGCGGATAGTTACCCATTGCCCGCCAGCTGCCGGGGCCGATCCATTATTATTGTCACTCATCACATGTATACTCCTGCCGATCGATTGGTATCGCCCATAGCGGCGAGGAACCCCTAGCGTCAAAGCACTTGGCGGCAGCGAGCCAACACCCTAAAGCCCTCTTAATTGGCCAGCCGTATTATTGGTTTAACACCGTATCCCGAGATGAAGATGATCGAAACCAGAACAGCCCACAGCGCAACCGGCCCGAAAACTGCCCTGCATACAGCGGCCGCTCAGGCCATGATAGACAGCCAGCTACGCACCAGCGGCGTCACCGAACCTTTTGTACTGGCGCGTATGGCCGCTGTCCCGCGGGAAGATTTTGTGCCCGCTAACGCGCAGGCCACCGCCTATATCGACCGGGCAATACCATTGGCCAATGGCCGCCGACTGGCGGCGCCTTTGTTCTACGCCAAGATGCTGGCAGAAGCCCGGCCGCAAATGGCCGACCGCGCGCTGGTGGTTGATGGCGGCAGCGGTTATTTGCCCGAATTGCTGCGCCCACTGGTTGGCGCGGTAGATGTAATCTCGCCCGAAGAAGCACTGGTGAAAAGCCGCAAGCGCGCGCGCTATTCGCTAATGCTAATCGATGGCGGGGCCGAAGAATTACCCGGCAGCTTGACCAACCGGCTGGATGATGACGGCAGAGTAGTTACCGGCCTTATCACCAATGGCGTCACCCGCCTTGCCCTTGGGCGCAAACATGCAGGCGGGGTCGCTTTGCTGCCGCTGGCTGAAATGGGTGTGCCGCACCTGCCTGAATTTGACCAAGCCACCAGTTGGAGTTTCTGATTATGCGCCGCAGAATTGCCAAACTGGCCCTGTTTACCAATGCCGCCTGCCTTGCGGTGGCCCTGCCGCTTCAGGCGCAGGCCGATACGCTGCGCGATGCGCTGGTGGATGCCTATCGCACCAATCCCACACTACAAGCCGCCCGCGCAGACCAGCGCGCCACCGATGAAACAGTGGCCATTGAAAAGGCCGCCGGACGGGCAAGCGCCAGCGGAAAAGGCACATATACCGAATTCGTCAAACAAAGTTCGATCAGCTTTACCGCGCCCACGCGCAGCGTGAATGGATCCGTTGATCTTGGCGTTCCGATTTATTCAGGCGGCGCCGTCCGCCAAGCGGTCAAGGCTGCTAAAACCAGGGTGAAATCCGGACAGGCTAATTTGCGGGGAACTGAATCAGTTGTCTTCAGCAATGTTGTTGCGGCCTATATGGATGTGCTGCGCAATCAGGCGATCGTGGGCCTGTCTGATAATCAGGTTGATGTGCTGACCGTCAATTTACAATCAACCACCGACCGGTTTGAAATTGGTGATCTGACCCGAACTGATATTGCCCAATCGCAATCGCGCCTGGCTGTTGCACAAAGTGATTTGCGGGCCGCCCAGTCCAATCTGATTACCGCGCGAGAGACCTATATCCAACTGGTTGGCCATGCGCCCAGCGATTTGCAGTCTCCGCCGCCCCTGCCGGGCCTGCCAGACAGCGCAGCGGCCGCGATGGATGTTGCATTGGAACATAATCCTGATCTTATCGCCGCCCGCGGCCGCGCGGATGCATCCAAATTCGATGTCGATGTCGCCGGCGCGGGGCGCTTGCCCAAAGTATCGCTGTTCGCAGCCGGCAATTATTCAAATTTCCTCGACACGCTGGGCGGGGTTGGCGGTGTTAGCTTGGCCCAAACATCCACATCCGCCCAGGCCGGGGTCCAGCTTTCCATCCCCATTTTTCAAGGTGGGCGGCCCGCTGCGCTGCAGCGTCAGGCGCAATCGCGCTCTGCTGCGGCACTGGAACAAGTGATTGGCGCTGAACGCGAAGTCATCGCGACAGTTCGCGCCAGCTATGCCAGCTGGCAGGCGGCCAATGCGATTATTGTTTCGTCCCAATCAGCCGTGGCAGCCGCAGAATTATCGCTCGAAGGGGTGCGGGCAGAAAACACGGTTGGCAATCGGACTGTGCTGGACATCCTCAATGCGGAACAAGAATTGCTGAGCGCAAGGGTGTTATTGGTGACCGCGCGGCGCAATGCCTATGTCGCCGGATTTACCCTATTGGCAGCAATGGGCCGCGCCGAAGCGCGCGATCTGGGGCTGGCAGAGGAAGGCTTGCTGTATGACCCGCAACTCAATTATGACCGGGTCAAGGGCAAATGGTCTGATTGGGCCAGAGACCCCGATCCGGTTGCCCAGTCCACAAGCACCGTTGACATTCCAGCGCCCGGCGCTGAAATTCCCACCCAAGGCAGCCCGGATTCGGGTGCCTGAACCATTGCCGCAATCGATTCAGGGACAATCGTAAAATGCGCCAAGAAGGCGAAGCTTCAGTCGAGGAAATCCTCGAATCCATCAAGAAGGTGATTGCCCGCGATAATCGCGCAGGTGCCTTGGAAGAACGCCGCCGCCGCGAATCGGACGGGCTTCAGCAGCTTGCCGCTGAATTTGGTTCTGATGGGGCAGCGCAAGCGGCCGAATTGGCCGCGCTGCCTGAACTGGATGCAGAAGACAGTAGCGCTGAAATAAATGACGATGGAATACTCGATCTGGGCGCTGGCGATTTCGTGGAACAATCCGAAAACTTCAGCCAATTCGATGAAGATGCAGATCTTACAAGCGAAGATGCCCCATTAACCGCTGATCCCTTGCGCGATTCCATGCGTAAAAATTTCGCGGCGCTTGCAATGCTGGCCCAGCCCGGCGCGCGGCCGCAAATCGTCCGGTCAGGCGAAACATCCTTAGAAGGTTTGGCCCGCGAAATGCTGCGCCCAATGCTGGCTGAATGGCTCGAGACAAATTTGCCGGGCATGGTCGAAAAGATGGTGCAGGCCGAAATCGCCAGAATTGCCGGAAAACGCGGATAGACCCGGCCTGATCACAAAGGCGC
>Ga0209345_10004067_pt1 | contig 14435 bp, 7 predicted proteins | sample Cruoilmetagenom7_FD_187294 | JGI IMG/M metagenome (GOLD analysis project Ga0209345, IMG submission 187294) | Oil polluted marine microbial communities from Coal Oil Point, Santa Barbara, California, USA - Sample 7 (SPAdes) (version 2) | ecosystem: Environmental > Aquatic > Marine > Oil seeps ... | reverse complement strand
CAGCGGCCCAGCAGGATCAGGGTCACGATGACGGCGGCCGCCTCGAAATAGACTTCGGCCGTGCCGGGGGGCAGGATGCCCGGCGCGAAGGTCGCCACCGTGGAAAAGCCCCATGCCGCCGATGTGCCCAGCGCCACCAGCGCGTTCATGTCAGGTGCACGGTGCAGAAGCGCGGGCACCCCCAGCCTGAAAAAGCGCAGACCGGGGCCAAACAGCACCAGTGTCGTCAGCAGGAACTGAATGATCCAGCTTGTGCCCATCCCGATCGTGCCGTGCAGCCAATGGTGAAACGGCGGCCAGACATGGCCCCCCATGGCAAGCACCATCACCGGTACGGTCAAGGCCGCCGCGATGATCGTGTCGCGGCGCAACTGCGCAATCTCGCGCGCCTCGCGTGCCGCACTTGCGTCGGGACGGTCCCCGGTGACCGGGCTTGCCGCATAGCCGGCGCGCCGTACCGCAGCGATCAGCGCCGCCTCTTCGACAGCGCCTGACAGCACATGAAGACGCGCCTGCCCATCCGCCAGATTGAACGTGGCAGACACAACCCCCGGCACCGCTTGCAGGGCCGCTTCGATCCGTGCGACGCACGACCCGCAGGTCGCCCCGTCCACGGCCAGCCTGATATCCTCCTCGGCAGCCGGATAGCCCGCCTTGGCCAGCGCGGCCGAGGCGCGCGCAGGCGTCACGGCACCATCATGCGTGATATCTGCGCGGCGCGTGGCAAGGTTCACTCTCGCCTCGCGCACACCGTCAAGGCCGGACAGCGCCGCCTCGGCGCGGCGAACGCACCCTGCGCAACTCAAGCCCGTCACATCCAGTCGGAGCGTCTTTTCCATCGCGGGGCCCTCGTCTTTCCTCCCCTATGGTAAACGCCTTAAGGGACCGGAATTCAAGGGCAGCGCGGGATCAGGACCGCGCGCTGCGATCACATGGATGCGATCTTGACGCCCTCCTCGGCCTCGGCGGCCAGCAGGGCCGCGTTGCCGCCTGCTGCGGTCGTATCGACGCAGATATGCCGCTCGATCCGGCAACGCGCTGCAAGATCCGCCCCGCAGGCCAAGCCGATCAATGCGCCGTCGCGGGCCGCCAATGCGCGGCGCGCGGCGCGCAGATCACGCGCATCGGACCACAGCGCCACAAGATCGACGCCGCGCAGATGCTCCAGCGCACCGCGTGGCAACACCCCGTCCACGCCCAGCGCGGGCGAGATGCCGGGCGCCACGGCCAGCGCGTGACAGCCGTTGTCGCGCGCGATCCGCACCTGTTCGGTCGCATCGGCCGCTGTCGGGCCAAGACACAGGACCGTGCCCCGGCCAAAGGTGGACAGGCGGTTCGATTCCCCTGTCGGCCCCGGCAGATCGGTCACCGAGAGCCGCGTCAGCTCCAGACCCTTGAGCTGATCCAGCCGCGCCTGCACAGCCGCCACATCGGCGGGCTTGCCCGCCTGCCCCGCATGCTCTGTCACCGCCGCCTTGAGAAAGCGGGGCACATAGGACGGGCCTCCCGCCTTGGGTCCGGTGCCCGACAGCCCCTCGCCGCCGAAGGGCTGGCTGCCCACGATGGCGCCGATCTGGTTGCGGTTCACATAGGCATTGCCGACCTTGAGGCGCGATGTCACCTGCTCGACCCGCCCGTCGATCCGCGTATGCATCCCGAAGGTCAGGCCGAACCCGCTGGCGTTCACGGCATCCACCACTGCGTCGATCTGATCGGCACGGAAGGTCGCCACATGCAGGATCGGGCCGAACACTTCACGCTCCAGCGCCTCGATCCCCGACACGCGGATCACGGCGGGGCCGATGAAATGCCCCTCCTCCGGCGCATCCATTGCTTTCAGCAATGTGCCCGCCTTGCGCGCGGCCTCGATATAGCCCGCGAAGTCGGCCTGCGCGCGGGCGTCGATCACCGGCCCCACGTCGATATCGTGATGCCAGGGATTGCCAAGGCGCAACTCGTCCATCGCGCCGAACAGCATTTCCAGAAACGGCTTTTCGATATCCTTCTGCAGATACAGGACCCGCAACGCCGAACAGCGTTGCCCGGCGGACTGAAAAGCCGAGGCGATGATATCGCGCACGGCCTGTTCCGGCAGCGCGGTGCTGTCCACGATCATCGCGTTCAGACCACCGGTTTCCGCGATGAGGGCCGCATCCGGGGCCATGCCGTCGGCCATAGTCCGGTTGATGCGCTGCGCGGTCACGGTCGATCCCGTAAAGCAGACCCCGCCCACGCGGGCGTCGCCGGTCAGAACCGGGCCCAGCACGGACCCGGCGCCGGGCAGCAGTTGCAGCGCGGCACGCGGCACGCCCGCCTCATGCATCAGGCGCACGGCGACATGCGCGCAAAGCGCCGTGGTCTCGGCCGGTTTCGCCAGAACGGCATTGCCCGCCGCCAAGGCGGCGGCGATCTGCCCGGTGAAAATCGCCAGCGGAAAGTTCCAGGGCGAGATGCAGGTGAAGATCCCCCGCGCCTCTCCCTGCGCCTCGATGCCGCGCGCCGCGTAATAGCGCAGGAAATCCACCGCCTCGCGCAGTTCGGCAATCGCGTCCTTGGGGGTCTTGCCCGCCTCGCGCGCCAGCACGGCGAAGATCTCGCCGAAATTCTCCTCGTAAAGATGGGCGGCCCTGTTCAAGACCACGGCGCGGGTGTGGGCGTCTGCCTCCCACGGCGCGGCGGCGGCGATGGCCGCTTCGGCATCCGCGGCGGAACAGACCACGGTATGTCCCACGACATCGGCGGGGTCGGCCGGGTTGACCGCCTCGACATGTTCCTCTGCCGCCAGATCGACAGCGGCCAAGGGTCCGGCCTGCCACCGATGCGGCGCAGCAAAGGGCGCGCGCGCGGTTTCGATCACGGCCAGATCACGCGCCTCGTGCAGATCGAAGCCGCGCGAGTTGGGCCGTTCAGGCGCATAAAGCGCGGCGGGATCCTTGACCGCGCCAGAGCGGCGACCTGCCGCCCCGTCCAGCCCGTCAAACGGGTCGGCAGCCACTACCTCGGGCGGCACGTCCTCGTCAACGATCTGGTTCACGAAGCTGGAGTTCGCCCCGTTCTCGAGCAGACGCCGCACCAGATAGGCCAGCAGGTCGCGATGTGCGCCCACAGGGGCATAGATCCGGCAGCGCGTGCCCGACTCCTTCATCACAACGTCATGCAGGACTTCACCCATCCCGTGCAAACGCTGGAATTCAAAGGATGATCGGTCGCCAGACATCTCGAGGATGGCGGCGACGGTATGGGCATTATGCGTTGCGAATTGAGGATAGATACGGTCGGTCATCCCCAGAAGCTTGCCTGCGCAGCACAGATAAGAAACATCCGTCGCCACCTTGCGGGTAAAGACGGGAAAGCCTTCCAACCCCTCGACCTGCGCCCGCTTGATCTCGGTGTCCCAATAGGCCCCCTTGACCAGACGGACCATGATGCGGCGATCCAGTTCCTCGGACAGGGCGTAAAGCCAGTCGATGGTCGGCGCGGCCCGCTTGCCATAGGCCTGCACCACCACGCCGAACCCGTCCCAGCCCGCCAGACGCGGGTCACGCAGCACCGCTTCGATCACGTCCAGCGACAGGTCCAGCCGGTCCGCCTCCTCGGCGTCGATGTTCAGCCCCATCCCGGCATTGCGCGCGGCCAACGCCAGTTCCAGCGTGGCGGGGACCAGTTCGGCCATGACACGGTCATGCTGGCCCACCTCATAGCGCGGATGCAGCGCGCTCAGCTTGATCGAGATGCCTGGGTTGGAGCGAATATCAGTGTTGGTGCACTCCCCCGCTAGCCGGGCAATCGCCTGCGCATAAGCGGCGTGATATTTCCTCGCGTCCCGTTCGGTCAGCGCCGCCTCGCCCAGCATGTCATAGGAAAAGGTGAACCCTTGCCCTGCCCGCGTGCCACCGCGCTTGATCGCCTCGCCGATGTCGCGGCCCAGCACGAACTGATGCCCCAGTTCCTTCATCGCGCGGCTGACGGCGGAACGGATCACCGGCTCGCCCAGACGCTTGACCGCACCATGCAGGATGTTGGCCACGCCCGGCCCCTGATCCTCTTTCAGCACCTTGCCGGTCAGCATCAGCGCCCAGGTCGAGGCGTTCACAAGGGAAGACGACGACCGCCCCAGATGCGCGCCCCATTCGGAAGGCGCGATCTTGTCCTCGATCAGATCGTCGATCGTCTCACGGTCCGGCACGCGCAGCAGCGCTTCCGCCAGACACATCAGGGCGATCCCTTCGTTGGTGGACAGGCCGTATTCGGACAGGAACACCTCCATCAAACCGGGACGCCCGGCCCCGCGGATCGACCGGACCAGCCCCACGGCGCGGGCCGAGGCGGCAGCGCGTGTGGCAGCATCGGGTTGCAGATCGCTGCGCAGCGCAGCCAATACAGCATCTTCCGGGCGATGATGCGCTGCACGGATTTCGTCGCGAAGGAGGGAAAGACGGGACATAGCGGACTCCGGCGAGGGATTTCGGGGGATAACTGTCCACAACAGGATACCAGATGCTTGACAGCCGTTTTTCCTGTTGATCAACCTTGGACCAGCCGTTTGTATTTGTTTGCGGCTATTTTGAAGGAATATCCATGCCGGACGAGCTGAAATCTGACCCACTGGACCGCATCGACACCAAGATTCTGCGCGAACTCAGCACCGACGGGCGCATCGCGATCACGGATCTGGCCAGAAAGGTCGGCCTGTCCAAAAGCCCTTGTCAGGTGCGCATGAAGCGCCTGCAGGACCAAGGCTATATCCAGGGCTTCCGCGCCGTGCTGAACCCGTCCAAGCTGGGGCTGGATCATGTGGCCTTCGCCGAGGTGCGGCTGACCGACACCACGGAAAAGGCGCTCTCGGCCTTCAACCGCGCGGTCATGGAGGTGCCCGAGATCGAGCAATGCCACATGATCGCAGGCTCGTTCGATTACCTGCTCAAGATCCGCAGCCGCGACATTCAGGCCTATCGTCAGATTCTGGGCGAAGTGATCTCCGCACTGCCCTATGTCGGCTCGACCTCGACCCATGTGTCGATGCAGGCCGTCAAGGACAGCGCCTTCTGAGCGGCGTTCAGGTCAGCGCGCCTGCCTTGCGCAAGGCTGCCAGCGTCTCTGCATCATAACCCAGTCGGGAGAGAACCTGATCCGTATCCTGCCCCGGTGCGCCGGGTGCGGCAGGGGCTGCGGCGGGTGTGCGGTCGAAACGGGGGGCCGGTGCGGCCTGCATCACGCCGCCCACGCGCACGAAGGTGCCTCGCGCGGCGTTGTGCGGATGCGCCTCGACCTCGTCCCAATCCAGGACAGGCGCGACACAGGCATCAGAGCCCGCGAAGATCGCCATCCATTCGTCGCGGGTCTTGCGCGCAAAGACCTGCGCATAGAGCACGCGGCGATCCGGCCATGTGCCCGGATCATTCTGGTCGGCGCGGTGCTCCGGCGGCAGCCCCGCGAGCGCGACCAGTTCGGCAAAGAACTGCGGCTCGAGCGGGCCGACAGACAGCGCGCGGCCATCGCTGGTGGCATAGCACCGATAGAACGGTGCGCCCCCGTCGAGCAGATTCGACTCGCGCCCCTGCCCCCAGTGCCCGCGGGCCAGCCATTGATGGATCAACCCCATCATGGCCGGAACGCCGTCCACCATGGCGGCATCGACCACCTGCCCCTTGCCGGACTGTCCACGCTCATAAAGGGCAGCCAGCACGCCGAAGATCAGGAACATCGTGCCCCCGCCATAGTCGGCCACCAGATTGAGCGGTGGCACAGGCGGGCCATCCTCCGTCCCGATCGCCCCCAGCGCCCCGGACAGCGACAGGTAATTGATGTCATGCCCCGCCGTCATCGCAAGCGGCCCCTGCTGTCCCCAGCCGGTCATGCGCCCGAAGATGAGCGCCGGATTGATCGCATGGCAGTCGGCCGGGCCAAGCCCCAGTTTCTCCATCACGCCGGGACGGAACCCTTCGATCAGGATGTCGGCCTGCGCGATAATCCGCCGGGCCGCGGCAAGGCCATCGGCGGACTTCAGGTTCAGCGCGACCGATTGTTTGCCCCGCCGGTTCACATCCGTGGGGTCGGCCGGGGCGGACTTACGGTCGATGACCACAACCTCGGCCCCCAGATCGGCCATCAGTTGCCCCGCCAGCGGACAAGGCCCAAGCCCTGCCATTTCCACAAGTTTCAGTCCTTTTAGCGGGCCAGTCATCTGCACCTCCTCCGTCCATCCCGCAGGCAAGGTTGCAGGTTGCGGTCCTGATGCCAAGACCCGGCGACCCAAGGGCTCGCGCGATGCGCGGACGCGTCCGGCAGCGCGTCCGGAAGAAACCCTGAAATGGACAAGTTCCTGCCCTTTACCCCCTGCCCGGAATATGATTGACTTTCACAGGAGGCAGACGCAATTCAACGATGCCGTGCATGCGGTGAGCAGTCGTCATATTGAAAGTTGGAAGTTATTCCGGATCGCCTTGCAGGTATCCGGCCGTGAATGTTGGGCTTTTTGTTTCCGTTCTGGTTCCGCCCGCATCGTCGGGCAAAACGAACGTCAACCATTGGTGTCATGAGGCCGGGCTGCGCCCGCGCGTCCACCAAGACAAGGGAATGCGATAGTCACGAATGAAAGGATGCAGATTCTTCACGGTCGACTCCTGTGGATGGGGGGGCTGAGGTGAAGCAGGAAACCCTTGTGATCTCGTTCCTGAACGAGCTGGTGCGCACGGCGGCACCGGATCTGGACAGCGCCATCACGCGCGTTCTGGGTCGCATGGGGGAAATCTGCCGGGCGGACCGCGCCTACGTCTTCGTGTTCCGCAATGACAAGCTGATGGACAACACCCATGAGTGGGTGGCCGATGGTGTGGCACCCATGCGCGACATCATGCAGAACCAGCCGATCGACGTCATCTCAAGCTGGCGAAGCACGCTCGAGGCGGATCAGGCGGTGCATATCGCCGATGTCGAAAATCTGCCCGACACCGCCCCCGAGAAAGCCACCCTGCAAATGCAGGAGATCCTGTCGGTGGTCGTGGTGCCGATCCTTGTGGATGGCAAGCTGGTCGGGCTTGCCGGGCTTGACCGCACCAGCCAGCAGGCGCCCTTCTCCGAAGACACGATCGACCTGCTCCGCGCGGTGGCGGACGTGATCCAGTCCGCCCTGATGCGCAAGGATGCGTTGCAGGATCTTGAACGCACCAGAGACAAGCTGGAACTGACGCTGGCCGCGCTGCCCGACCTCTTGCTGGAAGTCGATCACGACGGCGTCTATCGCGGCTTTCATCACACCCGCGCCCTCGGCTGGGCGCCCGAGCCGCATTCCGTGATCGGCCTGACCATCGAAGAGGTGTTGCGGCCCGAGATAGCGGCCGAGCGCCGGCTGATGATGGCCAAGGCCCGCTGCGGCCAGGCGGTCGTAGGCGTCGAGCAGCATCTGCGCCCGGATGAGCCGGGCAGTTGGGTGGAGGTCTCGGTCGCACTGCGCGAGGGTCTGGGTCCCGACGATCCGGGTGGCTACCTGTTCCTGATCCGTGACATCAGCGAACGCAAGATGCGCGAAGCGGAACTGGCCGATGCGCAGGCCCTCTTGCTCAGCGCTTCGGCGGAACGCGACGCCGCGGCATCGCGACTGAACGACCTGTCCGAGATCAGCGATGACTGGGTCTGGGAGCAGGATGCAGACGGACGCTACATCTATATATCCCACAACATCACCCGCTTTGGCCTGGAGCAGGATTTCTTCCTTGGCCGCACCCGCGAAGAGGTGGCGCAAGATATCGGTATCGATCTTGCCGACCCCGGCTTTTCACTGATCACGCAGAAGATGAAGGCGCGCGAACCCTTCCGCGCCATTATCTGCAAGGCGCGGCATCACGACGGGCGCCCCGCGTTCTTCCGCATCAGCGCGTCCCCGGTCTACGACGAGACCGGCACCTTTTCCGGATATCGCGGCATCGGATCGGACGTGACCGAACTGCGCCTGCGTCAGGACGAGGCGCTGGAGACAGCGGGACGTATCGAGACGATCATGGCAGCCCTGCCAGACCTGCTGTTCGAAGTCGACGCCGAGGGTCGCTATACCGGCTTGATCGCCGGTCCCGACCATCTGCGCGTGCCCGTGGACGGTCCGCTTGCGGGCCGTTCCGTCGAGGATGTGCTGACACCCGATGTTGCCGCGACCGCCCGTCTGGCCCTTCAGCGCGTCATGGACGAAGGCCGGATCGACGGGATGCGCTATCCGATCGAGATCGCGGGTCAGGAGCGTGTCTTCGAGATTTCGGGCGCACGCAAGGAGACCGGGTCCGGCGAAGGCATGCCGACCGCGATCTTCCTTGTCCGGGATGTGACCGCCGACACCCAGCAGCGTGATGAACTGCTCAAGCTGGGCAAGATCGTCGAGGCGATGACGAATTTCGTGGTCGTAGTGGACCAGGAACAGCGGGTCGTCTGGTTCAACCGTGCCTTCGCCGAGAAAAGCGGCTGGACGCTGGAGGAAACGCGCGGAAAACCTTTGGAAACCCTAGTGCGCTGTCCCGAAAGCAATCCCGAAACAGTGGCAGAACTGCGCGCCGCGCTGGCAAGGCAGGAACCTTTCAGCGGCGAGATGGTCAATCAGGACCGTCACGGCAACCGCTACTGGATCGACTTCAACGTGCAGCCCCTCTTCGGGATCGACGGCAGCTTGCAAGGTTTCGTCACGGTCGAGACCGACATCACCGAGCACAAGATCCAGCGTGCCGAAGTCAGCCGCCTTGCCGCCGAGGCGATGGCGACGCGCGAGCGGCTGGAAAACGCCCTGAACGCGCTGCCCGACAGTGTCGTGATCTTCGATTCCGAGGACCGTCTGGTCATCGCCAATACCGCCTACCGCAATCTGGTCCCGGAAATCGCGCCCGCCCTTGTCGAAGGGGCCAGCCTGAACAGCATCCTGCGGTACGGACTCGAGCAGAACCTCCTGCCCGGCAGCGGTGCCGGTGCCGATGTCGAGGCATTGCTTGCCGAGCGCATGCGGATCTACAGCCTGCCGAAACACGTGGAAGAGGTTGCACTGCCCGACGGTCGATGGCTGCGACGGATCAATGTCCGCACATCGGACGGCGGCTGCATTACCGTGGCCATCGACATCACGGCCCGCCGCCGCCAGATCGAGGCACTGGACGCGGCCAATGCGGAGCTGACCAGCGCCCTTGCCGAAAGGGACCTTGTCCAGCAGCAACTGACCAAGGTCATGGAAGGGGCCGCCATCGGCACATGGGAATGGAACGCCACGACCCACACCCTGACGGTCGGCGGACAGTGGCGTGAAATCCTTGGCTACGGGGCCAGCCAGATGCCTCCGATGGATCTGACCAGCTTCCGCAAATTGGTGCATCCGGACGATCTCAAGGTGTTCGACACCATCGCCACGGTGCGCGACGACAATGCAACGGCGTTGTCGGAAAGCGAATTCCGCATGCGGCACAATGACGGGCACTGGATCTGGGTTCTGTCACGCAGCCAGATCACACGTTTCAACGAAGACGGCAGCCCTGCGATCATCGGCGGCGTGCACCTGAACATTTCGGATCGCAAGCGGCTGGAACAGGATCTGGAGTCGGGCAAAAAGTTCCTCGAGCAGGTCATGGACGCCAGCATCGCGGCCATCATCGTCATGAACGGGAATGGCGAGATCATCTACGCCAACAGCGAGGCTGAACGGATTCTCAAACTGACCCGCGACGAGATGACGGGCCTCACCTATAATGCGCCCCTGTGGCATTCGACCCGGCTGGACGGCTCGGCCATCCCGGATGAAGAACTGCCCTTCGCGCGGGCCATCGCCGATGGCAAACCGGTGCGCGACGTGCGCTTCGCGATCCAGTGGGATGACGGCACACGGCGCTGCCTGTCGGTCAACGCCGTCGCCTTTGAAGGTGAAGGCGCCGAATTGCGCGTCGTCACCTCGTTCAACGACATCACCGAGGAACTGGCCGCGACCTCCCGGCTGGAGCAGGCCCGCGCCCAGGCCGAAGGGGCCAGCAAGTCCAAGTCGATGTTCCTGGCCAACATGAGCCACGAAATTCGCACGCCGCTGAACGGCGTTCTGGGCATGGCCGAAGTGCTGGAAGGCACGCTGGTCGAGGACCGCCAGCGCCGCATGATCAGCACGATCCGCACATCGGGCGAAACATTGCTGAGCATCCTCAATGACATTCTCGACATGTCCAAGATCGAGGCCGGCAAGATGGAGATCGAACAGGTCCCCTTCGTGGTCACGGATCTGGCGCAATCGGTGCAGGCGCTGAACGCGATCCGCGCCGAGGAGAAAGGGCTGGAATTCCAGGTCCATACGAGCAGCGGCTGTGCCCTGCCCCTGCTGGGCGATCCGCACCGCATCAGCCAGATCCTGAACAACCTTCTGCACAATGCCATCAAGTTCACCGAATCCGGCTCGGTCACGCTGACACTGCATTCCCAGCCTGGCGATCCTCTGGAAATGGTGGTGACGGATACCGGAATCGGCATGTCGAAGACGCAACTGGCCCGCATCCAGGACAGTTTCGAACAGGCCGACGGCAGCATCACGCGCCGCTTCGGGGGCACCGGGCTGGGCATGTCGATCGTGCGCCAGCTGGTGACCCTGATGAAAGGCGAGATCCACGTCGAAAGCGATCAGGGCAAAGGCACCTGCATCCGCGTCACCCTGCCCCTGCCACAGGCCGAGGCCGTTCAGACAGCCCGTCCCGAGGATACGGCTCCGGTGCATCGGCAAATGGTCCGGCTGGATCACCTGCGCGCCCTTGTTGCGGATGACAGCCCGACCAACAGGCTTGTGATCGCCGAGATGCTGACCCACAGCGGGTTGAACATCACCATGGTCGAGAACGGCAGCGAAGCCGTCGACGCCTGGCACCAGAGCATCCGGCAAGGTGCGGCGTTCGATATCATCCTGATGGACATCTCGATGCCTGTGATGGACGGGGTATCCGCCCTGAGCGTCATCCGCGAAAAGGAAGACGAGCTGGGCCATGCCCCTGTGCCGGTCATCGCCGTCACAGCCAACGCCATGCCGCACCAGGTGGCAGACTATCTGATTGCGGGCTTTGACACCCATCTGGCCAAACCCTTCAAACAGGCCGAACTGCTGCATGCGATCGTGACACTGACCCGGGTATCCTGACGCCCCGCCGCACAACCGATAAACGCAAGCAGCGACCGCACCGCCCGTTTGAGGCGAAAAGCGAGAAAATAGTCTGACGAATTTCATTTTTTTGCCGAAAAGGCAGGGTTAAAGTATTATCCTTAGGTAACCCGGTCCGGTAGCGTATCATCGGTGCCCGGAAGAATTCTCAATTGGCGGCGAAACGAGCGACATGGCATTCAAGATTCTCCTGGCAGAAGACGATGAAGTCACACAGCAGATCGTGCGATCCATGCTGAGCGGCTTCAGCGACGTCGTGTTGACAGTGGCCTGCGACGGGCGCGAGGCGCTCGAGGCGGCATTGACGCAGTCCTTTGACCTGATGATCTTCGACCAGAACATGCCGCATATCAACGGTGATCGGGTGATCCGTCACCTCAGGGCCGGGAATTCCGTCAATCGCGACGCCAAGGTGATCCGCTTTACCGCCGAAGCCGAGGTGATCCGCCAACCCGCACCGGGAACCGCAGGGGATATCGTGATCCCCAAGCCGATCCGCGGCGCCGAGTTCATCGCCGTGATCCAGGAACTGATCCAGAGACGACTCGCAACGGCCGAAAGCAGTGCCGTTTAGGTTGAAAAATGCACGGAATTTGCCCTACTCCCGACACAATCAACCGTCAATTTAAGAAAAATGAACGGATCGAGGATAGGCAGAATGAAAGACCTTCGGATACTCGCAGTCGATGACGACCGGGCTTTCCAGATGGTGCTTCAAGGCACACTGGCGCAACTTGGTTATCATGATGTCACAAGTGTGCCCTCCGCCGCGGCTGCGCTGAAGGTCATTCGCAACAATCCGCAACTTTTCGACGGCTTCCTTCTGGATATCGAAATGCCGGACGTGGACGGTGTCGAACTTTGCCGCCGCATCCGCGCGATGTCCGTCTATCGCAAGACACCCATCATCATGGTAACGTCGCTGGCGGACAAACAGTATGTGGACAGCGCCTTTGCGGCCGGGGCCACCGACTATTTCACCAAGCCGCTGGACGAGATCGAACTGCGCGCCCGCCTTCAGGTCATGCGCCAGCTGGTGGATGAACGCCAGCGCGCCCTCGACCTGCTGGACGAGTTGAAGTCCTGGTCCGACCTGCCCAAGTCCAAGATCAAGTTCGACGCGCCCCTGTCGGTGATCAGCGCGAACTGGATGGTCGAATACCTTGCGATGCAGAACCACCTGCTGACCCTGAACCGTCTGCAACTCTTCGGCCATGCCGCAATCGGCTTCACAGTCACCAATGCTGCCGAGGCGTTCCGCCTGACCGATCATGTGGGCTATATCGACTACCTTGCGAATATCGCGACCGTGGTGGCCGAAAGCCTCAAGACATCGCCCTTCAGCATGGCCCATGCCGGCCAGGGTGATTTCGTGGTCTTGACCAACCGCACCGCAGTCAGCGACCCCAAGGGCCTGCAGGACGAAGTGCGCGCCGGCATTGCCAGCTATCAAAAACTCTACAGCAGCCTCGGCCTGCCGACCCCGATGATCCAGGTGGGGCGTCCTGTCTCGGCCAGTATCTTCAGCCAGCGTGCTGAAATCTCCTCGCTTCTCGACCGGGCGCGCATGTCTGCCCAAATCGGTCTCGAGGAAGGCTTCAGCGCCCAAAAGCAATGGAATTGACTTAAATGGACACCAGCGCTGCCAGAAAGCTGCCTGCCGGGGTGCCTGATGTTCTTCAGGCAGCCCATCAGGTCTTCATCAATCTGACGACGGATCGCATCCTGCGGATCGAAGTTCTGACTCAGGCAGTGCACAAGGGTGAGGATGCCGTTTCGGCCCTGACCGAAATCGCGCAGATCGCGCACAAGATCGCTGGTGTCGCTGGCACCCTGGGCTACCCCCAGATCGGCGACAGCGCCCGTGCGGTCGAACAGAAGCTGAAAGCCGACATCGCCGCCGGTGACCCGCTGCGCAACTGGGACAGCCTCTCGACCGAGATCGAGGATCTGCTGGACGCTCTGGAAGACCTTCTCTGAAGCTCGCCTGAGGTCCACAGAGGGTCACCAGCCCCTCTTGCACCGCACTACCCTTCCGCCTTTCCTGACGGCCTGTCCTGCCGCGTGCAGCGCGACAGCAGCGGTCACGTTGCTTGTCGGGCATCCCCGGTCCGCATCCGACAAGAAAAGCTCGGCCCCGCATTAGATTATCTATGCGTGTATTTATTAAAAACCGTCCATCCGATAGGCGATCAGCAATCATCGGTCCGGCGGCAACAAGGTAAATGTAGGCCCTAAAACCCCTCCACAGCCCCACGATCCCAAGCCGCGACGTGAATGTTGCACGTTTCGTGATATGCAGAGTTTTCCTGTATTCGCGCCATTGAGCACGAAAAAGAGACAATAATCACACGTTATGGATGTGTAAAATCGCGGCGAAAATTTGGCCTTTGCGATTGTAGGACTGTGTCTCCAAAATATCACATACCCCCTTAAAAGACGTGGCTTTCGTGTCAAGGCGATCGACCCGCTGACAGGTATAACTTTCAATACGCAACCTAAGGCCATGTTTTCGATGAATTATACGCGTGACCGTGTGATGACCCCATATCTTGTGTCGCGACAGAAAATGCGACACCAGAGCGTAATTTAATACTCTACTTTAAGGCGTTTTTGCTTTTTGTGAGGCGAGCACTGCCTTTTTGCCGTCACAATTCGATTCTCTTAGCCCTTTCTTATTGATAGGTTCTGGCTACCAGAGATGGGGGCTCATCTCGCGGGCTCAGGCCCCGAAATTATTGACGGGAGTGACTTCAATGTTCACCAAGCAGAAAACCTTTTTGAAATTCAGCTGCACCAGCAGCATTTTGACGCTGGCAGCTGCCTGCGCAGCGCCGCAGCCCGTGCCGATCGTGGCGGACATGTATTTCGACAAGTTCTCGGCAGCACAGTCTGCAAGCAACGGCGTCAACTTCTGCGAACTTACGGTCGAGGATTTCACTCCCGAATTGGTCGCACAGATCCGTGGCAACCCGAACTACGAACGCAATCTGTCCGTCTGGCTGCAGGAATGCCCGGAACTCGCCCTGGCCTTCGCCGACTTCGGTACGGCGTCGATCGCCGGCACAGCGTCGGCAAGCCCGTTCGGCGGCGAGGCTGAGAGCGGCGGGTTTGGCGGCATCATCGGCGGCGGCGGCGCTGGCGGCGGTGGCGATACTGGCGGAGGCACCGGCGGCGATACTGGCGGCGGCGATAACGGCGGCGGCGGCAATGGCGGCGGCGGCAACGGTGGCGGCGGTAACGGCGGCGGCGGTAACGGCGGCGGCGGTAACGGCGGCGGCGGCAA
>Ga0209345_10004066_pt1 | contig 14438 bp, 12 predicted proteins | sample Cruoilmetagenom7_FD_187294 | JGI IMG/M metagenome (GOLD analysis project Ga0209345, IMG submission 187294) | Oil polluted marine microbial communities from Coal Oil Point, Santa Barbara, California, USA - Sample 7 (SPAdes) (version 2) | ecosystem: Environmental > Aquatic > Marine > Oil seeps ... | reverse complement strand
GGTTTGATTGACGGGGGGCGTGAAGGCGCGCGCGAAAATCTGGAATGGCTTTGGATGCAGGTAGCAGGCGTCACCGATCTGAGATTGGGGGCGTGGATGGCGCCTTTTGGGTTGGATATCCTAAGCCGTCAGATCGAAAGCAGCTTTCCTTACACTGTAGGTGATGCCGTCTCCCGGATGTTTTCGCCCTATACGTATGGGCCGTTCTACAAGAACCCCCTTGCTGACATTGTCGAGAAATTCGATTACGGCCGCGTTTGCCGAAAACAGGGCCCGGAGTTCTTTGTGGGGGCAACCCGCGTACGTAACGGCAAAATCAGGATTTTCGAAGGCGATGAGATCGGTCCGGACGCCTTGATGGCGTCTGCTTGCCTGCCCACCGTTTTTCAGGCGGTAGAGATGTTTGACAAGACGACGGGCCGCGATGAGGCGTTTTGGGACGGTGGATTTACCGGCAACCCTGCTTTGTTCCCACTATTTCACCATGCGCTACCGGCTGACATCGTTGTCATTAACATCAATCCGTTGGAACGTGATACGATCCCGACCTCACCCCAAGAGATACAGAACCGGGTCAACGAAATCAGCTTTAACTCAAGCCTGCTGCGGGAACTGCGCGCGATCGAGTTTGTGCAACGCCTGATTGAGGAAGGGACGGTGTCTTCTGACAGAATGAGCCGTGTGCGAATTCACATGATTGCCGATGACGCGATGATGTCCCAGCTTTCAGCCGCGACCAAAGTGGTGCCAAACCCGAAGGTGATTGCGGACCTGAAAGCAGCCGGACGTACTGCCGCAGAGACCTTTCTGCGCGACGGAATTGATCACATCGGGAAACGAAGCGGCGTCGATCTAGCTGAAATGTTTAGCTAGGGGGCTGGATTACCGCCTGTCGGGAAGCTCGGCAATCGGGGGGGCACCGTTTTCCAGCGCCTTTGCGTTCGGGTAAACAAGGCCGGCAGAAATCACCAGTTTTGCGGCATCTTCAACCGTCATATCCAGAACAATCACATCGCGTTTCGGCACGAAAAGCAAAAAACCCGACGTAGGGTTCGGCGTGGTTGGCAGGAAGATAGACATCATACCGCCAGTGGAATCGGACCTGACGGCGATCTCTCCCTTGGCTTCGGTCGAAATAAACCCGATCGCCCATATGCCTTTACGCGGATACTCAATTAGGCAAGCGGTTTCAAAACTACTTTCTGATTGGGCGAAAATAGTCTCCGAAATCTGTTTGATACCGGAATAGATCGAGCGAACCACAGGTGTACGTTCAACAAGGCTTTCCGCAAAGCGGATGAACGAGCGGCCTATAATGCCCTTTGCAATCCAGCCCACGATAACAGTGAACAGCAGAAAAATGATCACACCGATACCGCGGACGTTAATCTGGACTGTCGGATCAAGGCCAAGCAGATCCTGAATCAACCGGTCGGGATGATATTTTACCGGCACCAGCGGCAGCACAAAGCCGTCAATCCAGCCAACCACGCTCCAGATCAGCCAGATCGTCAGGCCCACAGGGGCAATGACAACCAGACCCGTCAGGAAATTCCCGCGAAAACGGCCCAGCAGGCCGCGTTTTGGTGGTGCTATGGGCTCTGGGTCAAAAGGCGTGTTCATCGGTCGGTCTGGGTCCAAATGCTGTGTGGCATGACTGTACAGTTAAGTCGTTGGCAGGACAGTACAATGGGCCATGGAAGCTGAATTTTATGCCAACTTGCGCAATTCGAGGGCTATTTGTGCTCCAAGTTGTGCATTGTTTCGGACCAAGGCGATGTTGGCCTCCAGTGATCGTCCCTTAGTCAGCTCGAATATGCGCTGCAAAAGATATGGCGTAACCGCTTTGCCGGTGATGCCCGCGCGCAAGGCGTCTGCCTGTGCGGTGGCAATGATCGGTGCCATTTCCTCTGCCGGAATTTCGGCTGCGACGGGAATCGGGTTTGCCACCAATTGTCCGCCGGGCAGACCCAATGCCACCCGCATGGCGTGGCCGGAAGCGATGGCGGCAGGATCGTTCATACGCAAGGGCGCTTTAAGCTTCGATCCGCGGGACCAGAACGCTGGAAAGGCCTCCTGCCCGTAGGCTATGACCGGCACCCCTTGGGTTTCCAACACTTCGAGCGTTTTATCCACGTCAAGGATGGCCTTTGCGCCGGCGGCGACCACGGTCACGGCTGTTTGTGCCAGTTCCATCAGATCGGCAGAGATATCAAAGCTATCCTCGGCCCCTTTGTGCACACCGCCGATGCCACCCGTGGCGAAGACAGATATCCCCGCAAGCCGCGCAGCAATCATTGTCGCAGCAACTGTTGTGGCACCGGTGCCGCCGGTCGCCATGCAGGCCGCCATGTCGGCGCGGCTTAGCTTGGCCACACCTTTGGTTTGTGCAAGCGAGGTCAGTTGGTCATCCTCAAGACCGACATGCAGCGTGCCGTTGATCACGGCCATTGTCGCAGGCACCGCGCCGGCGGCACGAATGTCCTGTTCGACCTGACGCGCAACTTCGACGTTTTGGGGGTAGGGCATCCCGTGAGTGATAATGGTACTTTCAAGCGCAACAATGGCGGCACCATCTGCACGGGCTTGCGCGACTTCGGCGCTATACATGAGGGGAATCATATTTTGGTCTCTCCGGAAACATAGAGGGCTGCAGCGGACAAAGCGGCATCCAGCGCGTCATCCGCCCCAAGCCCGCGCAATTCTGCGGCCACATGGGCGGCCATGAAGGTATCTCCTGCTCCGGTGATCCGCGTCACCGCAACCGGAGGAGGTGTCTGGGTTGTCATGATCTGGCCCTGTGCCACCGTGGTCGGCTTGCCGCCATCTGTGACCACAGCCCGTGCGGCACCGCGCGCCAGAAGCGCCGCCGCTGCCTCTTCAGAGCCGCTGAATTCGGCCTGGCAAAGCAGTCCGGCCTCTTCGAGATTGACATAAAGCGTGCCACGGCCAGCCTGCAAAAAAGGCGCAAGCCGCAGCGCTTTGCCGGGGGATGCCGGTGCCACGCGCAGATCGGCCTGCGCCAAAAGCGGACTGCGGGCAATCTGCGATAGCAAATCAACCGTCAGGTTGCCGTCCAGGGCCACCGCGCCGGTAAAGGGTTGGGGCAGGGCGCTGTCACGAAGCGGCAACAGAATTTTGTCACCGGCCGCCTCAAGAGAATGGGCATCAGCAATTGCAGCAATCAGCCCGTTCGTGGCTTCAACGGCCATGTATTGGTCAGTGGGCAAATCATCGGAGCGGTAGATCAGATGCGTCATCAATCCGCGCGCTTCGCAAGCGGCAATTAATGTATCACCCTGCGTGTCGCGCCCCACCGCGCTGAGCAAGGCGGGGTTCAAACCAAACCGGCGCAACGCCATGGCGATGTTCAGCGCCACGCCGCCCGGTAGCCGCGTTATCCGCCCCGGCATGTCCGAGCCTTGCCGCATGGGGGTGTCGCAACGCCCGATAACGTCCCAAAGGACCGAGCCAATGCACAAAATATCAGGTGTATCAGTCATATCCGTGCTTTTGACCGGATGTGGATGTTCGCGCAAGCAGGTATCAGATCATTTTGCGGGTACAGCAAAGGTCATCGACGCCCATAATGTCTCCCACACGGGTCCCGCTTCAACAGTTGTAGCACCTTCGACAGGCCGCAGAACCACTGCATCAATCATGTATTCCATCCCTTTCTTTACCGGAATTTCAGCATTGCCCTGCACATCTGTTCGAATAATCGAGACAGTCACCTGATCCATTGCGTCACGCTCATAGACCTCGATCTGCGCATCCGCGCGCGAGACATCATTATAGAAAAGAGAAACATCCAGCGTGCCGTCAAAATCTTCTGCATAAGGATTATCGAGCGCGACAAATTCTGTCACCAGACCCAGCTTGCGATCAGAACCTGCACCGTCACCAACAGCGATCAAAGATTTGGAATGTCGGGTATAGATTTCCTTGAACCCTTCTTTGACCCAGCCCCGCGCCTCATGAATGGTCTCGGCGTCCCTGAAATCCTTGTGCTCTACGAACCTCATAAACTTGGGCCAGTCTTTATAGGTGAGGGTGGAGGGAGCGGCCTCATGCGCCAGTATCATCAGCCCGTCGCGTCCCGGTGCCGGAAGCTGGATTGCAGGACGGTCGCCCATGCGGCCCGTGATGGCGGTCGTGTTTTCGCCCATGACCGCCTCGAAACGGCTGTTGCGATCCTCAAAAAATGACTGGCTCGTCCCCTTGAATAATTCACCATTACGCAAATCCGCTACAAAGGGCTGGTCGATTTGCACTTGAAACTCAGGAGGTTCGATCCAAAACTCATGTGCAATGGCCATGGGTGCACAGACGAGCACCGCCGCGCCGAACGTAAACAGATGGGTGAGTTTCATGAGACGTTTTTCCTTATTGCTGCTGAGTAAGCTGACGCTGATACTGGCGTTGTCAAGCACAGCGGCCCGGGCACACGAAGTTGTGCCCACAATCGCCGATCTTACAGTTTCGGAAGGCAACGCGGAACTAAGTCTCCAGATCAATCTTGAGGCATTTCTGGCAGGTGTTGACCTTGATACCGTAGAAGACACGAACGAGGCACCTCAGGCGGCAGATTATGACGCGCTGCGTGCGCTGCCTGAAGACGCTTTGGCTGCGCGTGCCGTTGAACTGCTAGATGGCTGGAACGCCTTGCCGGTGCTCAGTATCGACGGAACGCCGCTGGTGCTAGAGAGCCTTAGCGTCACCGTGCCAGAGGGCGTTGACCCCGAACTGCCGCGTATTGCAGATTGGACTTTGGTGGCCGAAGCGGCCGACGGCAACACGCTGACAGTGGCATGGCCTGATGGCGGTGGCGATCTGGTAGTACGCCAACAAGGTGTGGAAGAACCATTCACAGGCCTGATCAGTGGCGGCACGACCAGCCCCGAATTTGCCGTAAGCGGCGGGAATGCGCAAACCGGTTGGCAGGCCTTTGCGAGCTATATTCCCGTGGGTTTTGACCACATCCTGCCACAAGGTCTGGATCACATCCTGTTTGTATTGGGCCTGTTCTTTCTATCGACCCGCCTGCGTCCGCTGATCTGGCAGGTGTCGGCATTCACGCTGGCGCATACCCTGACGCTGGCGCTTGGGGCGCTTGGTTTGGTGAACTTGCCCGGTTCCATCGTCGAGCCGCTGATCGCAGCCTCTATCGTGTATGTCGCCATCGAGAATATCTTTTTCCACAAGCTCAATACATGGAGACCGATCGTCGTGTTCGGTTTCGGGCTGCTGCACGGGTTGGGCTTTGCTTCTGTCTTGGGCGAATTCGGGCTGCCGGAAGATCAGTTTATCCCCGCGCTGCTAGGCTTTAACGTCGGGGTTGAGGTCGGTCAGATCACCGTGATTGCAATGGCTTTTGTGCTGATCTGGATTGCCGTATTCGGCGCACGTCGTGCACGCCTGGAAGGGGCCGAGGATATGGTGTCAGAGTATCCGGTGATGTTCCGTGCGGTTTCCATCACCGGGTCGGTACTGATTGCAATCATTGCCACATATTGGGTGATCGAACGCACGCTTCTCTAAGTGCGCCGCAGGTCCGCTATCAGGAGATGGCGGACCAAAGGGAGGCGAGCGCAGCAGCGGGATCTTCCGCGCCCCAAATCTCGTCTCCGATGCCGAAGAAGTCGGTAAATGGCGCCAGCTGCGCAATCATTTCCTGATCCAGCTGGCCTTCTGCGACGCAAGGCACTTCGATGACTTCCGACCACCACTGGAACATCTCTGCTTCCGCGATCTCGCCGTCATACAGGGCAGTCGCCTGAACAGGGCCAAACGCGACATAGTCGGCACCGGCTTCGCCTGCGCTCATGCCGTCATGGCGCGATCCGCCGCAAAAGCTGCCGACGATCGCATCAGGTCCCAGCACCTTGCGGGCGTGGCGGACAGAGCGCGCAGCATCTGACAAATGCACGCCGTCCAGACCCAACCGTTCAGCCAGCAGGGTATGGTCAGCAATCACCAGCGCGACTTCGCGTGCATCGGTCACTGTCCGGAGTGTATCGGCGGCGCGCGAAAGCTTGTCCTCGTCCTTGGTCGACAGGGCAAGACGGACACATGCGGTTTCATGCGCGTCCAGCACCCGTGCTAGGGTGTCCGCGAAACTGGCAAGCTCCAGCTCGGGCGGCGTGATGAGATAAAGTTGCGGCTGTTCTGGTGCATCTGACATGGGATCGTTCCTTTGGTGCGTGAGGTGCTGATTAGCTCAATCCGGCGCCGGATGGAAACTGTAATCCATTCTGACAGCTTATATTGGCAAGGGCAGGCGTGCGGGGTAATAGGGCGCATGACAGTAGAACACCCCTCCGCCCCCAGCTTTGTCCTTGTCCGCCCGCAAATGGGCGAAAACATAGGCGCTGCCGCCCGTGCCATGCTGAATTTCGGTCTGGACCACATGCGCATCGTCGCGCCGCGTGATGGCTGGCCCAATCCTGCGGCTGTGGCCATGGCCTCAGGAGCAGGGCGTGTGCTTGATGCCGCTTTGCTGTCGCCTGATCTGCCAACAGCGCTGGCCGATTGCAGCTTTGTTTTCGCCACCACCGCGCGCGACCGCGACCTTACGAAACCAGTCTACACTCCGGAGGCCGCCATGCAGTTGGCGGCGCAGAAAATCGCGGCAGGTGAACGGGTTGCGGTGCTTTTCGGACCTGAACGGGCAGGGCTCGAGAACGATGACATCAGCCGCGCCAACGCGATAATCTCCGTGCCGGTGAACCCTGAATTTGCCTCGCTCAATCTGGCGCAATGCGTCTTGCTGACTGGCTATGAATGGATGCGCCAGCAAAGTGTTGCCGCGCCTGTCACCTATGAGATGGCCGGCACCGACTGGGCACAGCATTCAGAGATCGAACATCTTGCCAAGCATTATGAAGACCGGATGGAAGAAGCGGGTTTCTTCTTTCCAGAACACAAGGCCGTGTCGATGAAGACCAATTTGCGCAACATGTGGAGCCGTCTGCCGCTGACCCGTGCAGATGTGCAAATGCTGCATGGCACATTGCGGCAGATGGTCCGATGGAAGGAACGCGGCTAGACGCTGCTGCGCCAAGGCATTACGTCTCGGGATAACGAAAAGACGGAGGATACAATGGCGACAAACCGTAAGCTTTTTGAAGAGGTCGGGGCAGACACCGCAAAGCCGGTCGCCACGACTGGCGTTATCGATGCTGGACGCGGAGGCGCCCGCGGCGCGATCCGCAAATGGCTGTTTGTGCTCTTTGGTCTGGTGTTCTTGATGATCCTTGTCGGCGGGGCCACACGCTTGACGGACAGTGGGCTCAGCATTACCGAATGGCGCCCGCTGACCGGTGCGATGCCACCGTTAAATGCGGCTGACTGGGAATCCGAATTCGCCAAATATCAGGAAATTGACGAATTTCGCCTGCAAAACAGCTGGATGACGTTGGCGGACTTCAAGGTGATCTACTGGTGGGAATGGGGTCACAGGCAGCTTGGCCGTGTGATCGGTCTTGTCTGGGCTATTGGTTTTTTCTGGTTCTTGCTGCGTCGCCAAATCCCCACAGGATGGACACCACGCCTGCTGCTGCTTGGCGGGTTGGGCGGCCTTCAGGGGGCGATCGGCTGGTGGATGGTCTCATCCGGCGTGACATCGGGCACCGCGACCACAGACGTGCACAGCGCGCGCCTTGCCACACACCTTGGGCTGGCCTTTGTGATCATGGGCTTTATCACGTGGTACGCTCTGGGCCTTGGCCGGACAGAACGGGATTTGATGCAGGCCCGCCGCGCCAAAGAAGGCAAGCTGTATGGCCTTAGCACCGGCTTGCTGCATTTCGCGTTTCTCCAGATCATCATCGGTGCGTTGGTTGCAGGCATTGATGCCGGCCGGACCTACACGGACTGGCCTTTGATGGCAGGACAGTTTTTCCCGCCCCAGTCCTTTGTGCTTGAGCCGGTCTGGAAGAACTTCATCGAAAACCCCGGCCTTGTTCAGTTTATCCACCGCATGACAGGCTATGCGCTGTTTGCTTTTGCCGTAGTCGTCTGGCTGCGCGGGCGCAAATCTGCGCATCCAAAAACGCGGTTTGCATTCAACGCAGCGTTTGCCGCAATCACCTTGCAGGTGGTGCTTGGCATTACCACTGTACTCTATGAAGCGATCCTGCCGGTTGCATTGATGCATCAGGGGCTTGCCGTTTTGTGTTGGGTTCTGATCCTGCGCGCACGGCATCTGTCGCTTTACCCAATCGCTACATCGCTCAGAGGAGCCAAAGCATGACCGCCTACGATGACCTCATGGAATTCACCCGTCACACCCAAGCACTGGGAGAAGTGGCCGGGCGCCTTGGGTGGGATCAAGAGACGATGATGCCGCGCGGCGCTGCCACCCAACGTGCAGAAGAAATGGCGGCGATGGAAACCGTACTGCACGCGCGCCGGATTGATCCGCAGGTCAAAGACTGGCTGGGCGAGATTGACGACAGCGCCCTTGATCCTGTGGCAAAGGCGCAGATGCGCCACATTCGCCGCAGTTTTGACCGGACCAGCAAAGTACCTGCTGCGCTGGCCACACGTTTGGCCAAGCTTACGTCGGCAGCACAAGGTGTCTGGGCCGAGGCCCGCGCAGACAATGATTTCAAAGCTTTTGCACCAACGCTTTCCGAAGTTATCATGCTCAAGCGCGAAGAAGGGCAGGCTCTGGCTTCGGGCGGGGATGTCTATGACGCCATGCTAGAGGATTATGAGCCGGGCACCTCCGGTGAGGAGCTGAAAGCGATGTTCGGTGCCATGCGCCCTGTCTTGTCCGATCTGCGGGCTGCTGTGCGCGAGGCCCAAGGGCCGGAACCACTGAGCGGTACCTTTGATGAGGGCGCGCAGATGAAGCTGACGCGTGTATTGGCGAAGGCATTCGGCTACGACATGGCCCGCGGCCGTGTCGATAAGGCGGTACACCCTTTCTCCTCCGGTTCGGGGTTGGATGTACGCATCACCACCCGCACCAATCCGGCTGATCCGTTCAACTGCTTTTATTCAACCATTCACGAAGTCGGCCATGCTGCGTATGAACAAAACATCGACCAGGCCTATCTGCTGACCCCTTTGGGCCGCGGCGTGAGCATGGGCGTTCACGAAAGCCAAAGCCGGATTTATGAAAACCAGATCGGTCGCAGCCGTGCCTTTACCGGCTGGCTCTTTGGTCAGATGAAAGACGCCTTTGGTGACTTCGGGATCAAGGACGAAGACACCTTCTATGCTACAGTGAACCGTGTGGGCGATGGGTATATCCGGACCGAAGCTGACGAGCTGCAATATAACCTGCACGTCCTTCTTCGTTTTGATCTTGAGCGTGCGTTGATGAGCGGCGATCTGATGGTCAGTGATCTTGAAAGCGCATGGAACGACCGCTTTGAAGCTGATTTCGGGTATGCCGTAGATAAACCGTCTCATGGTGTGTTGCAGGATGTACATTGGTCCGTGGGGCTTTTCGGTTACTTCCCGACATACAGTTTGGGCAATGTCTACGCCGGTTGCCTGAACGAGGCGATGCGCGCTGCCCTGCCGGATTTGGACAGTGATCTTGCAAAGGGTGATACATCTGCCGCCACCAGCTGGCTGGGCGCGCATGTGCAATCCAATGGCGGGCTTTATGAACCCCGCGAGGTTATCGAACGCGCGGCGGGGCAGGCACCAAGCGAGGGGCCGCTGTTGAGCTATCTCACGGAAAAGTTCAGCGGTATCTACAATCTTTGATATTCGCCACTGCGATGCGTCGCCTCGATCATAGGCGGCGCACTGCGGGGCGCACCGTGGTTCAAGCGGCGTGTGTTTCATTGCAGTAATCACAGGTGCGGCAAAACACGTGTTGGTAGGGCCATTCGACGAAAAAGGCATTCAGGCCTTCGGGTAACGTTTTCCTGAGTGACCCGCGTGCGGTGCGACGGGACGGGGTCGCGCATTTTACTGATGTTTCGGATCTATGGTGAAACCTTCGGCTTCAACGCATGGGGAGCCGCTTGTTTGAGGTAAATATCACCAGTCTCTGAATGGCGAAGAGCCGCCCCTGACAGAAGCGGCTCTTTGTAGTCTTAGGAATACGCACCGTTCGAATATGTCAGTTCATAGCTGTGGCTATAAAGCTCAAATACAATGCCGAACGGGTCTTCGACGTAGACCATGCGGTACGGTTTTTCATCCGGAAAATACTCGCGAACCGGCATCCGCTGTTTGCCACCGGCGGCAACGATTTTTTCCAGGAGGTCTTCGAGGTTGGGGTCCTGAATTGCGAAATGGAACGTGCCGTGCTGCCTGAAATTCAGATTATCCCGAGGCGCTTCGTGGCCGTCAAATTCGAATAATTCAAACCCGATGCGGTCTGCCGTGGCCAGGTGTGCAATCCGCAAGCGGCCCCATCCCTGACCAAAAACGTCAGAGCACATCTGCCCAATATCGCTGTCGTCTTCAAAGATTTCAGTAGGTTCCATGATGACGTAGAACCCAAGAATGTCGCTGTAAAATTTGATCGCCTTTTCCAGATCTGGAACAGACAGACCAATGTGAGAAAATGTGCGTGGTGTCGGTGTCATTGTGATCTCCTTCAAAGTTGTTGCATGAGATATAGCTAGACCAACCGGTTAATGAAAATTATCATCAATCATGATTTCAATAAATATATGTGATGTATAATGCTGAACGCTACTTGGCTGGAGACCTTCACGACTCTCTGCGAAACGGGTCATTTTACGCGGTCGGCGGACGTGCTGGGAATGACCCAGCCGGGCGTATCCCAGCATGTGCAAAAGCTGGAGGCTCAGGTCGGAAAGTCGCTGATCGCGAGAGAAGGAAAATCCTTCACGCTGACCCCGGCAGGAGAAGCGGTTTTCGCCATTGGCAAGGCGCGGCGGACGCAGGAACGCGACCTGAAAGAGACAATTCAGGTTGATGACCCAAATGTGGGTGAGATCAGCATTGGCTGTTCTGGCAGCTTTGCCATGTGGCTCTATCCCCATCTTCTTGATCGCATGCAGAGCGCACCAGAGCTTGTCATACGGTTGGCGGCTACCCCGCACAGCGGTATTGTGACTGCAGTTCTGGAAGGAGAGTTTGATCTTGGTGTGGTGACGGAACAGATTGAACATCCAAGATTGGACAACCTGAAATTCGGACGTGAGGAGCTGTGTTTGGTGGTCCCGCTATCGTTCGCCGGAGAAGCAATCGAATTTCAACGTTTGGACGCCCTTGGGTTAGTTGCCCATCCAGATGGCTACGCCTATGCAGACGATCTGTTTTCACTGAATTTTCCAACTGAGTATAAAGGCGCGGATCGCTTAAACATTCGCACCTTCGTCAACCAAATCGGCCAGATACCCATCCCCGTTGCGCAGGGGCTTGGTTATACTATTTTGCCAAGATCCGGCATAGATGCGTTTGCCGATAAGGAAAATTTGATGATCATTCCGCTTCCCGAACAGCGGCATCACGATCTCTGGCTTATCTCCCGTCGGGGCCGGACCGGCTTTGCGCGTGTTGCGGCAATGAGTGACTTGATCAAGCAAGTAACCAAAACCCTCGGATCGACTTTACCATCTGGAAACCCAGCTACATGAGCGAACCTTTTTGATGAACGAAAAGAGCCGCCTCAAATTGAAGCGGCTCTTATTTATTCTGCGCAAAAGTACGTTTTACTCTTCGGTATCGCCCTCGATGTCTTCTTCCTCGCCCTGATCGGCGATCCATGCCACTGAAACGACTTCCTCGTTTTTGCCAGTGTTGAACACTTTCACACCGCCGGCGCTGCGCGACCGGAAAGAGATTCCCTCAACCGGTACGCGGATCGACTGGCCCTTGGACGTGGCAAGCATGATCTGGTCGTCCATCTCTACAGGGAAGGATGCGACGATCTCGCCGTAGGGGAGCCCCTTGGTCCAAGCTGTGACACCCATGCCGCCGCGACCCCGCAGCGGATAATCATGGCTTGAGCTCAGCTTGCCCGCGCCGCCCGCTGTGATGGTCAGGATCAGGTTTTCTGAAGCCGACATTGCAGCGTAACGCTCTTGCGGCAATGGCATGTTTGCGTTGCCTTCTTCTTCGTCTACTGTCTCAGCGTCATCAGCAATGCCCGCCATGGCACGGCGCATCTTGAGGTAGGCGGCGCGTTCATCGCTGCCCGCATCAAAGTGACGGATGATCGACATCGAAACGACCTTGTCATCGCCCAATAGCTTGATCCCACGTACACCGACTGAATTGCGGCTGTTGAACACCCGCACGTCAGTGGCACGGAAGCGGATCGCACGGCCAGAATTTGTGACCAGCATCACATCGTCATCATGGCTCGCGATGCGGGCGTTGATCAGTGTGGTGCCTTCGTGCTCATCCTCGAACTTCATCGCGATCTTGCCGTTCCGCATGACGTTGGTAAAATCAGATAGCTTGTTGCGGCGCACGGTACCGGCTGATGTGGCGAAGACAACTTGCAGGTCGTCCCATTCTTTTTCGTCACGGTCCACCGGCATAATGGCCGCAATAGATACACCTGTCGGAATCGGCAGGATGTTCACAATCGCCTTGCCTTTGGACGTGCGGCCACCTTGCGGCAGACGCCATGTCTTTAGCTTGTAGACCATGCCATCGGTTGTGAAGAACAGTAGTTGCGTATGGGTATTGGCGACGAAGAGCGTGGTAACCACATCTTCTTCCTTGGTCGCCATGCCGGACACACCTTTGCCGCCCCGACGCTGGCTGCGGAAATCGGCCAGTGGTGTCCGTTTGATGTAGCCACCGGACGTGACGGTCACGACCATGTCCTCACGCTCGATCAGGTCTTCGTCGTCCATGTCTCCGGACCAGTCGACAATCTCGGTGCGGCGCGGCACGGCAAAAAGTTCTTTAACCTCGGCCAGCTCATCACGGATGATGGCCATGATCCGGTCGCGGCTGCCCAAAATCTCAAGGTATTCCTTGATTTTGGAGGCCAGTTCTTCCAGCTCGTCGGTGACTTCTTTCACACCGATCTGGGTCAGGCGCTGCAAACGCAACTCAAGAATGGCGCGGGCTTGGGTTTCCGACAGGTTATACGTGCCGTCGTCATTGGCAGTATGGGTCGGGTCATCAATCAGCGCGATATATTCAAGGATGCCTGCTGCTGGCCAGCGGCGTGTCATCAGCTTTTCACGGGCTTCCGCCGCATCGGCAGAGGCACGGATGGTCGCGACGATTTCATCAATGTTGGTAACCGCTACGGCCAAGCCACACAGGATGTGACTCCGCTCACGCGCTTTGCGCAGCAGATAGGCGGTACGGCGCGCCACAACTTCTTCGCGGAAATCGATAAAGCAGGTCAGGAAGCGGCGCAGTGTCAGCGTTTCTGGACGGCCACCGTTCAGGGCCAACATGTTACAGCCGAAATACGTCTGCATTGGCGTGAACCGGAACAGCTGGTTCATCACGACTTCGGCAGTTGCATCGCGCTTTAGCTCGACCACGACGCGCACGCCGTTACGGTCGGATTCGTCCTGGACGTGGGCGATGCCTTCGATCTTCTTGTCGCGGGCAGCTTCCGCGATCCGCTCGATCATGGTGGCCTTGTTCACCTGATAGGGGATCTCGTCGATAACAATGGCCCAGCGATCCTTGCGGATCTCTTCGATGCGGGTTTTGGAGCGCACGATGACGGAACCGCGCCCTTCAAGATAGGCTTTGCGCGCACCGGAACGGCCCAGCATGATACCACCCGTCGGAAAGTCTGGACCCGGCACATAATCGATCAACTGCTCGGACGTCAGGTCCGGCTCTTCGATCAACGCAAGGCAGGCATCAATCACTTCGCCAAGGTTGTGTGGCGGGATGTTGGTCGCCATGCCCACGGCGATACCGCCGGCACCATTGACCAGCATGTTTGGGAAACGCGCGGGCAATACTGTCGGCTCGCGGTCCTTGCCGTCATAGTTGTCTTGAAAATCAACGGTTTCCTTGTCGATATCAGTCAGCAAGTAGGCCGCAGGTTTATCCATACGCACTTCTGTATAGCGCATGGCAGCCGCGTTATCGCCGTCCATCGAGCCAAAGTTGCCCTGACCGTCCAGCAGCGGCAGCGACATGGAAAAGTCCTGCGCCATACGCACCAGCGCGTCATAGATCGCACTATCGCCGTGCGGGTGGTATTTACCCATCACATCGCCCACGGCGCGGGCCGATTTGCGGTAGGGCTTGTCGTGTGTGTTACCCGCCTCATGCATGGCATAGAGGATACGCCGGTGCACGGGTTTCAGGCCGTCCCGCAGATCAGGGATGGCGCGACTGACGATAACCGACATCGCATAGTCGAGATAGCTTGTGCGCATCTCATGCTCGATCGTCACCGAAGGCCCATCATACACGGGCCGCTCGGGGCGGTTTTCGTCTTCGTTTTCAGGGGTTTCCGGCGTATCGGTCAAAGTCTGTCCCAGCTTGGCTGATGTGTTCTA
>Ga0209345_10004065_pt1 | contig 14439 bp, 4 predicted proteins | sample Cruoilmetagenom7_FD_187294 | JGI IMG/M metagenome (GOLD analysis project Ga0209345, IMG submission 187294) | Oil polluted marine microbial communities from Coal Oil Point, Santa Barbara, California, USA - Sample 7 (SPAdes) (version 2) | ecosystem: Environmental > Aquatic > Marine > Oil seeps ... | reverse complement strand
GGGGAGCAATTGGAGCTGCAATGGATTGTTATGATACCGCTTTACGTTACGCTAAAGAACGTGTTCAATTTGATAAACCTATTGGTGCATATCAACTTCAGCAAAAAAAATTAGCTGAAATGATTACTGAAATTACAAAAGCTCAATTGTTAACTTGGCGTTTGGGAGCATTAAGAAATGAAGATAAAGCAACAAGTGCTCAAATTTCTATGGCAAAACGTAACAATGTTGAAATGGCAATAAATATTGCTAGAGAAGCACGACAAGTTTTAGGAGCGATGGGAATTACAGGAGAATATTCTATTATGCGTCATATGATGAATTTAGAAAGTGTAATTACTTATGAAGGAACACACGATATTCATTTGTTAATTACAGGATTTGACATTACAGGTTTACCTGCTTTTAAATAACAAATTTGCTAACTAAAATAGTATAACAACAACAAAGAGGCTGTCTGGAAAGTACTGAAAACCGTCATTCTGAATTTATTTCAGAATCTCAACATTGTGAGAATCAATCATTATGAGAACCTGAAACAAGTTCAGGTTGACGAAAATTTCACTTTTTAAACAGCCTCTTTTTTTGTTCTTATTGTTTGTAATTATTGAATTATCATCTTTTTGGTTGCCATACCTAAATTGGTACTTACAGTCACAAAATATATTCCTGATTTCAAATTGGAAGTGTTTACTTTATGTAAGTTATTATAATTAGATATAACTTCTTTTTGATACACTTTTTGACCTAATACATTTGAAATTGTAACATTAAAATCTGTAATTTCTTTTGGCATTCTTAACTTAATCTCGTCATTATTAACTGGATTTGGATACAAAACAAACTCGCTTAATAGTTCATCTTGGATGCCTAATGTTGAATCTATAATATTTACCGTGTAATCTTCAACTTCACCTCTAGTAAATGTTTCGCAAGAAGTAGGAATTGTTGAACGCTTTAAAGAAACCCTCATTCTCGTACTACCAATAAATGCAGTAAGTGGCACCGAAAAACTTCCAGTTAAAACCGAAGTACTACTAGCTACTTGTTCTCCCGAGTCAAGAAAATCTCCATCTTTATTATAATCAATCCAAACAGCAAAAGCATCTCCTTTATTTCCAAATTTAGAAATGGTTATTGTGAAATTACTGCCCGTTAATAAATCTGTGCTTATGCTAGTAAAATCTGAATAACCAACACCGCCAGAAGTGTTATTAATTGATTCTAATTGAACATTACTTATATATTCTTGAGTTATATTAGTTCCTTCAGAAGTACAATAACTTGCTGAAAGTGTTGTAAATAACGTTGAAGCGCTATAACTTGAAGTACTAGCATTACATACGCTCCTAACTTGAAACTCGTATGTAGTATTAGCTACTAAGCTTGTTAAAGCTAAAGAGTTTGTTAGTGAGGATACTGTTGTCCAAGTTGAAGTTAAAGTTCCTTGTATTCCATATTGAACATCGTAAGATGTTACCCCTATATCATCCCACCCAATTGTAGCGGTTGTTGTTGTAATACTTGATGCTGCTAAGTTTGTTGGAATTACTGCTGATAAAGGGATTAAAGAAATAGTACCTAAATCATTAACAACACCATTTGTAATTGCCTGACTTGATAATGTCTTTGATTGATAACAATCAGCTTCAATTAGAATATCATAGGTTCCTGCTTCAATAAGACGGTAAAAATCACCAAATGGTAATTCCGTTTCTACCCAAGAATTTCTGCTTAACGCTTGATCATCCCTACCAACAATGGTAATTTTGGCTTTAATTGGGTTTGTTGTTATATTATCAATTACAATTCCTCTAAAACCAAACGTTCCTTGAAGCAAAAAATCTATATATGCATTTTTATTATAATTCCATAAGTCTAAAATATCATAATTTATAGAACCGCTTGCAGGGGAAGGAGAAGTTTTTGTTTGAGATAATTCAATAGTGACTTCTCTGCACTGTTGTTCAAAATTCATATAATCTTGCCTACCTCCATCAATTCTATACCAATCAGCTCCATGAGTGACTCCTAAAATAGGATTTGATTCATAGATAGTTGATTTTAAAAAATCAAAGTATTCAGTTCCATCGTTACCTCCAATAGGATTATCATTAGGATCAGAATACCCAATCGGGCTATCATTTTGTGCATTTAATGCATATTCCTCACCAACAAATCTCCACCAGTCATCATCAACTGTTCTATCATAAGTAAAATCCCAAGGGTAATTAAAAACTTCTTCTCCTCCATGAAAATTAGCGGCTAATACAAAATGATACGTATCCCCTAAAGTCATAAATTGAGTAGTTTCATATTGGTAAGACTCACCATCAGGGTGCAATGTTCCATCAGGAGCTGGATAATTCCTATTCATATCAATTATATTTGCATTTCCCCGGATAGAAGAACTAACATCAGCATTAGTAGTTCTAAAAGTTCCATCTGGATTTGCTAGAGGATTTATCCATATTTCGGCTCCATTAATCAAATTTTGTGCATTAATATTATCATCATTATCTGCATGGTTTCCTTTATATCCCTCAATTAAATGATTAATTAAATTCAGCATACTTGGATATCCAGCTAATTCATCGCCATGTATAGATGATGTGTATAACAACCTTGGTTCGGCTTCATCTGAATTTACATTATCTGATAACACAATAGCTAATATTTGGTGTGAACCACCTGTATATGTTGGAAGCCCACTTCCTGTTCCAGATGTAGTTCCAATAACTTCTAATCTTGCAATTGTAGGGTTGTTCGTTACAAAATCATTCATTTGCTGCACATAGTCGGCATAATTAGGATATGCTTCTAAAGGAAATGTCAATGCTGTATTCTTTCCGGACACCCCTTTTCCATGAATGTTTTTATCGTACATTACAACGTTCTTAGGTTCATTAGCCTTTATGTTGATTTCAAAAGACAAATTATACGTTAAAAATTTCTCAAATCCTTTATTATTTGCAATTGCATTGATCGTTAATGGATTACTATCTTGATGATGATCAAAAGAAATTATTCTTGAAAGTTGATTAATTTCATCAAAATTATTAGCAGTAAAGGTAAAAGCTAATTCTCCACGTTTAGATAAATATTTATCTGCTAATTCTTTCTGGTCTTGTGCATTTATAAAAGTAACACTCAACAATACAAAAATTAAGAATAGTTTTGTTTTCATTAGGATTAAATTTAATTATTATTCAATAATAACCTTTTTTGTAATTACACCTGCGGTGGTATTAACCTGCACAATATACACACCTGTAGTAATTTGAATTGGTAATGAAATAAATCGCTCATCAGTATTTATGTTCCATGTATTTACTTGTTGTCCTAAATAGTTAAATAAATTAACATTTACTATTTCTGTAGCTACAATTTTATTTACTTGTAGTTCTGAAATTGTATTGTTCATAAAAATGTGAACTCCTTCAACTAAAGCAACTTCTTCCAATGTTTTTAATCTTGGTTGAAATGTAAGTACAATCCTTTCTAAATATTCGCCAGCTTCTAAATTAATTTCAAAAGCTTGGTTGGTAATATCATAGGTTTCACCATTTAGTTTATCTTTAATATAAATTGACGTGTTTTCATCTACATTTTCAAGAACATCAACCATAATACTAATAAGACCTCCTTCTTCTGTTTGTATTCCTAGTGGAATTTCCTTATCTAAAGTAAGTGTGTTTGTTGCTTGAATTACATATTTCTCATTATCAATCATCCAATACATGTCATCTTTAATAGTGCCAAATATTTTAGCATCATAGCCCCAATCTACAGCATCTGATGCGTTTTCATCAATGGTTAATAATAACTGACGATGACTAATTTTTGGCGCATTAAAACCTATCCTATATTTTGGTCGTTTATCTGAATTTTCAACGTTTGCTGTTTTAGATTTTGTATTGCTGTTTTTCATAAAAACTGAAATCGGATCGCCAACTCCATCAAGCTCTGTTTCAGTCTTAAAAGTACGTTGTCCATTGTTAAATTCAATGTCTCCTCCATCTATTGCATCACCAACTACATAAAAGCTTTGTCCAATTGGTATAAATTGACCTGGTGTTTTTAAAGATGCTACTCCTGGATATGTTTGATTTACATCTGCATGTGCAGAAGCAGCTGGTAAACCGCCACCCAAACTTAAGGTTGCATAGCCTCCTTGGTAATCTTGTAAATTATGACTATCTCCTCCGTAATGTTCCCAAAAATAAAGAGGACCGGTTATTGTACTTGCATTATCAGTTATAAACTGATACCCATCTATTGCTGAAGCGTAAGGATTACCTACCAAATAACTATTATTTGTAGTTACATTAAGTGTAATAGTTCCATTATTAGGCTTCCCTTGAAATACATAATTTTGACTTGTTCCTCCTGGAGTTTTTGTGCCTTTCATTGTAAATCCTTCTCCTGAGTAAATTTCACCAGCACTTCCTACATGAACCCATTCACTATATGCACCTGATTTATTAGCATATTTAAACATCCAATAAGTACTTAATGTAATTGGAGGACCTACAGAGCCATTATACCCTCCGGTAAAGCTAATTGCTCGTGGGTATGTTACATTATCTGGACTACTTCCATCTCTTAGTGAAGCACTCACAGTGGTGAAATTACCACCTATTAAATCATTTGCTGTATACACTGGTGAAGACCAATAATTATAACGGTATAAATTTCCTTCTCCTTGTTGATCACGTTCTAAATATCCAGTACTTGCTGCATCTAAATCACTACCTGTAGTTTGTATTAATTGAGATTCTCCTTGTAAATCTAATACACCATCTAATTTTAAATAATGTGTTATAGTCAAACCATTTCCAATACCAGTAGCTGTATCTCCATTTATGGTTAACTCTGTATCTATGCCATCAGCCGTATTTGATATCATATTTAATCCTAAAATTGAAATATTTCTACTAGCCCCCGAAGTTATTATATTGTTATCTGAAATTTCTACAATATTCCAATCAATTCTGGTTACACCATCTACAATTGAAAAGCTGTTTGGTAAATTTTGTACTGTATTGTTTAGCCAAGTTGCGGGTGTATCCCAACCTCCATCAGCATCTGAAACATACGGTAGTGGTGCTGTTTGGTGGTCAACTGTATTTAAATTTTTTAATGCTGCTGTATTTCCATTTCCTGATGCATCTTTACAATTGGTAAATGTATAGGTGCTCATTGGGTAATACCCTTTTAAATTTGCCCAAGGAACTGCATTAATATCATTTTTTGTTGGTGTAATTCCTAAACCTGCAAAATAAGAGCCATCCACATTGGTGTTATCTTCAATTTCTTGGTTTATTACAAAACGTAATTGATCTTCAGTTAACGCAATATCCCACACTCTAACCTCATCTATATTTCCTTGAAAAAATGATGTTGTATTTACTTCGTCTCCATCAGCTGCTGCAATTAAAAATGATTCTGAGTTAGCTATAGGTGCTGCTAATGCTTTTGTAACGTCTTCAACGCCATCAATATATAATTTAGCAGTAGTTCCATCGTAAATTATAGCAACATGATGCCATTTACTTGCAGGGATTGGAACTGAAGAAGTTATTGTTTCTGAACCTCCATTCCATGACATTTCTAAATTTCCAGATCCATCAATACCAAAATTATAGCCAGTTGTAAAACCATTATCTCTTTTTGAAACTATAGATGCAGCTATATTTTCTCTTTTAATCCATGCTGAGATAGTAAATGCAGTAGTTGTAGGTGTTTTTATATCCAAAACATCTCCAGCATCTAAATAATCTACAACACCATCAAATTGTATAGAACGTGTAACTGTTTTCTCAGGTGCAAATCCAAATGTGATGTATTTAGTTCCATCTGTAGGAAAATCATAAGCTGTTTCTAGATCAGTTCCATTTAAAGACATTATTCTATATTCAGAGGTAGGGCTAAATGTTCCATCACTTGAAATAAACATTAGATAATCACCAGGAGGAGTTAATGTAGCTGAAAGCATAGATTCAGGTATTGAAATTTTTGCTTTACCAACTGTTCCTTTTTCTACCACTTTCCAAATTCTTCCAATTGCTGTAAAATCTACAGTTGTTGATAATCCTCCAATACCGGAACTCATATCAACAAAAATAGCTGGTTGAGCTGCTAAAGTAGCATTATCATTCCCCCAAACTAAAAAGGTTTTATCTGAAGCAAATGTATTTGCATTTAAATTATTTGTTGTTGCAATTTCATTTAAACCAATAGTAATATCATCAGTTGTATTTACTGTTTTAGATTGTTTTTGGTTTAATTCTGAAACATCATCTCTACCAATTCCTGCAATATCGTAATTATACCCAACATTTGCTGATTGATCCCAAATTACGGTACCATCACTATCTACATAATCTTGGCTTGTGCTATTTACTCCTAAAGTAATACCGTATTTAATGGCTAAATAGGATTGTATTTTATTACGCTCGTCTGTTAAATCTGTATCGCTTTTTCTAGATGAATATGTAATAACCTCAGTAACTCTACCTTCAAAACTACCTCTATATCCTTGACTTCTTCCAATCCAAAAACGAGAATTTTCTACATTTATAAATTGTGGTACACCAACTTCTTCACTTTCTATATTTTTACCATTATAATATAACTCAGAACCGTCAACAGGCGAACTAATATTATCTCTAACATTTAATATTGCAATACCACTATAAGATGAAGCTATATTCGTATCAGCAATACCATAACCTCTTGTGTCCGCAGGATTTGAAGTATCATTTGTGGTTCCTATTGCGTATGTTATTGATTCTGTATCAAATCTTTGAGTATACCTTCCATATCCTAATCCTGTTCCATCATCTTCAGTTGGGACTACTAAAGGAGAATCACCACAAAATAAATCCATACTTGCATAAGTATTATCTATTACATCATTTGGAATTGCTACTACAAAAATTTCTTGAGTGTAAAAACCTGATGATCCTTCTAAATATTGTTGTGGCGTATATGTATAATCATATTCTTCTGGTGCATTTGTTCTATCATTTAAAAATGAAACTACAGGGTTAAAGTTTACATTATTGGTAGCATTGTCATAATAAGTAGGCTCTTGCCCTACAGTATTTACAGCTGCATTAGAACCTCGTGCTTGTGTTTGCCATAAAGAAACGTCACTACCATCCGCATACCCTAAGCCATCAGTAGATTTTAACCAAAGTTGTAAATTTCCTACAACACCTCCCGGACCTTCTGTTAAAGGAGCTGAACCTGTTCCCTGAACGGTAAATGTATATGGGTTTTCGTTTGAGTCATCATTAGTTATGGTTACAACATCAGTAAATGTTCCAACAGCAACGGGTGAAAATGTAATCACAAATGTAGTGGAAGCACCCGTTGTTAATAACGTTGAAGATGGTTGTGTAGTCACTGAAAATAATGTAGCCGTTGCTAATGTAACAGTTGCACCAATAGTTAAATCTGCACCACCTGTATTTTCAATAGTGAATGTTCCCGTAAATGAGGTACTTATATCAATATTTCCAAAATCGGTATAGTTTCCCGGTGAAGTTACAGTTTCTCCATCGGCAATTGAAGTTCCATTACCAGTAACGTTTATCTCGGCACCACAAATACCACCCGATACATTAAAATTAACTGAAGTCCCTCCAGAAGAAGCTGAATTTCCATTTTGATTAACTACCTCTACTCCAGATGATGTAATAGTAATATTATCTGTACCATCCCATCCATCATTTGCAGTATCATACATTATAAAGTAATAATTATTTAAATCTTCTAAACATCCTAAATTAAAAGTTATTGGTCCGTAACTATTATCTGTACCTCCTGTGTAACCATTATCAATAGTAGTTATCAATGTTCCTGAAGGTGAATATATTTCAACTCTATTCTCAGAAGAGTAAGCTGGCCAAGTAACAGATATTGTAACTTCAGAATAGGTTGGCTCAGTACCTACACCTTGAATATCAAATATGTACGGGTTTTCACCTCCAGTTGTGTCGTCATTCACAATTGAAATAGTAGCGGTTTTTGTTCCTACAGTAGTTGGGTCAAAAGTTACAGTAAATAACATTGAATTTCCTGGTGTAATTGTACCTGAAGTTGTTCCATTTATTACAAAATCTGCTGTACCACCTGCAACTGAAGTTATTGTTAAATCTGAAGTGCCATTATTTTCAATAGAGAATATATTTACATTATTTCCTGAAGCAATATCTATATTTCCAAAATCTGTATCATCTCCTAAAGTTGGTGTTGTGTCTCCATTTAAAATGCTTGTTCCGTTTCCAATTAAGTTTATTTCTGGGCCTGAAAAAAATCCTTCAACAAGTATATTATCAAAACCATAAACCTCCAGATTTCCAGTTCCGTTTTCAATTTTAATTATAATTTGAATTGTAGACCCATTTAACCCAGTTTGTGAAGCTACTGTTGATCCAAAATCTTCTGTATTTGACCCGTTAGTTGTAAACAAAGTTTCTGCTCCTCCGTCAAGAATATAATACACATCTACATAATCATCGCCTTCAAAATCACCTGCAACTTCAAATATATCAACACTTAAACTAACGTTTGTATATGAAGATATGTTTATATTTTCTGTAGAAAATATTTGAACCTTTTGATCTGTATCTCTGGCGTGAAATTGATTACTTCTAACTTCAAAATAATTAAACCCTGCAATTGTAGTTGTGGTCCATCTATTTCCTGTACCAACAGTTACTCCATTTCCGTAAGTGGAAAAATCCTCTGTCCAAATTGTTGTTTGTGAAAAAATTGTAGAAGTTGCGAAAAGTATAGTAATAATTTGTATTACCTTAAATAATTGGGGCTTAAAAAACATATGTCATTCATTTATTGGGTACTGCAATAATAATGATTTTTTAAAAAAAATACTATTATTTAGAAATTCAATAAACAAATAGGCTATAATTATCTATAATTTGCAAGTAATTACAACTATATGACTGATATTATATGTGTTTTATAACAATTCTTTTCGATATTTTACCTATTTCTGTTGTTGCTTGCACAATATACATTCCTTGCTCTACGTTAATTGGCATACATAACAGATTCCCTTCCAATTGGCTATTCCAAACTTGACTTGCTTGGCCTAATTTATTATATAAAGTAAGATTGTATATATTAATTAATTCTTTGTTTTTAATATTTAGCATGTTATTTCCATTTGTAACATACATTATTAAATGGTGTTTTGCTGCCGGGTTATTTGTATTCCCATTCATTATATCAAAAGAAGAGTCGGTATCAACTATATCATCTTCATTTAAAATAGTTTCTGTACTTAAAAAAACAATAGCATACCTATTATGGTATTCTCCTGCTGCTAGTGTAATTTGATAATCTACTTCTTCTATATCATAAATTATATTTAATTCTTTATCTTTTAAACAAACTTTAATTCCTTCAATTGGATTTTCAATAGCGTCTACACCAATGGTTATAATTCCGCCATTAGAAGTAACAATTCCTAAATCTATTTCTTTACCTATTGTTACATCATTTGTTGCTTGAATTACATATTTATTGTCGTTTAAAACCCAATACATATCATCATTTAACACTTGATATAATTGCGCATCATATCCCCAATCAACACCATCGGTTGCGTTTTCATCAATAGTTAGTAATAGTTGACGGTGATCTATTTGAGGTGCATTAAAACCAATTCTAAATTTTGGTCTTAAATCATCTGAATCAAAATTTTTGATTTCCGAATTCTCTGCCCTATCAAAAGCAGAAAATGTATTTGAAGAAAATGTTGTTGCCGAAAAACAACATAATAAAACTAGCAAACTGAGTAATTTTTTCATAACTTTTGAGGTTGTAAGATGAGTGTTAGAAAAAACAAGATTAAAAAACTTATCCTTTTTAATTTTTGTTCATTTATATTTTTATTATTGAAGGTTCTTTTACCTTTTGTTATTAGTATAAATTTACGTATAATTAATCATAAAATGTCTAAAAAATCAATTTATTTACCGTTTATTTATAAAAACAAGCTATTTGCTTGTAAAAACTCACCATTTACTCGGTTAAATATGTTTTTATTGTATTTAAAAAGACAGTATTATCTTTTTTAATACCGTTTATTTATAAACACTTGCTTTTTATTAATAAAAATTGACACTAAAAAGTATATTTTATTGTTCTTTTTTGTCTAGTTATTACCTATTTTAGAAAATATAATCCCATTAATTATCTTATTTTTTATAATTAAAAAGTTTTAAAATAGTTGGTGTAGTATGCTAAATTAACAGTCTAAATAACTCGTATTTATTGCTCTAAAATTATTAAAAATAGTACTTTAATTAATACTATTATTAATTATAATTTTTTTAGAAATTTGGCCGTTCGTAGTATTGAAAATAACAATATATACACCTGAGTTAATATTAATTGGAATTGAAAACTGCTTGTTATTAAAATCTCCTTTCAAATTTTTAATAGTTTGGCCTAGATAATTTAATATAGAAATACTACTTATTTCAGTATCAACAATTTTATTTACTTGTAATTCAGAAACCTTATTATCCATATTTATAAAAATTTCTTTATCAACTAATTCTCTATCTTTCCATGGTTTTTTACGAGGGTGAAATGTTAATGCAAATCTATTTAAGTACTCTCCTTTTTTTAAATTAATTTCGAAAGCTCTATGTTTTAAAGAATACGCTCTACCCGTTAAATAATCTTTAATAAAAATTGATTTATTTTTTTTAAAATTTTCCAATGTATCTACTTTAATTCTAACCAATCCATCATTTTCAATTTTTATACCTATTGGAAATTCTTGATTTTTATTAAAATTAGCAACAGCTTGAATCACAAATTTTGATTCTTCAATTAACCAAAACATGTCTTCTTTTCCTATATCAATAATAGGGGCATCATAACCCATATCAAAATCATTTGAGGTATTAGGATCTGTACCAATTAATAATTGACGATGATAACCTTCTGGTGAGTCAAAAATTAATTTAATTTTCGTTCTTGTATCAATATTCTCTTCCTTTAAATCTTTATTAGTTATTGAATTTGATTTAAAAAACACTGATCCATTGCCGCTATTTGGAATCTCTTTCTGAAATACTCGTTGACTATTTTTAAAAATTATATTTCCGCCATCAACAGTTGCAGTTGTTCCTGATAAACTTGAAGGGAGGTATGCATTTACAAAAAATCCCTGACCCACAGGGATGTATCTTTCAGGTGCTTTACCTCCCAAACTAAGATTATTATTTATACGAATGTCGTTTGATATAGCTTCTGTTCCTCCCATTAAGGTATAAGTTGCATAACCTCCTACATATTCTTTTAAATTATGTGAATTTTCTTCCCCAAAATGATGCCAAAAATATAGTGCTCCATTAAATACATTAACTGTATTTCTACCTACTTTACTATTGATGGTTTCTTTAATATTATCTTTAATAAACTCATCAGCATCAATGGCCGAAGCATAAGGATTACCTATAAGTCTATCATTACCAGCAATAATTGGTAATAAAATATCTCCATTATTAGGTTTTCCTTTAAATACATAATTTTGAATAGTTGCTATTGCAACATTTCCTGATGATCCTTTCATTGTATACCCTTCTCCTGCCGATAAATTGCTATTCTCATCAATTGAAACCCATTGATCATAATCATCACTTATACCGTTAAATGTGTACATCCAAAAAGTACTTATATTTATTGGGGATGCAATTCCAAGGTCTGCAGCAGAATATGATGATGAAAAATTAATAACCCCTGGAATTAGTGGATTAGTACCATCATTTAAAATTCCTGAAAGTGTGTAATTAGCATTATTACTTCCTGATCCTATAGGACCTACAGAAGATGACCAATAATTATAGTTATAACTATTTGCAGTTCCTTGTTGATCTCGTTCTAAATAACCCGCACTTAAAACATCTAAATCGCTATCTGTAGTTTGTAGCAGTTGAGATTCTCCATCTAAGTCTATAACTCCATTTAATAATAGGTAATGTGATATTGTTAATGAATTATCAGCATTAATTGAAAGTTCATTTACATTATTTTTTAACCCTAAAACTGTCACATTTCTAGTTGTATTAACATTATTGTTGGTTTCTACAATATTCCAATCTACTTGTGTTCCATAAAGAGAAGTATTTGGTAAGTATTGAACTGTGTTATTTAACCATGTTGCTGAGGTATCCCAATTCCCATTTTGAGTTGACTCATAAGGTAATGGTGCGGTTTGACTTTCTACTATTTGCTTATCTTTAGTAAGGTACTTTATTCTCCCCCAATTTGTATTTGAAGAGTTGTCTTCAAGTGCTGTACCATAATATGAATTCATATCATAATAAACCATCAAACTACTCCATGAACGAGAGTTAATATCGTTTTTTGTTATACTTTGTGGTAGTACTTCCCCATCAACATTGGTGCTAAACTCCTCTATTTCTTGATTCATTATATATCGAATTTCTGTTACTGTTAAAACAGAATCCCATATTCTAATTTCGTCTACAGCACCATCAAATGAACTAACATTAGTTTTATTTGTATACAAAGCCCCAATACTAAATTTATAGTTGCTACTAATTGGACTGGCTAATGAGTTTACTGTAGAGTCTAAAATTCCATCAATATATAATATTGCTACACCTCCACTATAAGTAAGCGCTATATGATGCCAATTTGAATCAATTGCATTTATTGATGTTACTTTTGTTGCTCCATTCCAGTCTATTTCAATATTACTAGTTCCATTTATTTTAAAATTATAACCAGTTCCTTTGGAAATAAAACTACCTCCATTTAAATTATTTTTCACCCAAGCTGAAACTGTAAAATTGGTAGGTAATTCTAAACTACTATCACCTAATAAAAATTCTCCTGTTGTAAAATCTACACGTCTTTTTTCTTCAACCCTTGTAGCTTTAGCAATTGTAAAATATTTAGTCCCATCAAAATCGTACCAAGCTTCTGAATTAGCACCATTGGTTGTTAAGGGTACTACATCTATAATAGCTGTACTTGCAAAATTTGAATTGTCTGAAACAACCAACATGTACTCTTCATTAGCAGCTAATGGTATATTACTTGTTAAATCTGAAGTAACTATTGAAATTACTACTTCTGCAACATCATTTTGAGTTTCTAAAATTTTCCATTTTCTTGAAACAGGTGTAAACGATGTTATTGAGCTACTTAGATTTACGCTTTGAGCAACTTCAGTAGAAGTGTTAAAGTTACCATTTGTACTTCCCCACATTAAAAAATCTAAATTTGTTGAAAAACTATTTAAATTAGTATTATTCGTTGTGGCTACTTCTCCTAATCCAATAGCAACCATACTTCCTGGATTTACACTTTTAGATTGTTTTTGGTTTAATTCTGAATCTTCATCTAAACCAATACCTGCTATATCATAATTAAATCCAGTATTTGCTGAAACATCCCAAATAATATTCCCAAAGGAATCTACATAATCTTGACTTGCTCCGTTTATTCCTAATGTAATTCCATATTTAACCGCTAAATAGCTCTCAATTTTTGTACGCTCTGTAGTATCATCTTGTCGAGATGAGAATGTAATAATTTCTGCTATTCTAGCATCTGTACTAGCTTCCCAACCTTCACTTCTACCAATCCAATAACGAGAATTATTAACATTAGAAAAATCAGGTAAATCGTTTTGGTTTGTTTCAACATTATTTGCGTTATAATATAATTCTTGCTGTGTTACTCCTAAATTATTCCTAGCATTAATTATTCCAACATTACTATATGTATTACCTGTTCCTATTTCAGCAATACCATAACCATCACCAGAACTTGTTGTTCCAACTGCATAACATAAAATTTCTCCTGAAAATCTAGCGGTATAAGCTCCTAATCCAACACCTGTAGCATCTGTTTGGTCACTTGCAATATCTTCATCCCCACAAAAAACATCCATACTTCCAAAAGTAGCATCAACAGTTGTATCAGGAATTAGCACTATAAAAATGTCTTGTGTATACATACCATTTGTTCCTTCTAAAAATTGTGTAGTAGTATCATCAAAAGAATAATCACTATCTATTGCAACTGGATTATAGCTATTATCGAAGTCTACGACTGGATTAAAATTAACATTAAACAAATTATTATCTCTAAATGTAGGCTCTTGACCTGTTGTATTCACAGTAGCATTAGAACCTCTTCCTTGGTCAGCCCATAAAGAAACACTTTGTCCATCTGAATAACCTAGTCCATCATTTGCTTTTAACCACAATTGTAAATCTGTTGTTATCCCTCCTGGTCCTTTTGTTAATGATGTTGCTCCAGTTCCTTGAATTACAAACGTATATGGATTCTCATTAGAGTCATTACTAGCAATTGAAATAGTTGCTGTTACTGTTGAAATTATCGTTGGAGCAA
>Ga0209345_10004063_pt1 | contig 14446 bp, 13 predicted proteins | sample Cruoilmetagenom7_FD_187294 | JGI IMG/M metagenome (GOLD analysis project Ga0209345, IMG submission 187294) | Oil polluted marine microbial communities from Coal Oil Point, Santa Barbara, California, USA - Sample 7 (SPAdes) (version 2) | ecosystem: Environmental > Aquatic > Marine > Oil seeps ... | reverse complement strand
GGCCGAGCGGCGTGCGACTTATCTAAGTCGCATCACCACCAATGCTCAGGTTCGTTGGGAAGTCCAGTCGAAGTGTGGAGATTGATTGTCCAATTCTCGCAAGTCAGTTTTGCGAGCAAAAGCGGACATTATCTCAGCGGCTTAAGTCGCCCTAAAACGGTCGCTTAGCGAGACTGCCTTGACGCCGATTTGAGGCGTCAAAGTTCAGCATTCTTGCGAGTCTTGGCGATACAAGCTAAGCATCAGCGATGCGCTCCTAATTTCAGACCTTTTGTATGAAACGCCCTTTGCGGCAGCCCTTACTCACGTCTGAAATCGGAATTCAAAGTGTACTCCAGAAAATCTAGAACGGTGGCCGCAACCTATTTGCGGTGGACTTTCCTACGAGCAATTTTTCACCGCGGCTGGTGGCTCGCGACGAGCCTCTATCTAGTTGTTGAAGCCGGACTCAGTCCATTAGAACTCGTTTTCCTTGGTACCGCTCAGGGGCTTACCGTTATCGTCTTTGAAATTCCGGCTGGAGTGGTAGCCGACAACTACAGTCGCAAATGGTCCATCGTGATTGCCCATTTTTTGATGGGGACAGCTATGCTCGCGACTGGCCTCGTCATGTCGTTCCCAGCTTTGGTTCTGACCCAGATGGTTTGGGGGCTGTCTTGGACATTTTCATCAGGCGCAGATGTGGCCTGGCTTAACGACGAACTCGATCAGCCTGAGAAAATTGGCCCTTTGCTCTGAAGAGCTGCCCGTTGGAGTCAGCTCGGAGCTGCTGTGGGTATCGTATTGTTTGGCGTGCTTGCGTGGCGCACGTCGCTTTCGATCGCAATGGTGACATCAGGCACGCTTATGCTGGGGTTAGGAAGCTACGTCGTATTCAGTTTTACTGAACATCGTTTCTCTCGACCCGAGAGGCGCGGGTTGAATGGGTTCTCGCAGACGTTGATCAGTGGTTTTCGCCTCGCTCGGTCGAAACGATCTATTATGATCGTCCTAACAGTGACCTTTCTGGTCAATGGCGCAGACGAGGTGTTTTCACGGCTGCTTCCGAAGGGACTGATCAATCTTGGATTGCCTCAGGTTCCTGATCCGGTGTTGTGGCTGACCGCCCTAGGCTTGGTGACTCTGGGAACGGGCGCGATTAGCTTAAAAATCATAGAAGACAAGTTGCATGGGGAGCAGACACTTCGCGTTTTGTATTTGGCTGCTTGCCTCCTTGGTGGATGCGGAATTTTTCTTTTCGCGTTGGCTCCAAACTACTGGGTAGGAATGGCAGGTGCTATAGTCGTTCATGGAATCGCTTGGAACATCGTTCGCGTTGTAGGTGTTGTCTGGATCAATCAGCGATCTCAGAGTCAGGAAAGAGCGACGCTTCAATCGTTCCTATCGCAGGCTGAAAACCTAGGGGAAGTCATATTGGGATTCGGCCTTGGAGTTGTTGCCGAGTTTGTCGGCATGCCAGTGGCACTGATTGCGGCATCAGTTACAGTCGCGTTCGCGATCAGGACGATTCTCGGTTTGAAGATAAAGCAATGAAGTTTTCTGCAATGCGTCCAAGTATCTGAGCGGCTTAAACTCGCCCCACAGCGGTCGCTCGCGCATTCTGAAAAGCGAGCAAAAGCAGTCATAAGCGATATGTCCGCTTTCGGCGTCAAAACTGTCACTGGCGAGAAGTTAAGAGTGACCTAATACGGACGCTCGAGATTTCAAATTTGTGAAATGACGGCGCCCGCCAAACAGTCTCACTCGATATGGCGCTTCAGTCTCAATCGACCCTCAAACTGCCTGCCGCTAAATGCCTTGTCGGGCGATGGACCTACCAACACTATTTTCGCTTGCACTTGCTTCAAAAGAACATTATAAGAACGACTGCTCGGCAGTATATCTGCCTTGAGCGACCTGACAGGCCATGTGCTTGGATGGAATACGCTGTTCCCCGTGAGTTTATCCGGGGTCGTTGCGTTCAGAAAAGGAGAAAGAAACAATCTTCAACTCTGAACGTAGAGGCAATTATGCTTGTTCCAAATGGCGTCGAGTGCGCGCTTATAAAGTCACTCAAACCCGCTGCGCGCAATGCGCGTACCCATAGTAAAAAACAGATTGAGCAGATTGCTGCGTCGATTAAAGAGTTTGGGTTCACCAACCCGGTTCTGATCGATGAGAATATGTCGATCCTCGCCGGCCATGGCCGCGTCGAGGCAGCAAAGCTGCTTGAGATGACCGAGATCCCGGTTGTCCGGATCGAGCATATGACGGTGGCTCAGAAGCGGGCCTATGTGATTGCTGATAATCGCCTCGCGCTGAACGCAGGCTGGGATGATGCGATCCTGGCATTGGAGTTTGGCGAATTTAATGATCTTGGTTTTGATATCGAGCTCACTGGCTTTGAGATGGGCGAGATTGATGGCCTGATCGGAAGTCTGGATCTAGATGAAAATGCCGAAGAGGAGGTCCCAGAGCCTTCAGCGGGACCTGCCATCACTCAGCTGGGAGACATTTGGCAAATCGGGCCGCACCGCCTGATTTGCGGCGATGCGTTGGAGGCCAGTGTCTATGAGCGCTTGCTTGATGGCCAGCAGGCCGAGCTGGTCTTTACTGACCCGCCATACAATGTCCCGATCGATGGCCATGTCAGCGGGCTCGGCAAGCAGAAGCACCGTGAGTTCGCCATGGCGACTGGTGAGATGAGCGAGGAAGAGTTTGAAAAATTCCTAACCACCGCGCTTGGACACCTCGCATCGTTCAGCAAGGATGGTTCAATACACTATGTCTGCATGGACTGGCGGCACATGCGCGAACTGCTCAGCGCCGGGCATGCTGCCTACGCTGAACTTAAAAACCTCTGCGTCTGGTCCAAGTCAAACGGCGGCATGGGATCGCTTTATCGTTCACAGCATGAACTGGTGTTCGTGTTTAAAGCGGGTAAGGGAGCGCACATCAATAATGTGAATCTCGGCAAGCATGGCCGTTATCGCACAAATATCTGGGCCTACGCTGGCGCTAATACGTTCAGCGAAAGCCGCGATGAAGATCTTGCCATGCATCCAACGGTTAAGCCGCTCGAATTGGTGAAGGATGCGATCCTCGATTGTTCGACCCGAAAAGGCATCGTGCTCGACGCGTTTGCAGGCAGCGGCACGACCTTGCTCGCGGCCCATGCGGCAGGACGGCATGGCTATGGTATCGAACTCGATCCAGCCTATTGCGATGTCATTCTAAACCGCTGCGTTGCGGCGGGTTTGAAACCTGTCAGGGTTGATACAGGCGAGGTGTTCAGCGACCTCCGGGCCGCGGCTGAGGATGCGGGCCATGAATAGCGATGACGAAGTTGGTTACGGTAAACCGCCAAAGAAGCATCAATTCCAAAAAGGCCGGTCGGGCAACCCTGGCGGCCGGCCGAAAAAGTATAAGAGTCCGATCTCAGTGCTCCGTGAGCCGGTAAAAATGTCTGTAAATGGCAGGACTCTCGAAGTCACCGCTTTCGAGGCTGCGGTTCGGACGACGGCTCAAGGAGCTATTGAAGGCCGAGTGCGCGCTATCAAACGGTTCATTCGATATTGTGATCTGTGCAACATGATTGAGGAGTTGGATGATTTTAAGCCAGCGGGCGTGGTCGTCATTTCGCACGACTATGACGGCAAGAAAACGATCCATGAACTAGCAAGGGAGCAGCATATTGAGCGCAAAATGAATGCGCCGAAGAAACAACTCCCAGAGCAGTTAGAGGTGATCCGCAAAGTCGCTTTAGAGAAGCACCTTATCCCGGCATTAGGTAAACGCTTCGCGATTCTGGAACTAGTCCTGCTAAAGCTGAAAGAAAGAGCTTTAAGGGATCGCGATGAGGCCGCGTTAGAGCTGTTTGAGCGCCTGGAGTTGCGTCGTATGCCAGACATCAATGCGTACTCAATGGGATACTTGCTAGTGCCTGAAGTCCGGACTTTAGAAACAACACCTCTAAAGGTCTCGCGCGTTGAAGATGACGAATCTATCGAAATAGGTCCGTCAGGTAAGCGAGATAAAACTTGATGCGTAGGGCGACTTAACTTGTAATTGGGTTGTGCTTCAAATCGCTTATTTCCAAGCGTCGGTGGCGACCTTTTTAGAAACGCCCAGGGACCAAATCCTGGGCGAGCTCAGCCGCGGGCATCAATTCGACCTAGAGGGCAATCAACGTGACGCCTGGCTCGTACAAATTGACTTACTGCAGCGCGAGCTGACGAACCTCAAGACGGGCACAATCTTCTTCGAGTTTTCCATCCCACGAATGGGTAAACGCTCGGATGTGATCTTGTTGCTCGATGGGGTCGTATTCGTCATTGAGTTCAAAGTTGGCGCATTGAACTTTGACCGGGCCGCAATTGACCAGGTCCACGATTATGCGCTCGATCTGAAGAATTTTCATCGCGGATCGCATCATGCGCCGATAGTCCCTGTATTGATTTCAACGCGGGCAGCTGACCAACCGGCATGTGATATCGAGTGGGCGGCCGACAGGGTTGCGGCGCCTATTCGGCATTCTGGCAATCGGCTGTTGCACCTAATTGAGCAAGTCCTGCGAACTGTTACGCCTGAGAGGCTCGCTGAAGGCGATTGGGCCAATTCGGGGTATCTGCCGACCCCAACCATTATCGAGGCTGCCCAGGCACTTTATCAGAACCATGCTGTTGATGAGATCGTACGCTCTGACGCTGGGGCGCAGAACCTCTATGCGACCTCGCAGTGCATCGAGCACATTGTGCACCAGGCGCGCCTACAGCGCACGAAAGCGATTTGTTTTGTCACTGGAGTGCCGGGTTCAGGCAAGACGCTGGCGGGGCTTAATATCGCCACACAGAGTGCTCAGCGCGATGATACCGAAAAGGCCGTCTTCTTGTCAGGCAATGGGCCTTTGGTCACAGTTTTACGCGAGGCCTTAGCGCGCGATCAAAAGAACCGAACAGAATGCAAGAAGCAGGATGCCGCACGCGAAGTGGCCAGCTTCATTCAAAACACTCATCACTTTCGAGACGATGCGCTTAGGGATCAAAATGCGCCGCCAGAACGGATTGTGATTTTTGATGAAGCCCAACGCGCCTGGAACCGCGATCAGACGTCCAAGTTCATGCAATCGAAACGCGGACAGTCCGGCTTTGATCAATCTGAACCTGAATTTCTCATCGGTGTCATGGATCGCCACGAAGATTGGTGCGTCATCATTTGCCTGGTTGGAGGTGGCCAGGAAATTAATACCGGCGAAGCTGGCCTGTCGGAATGGTTGAATGCACTCAGCATCCGTTATCAAGACTGGCAGATCCATTTGTCTGATCGCCTTACCGATTCTCACTATGGTTTGGAGGACATGGCAGCAGGATTGGAGGACAGCGCAAAGATCACTTGGGAGCACGATCTGCATCTCAGCGTGTCGATGAGATCGTTTAGGGCTGAAGCCCTGTCAGACTTCATTGGTCACATTCTCGACAATCGACCTGATCTTGCAGCCGATACCTATCGCGATATCCAGGACCGCTATCCGATAGTACTTACCCGAAATATCGACACGGCTAGAACATGGCTGCGTGAACATAGCCGCGGCAGCGAGCGCCATGGCCTGATTGCATCGTCGGGCGCCAAGCGGCTGCGTCCCGAAGGCATCAATGTTCGTGCGAAAATTGATCCTGCACATTGGTTTTTGAACGGGCCTGGCGATGTGCGTTCGGCCTTCTATCTCGAAGACGTGGCAACCGAGTTTGATATACAGGGGTTGGAGATCGATTGGGCCGGCATCTGTTGGGATGCCGATTTGCGCCATACAGGCCCTCAATGGTCAAGCCACGCCTTCAAGGGGACCATGTGGCAGAACGTCAATGCGTATGAACGACAGCTGTATCTCAAGAATGCCTACCGCGTGATCTTGACCCGGGCGCGACAAGGCATGGTTTTGTTTATCCCTGAAGGCGATCCAGATGATCCAACGCGGCCTCCAGGGTTCTATGATGAGACAGCCAATTACCTGATGTCATGTGGCATTCCATTAGCGTGAATCCACGATGACCAAGTTGACGCTGGCATAGCTTACGAACCGGTGTTGTCAGCGGAACTTCCGGTTAATTGCGGTTGGTTAGGATGGAGCATGCCCCAAAACCCGTTTCGCTATTTCAAAACCTCACCTGAGATCATCCAACTTGCGGTGTTGATGTATGTACGATTTCCACTCTCATTGAGGAATGTCGAAGACCTACTGCATAAGTGCGGTATCGATATTTGCCATGAAAGCGTTCGCCGTTTGTGGAACAGATTTGGTCCGATGTTCGCTTCTGAGGTCCGAAAGAAACGATCTCAATCCGTGCGCCAACATACGCAGTGGCTATGGCACTTGGACGAAGCCTACGTCAAAACAAACGGCAAGCAACATTACCTGTGGCGCGCCGTCGATCACGAAGGCGAGGTGCTCGAGTCTTTTGTAACAAAGCGCCGGGATCGTAAGGCTGCCCTACGTTTCCTGAAGAAAGCGATGAAGCGACATGGCAATCCGGAACTCATCGTCACCGATCGATTAGCCTCATATCGGGCTGCTATGAAAGTGATTGGAAACGAAGATCGACAAGAGACCGCGAGGTGGGCAAATAACCGGGCGGAAAATTCGCACCAGCCGTTCCGACGACGAGAACGAGCCATGCTCAGGTTTAGGCAGATGCGAAGCCTGCAAAAGTTCGTCTCGGTCCACTCTTCTGTTCACAATCACTTCAATTATCAGAGAAATATCGAACGACGAACCAGATTTAAAGATCTACGCAATGCCGCCTTAGTCGAATGGCGTGGACTTCTTGCTGCCTGATACCCGTCGCCCTAAGGGAAACGGAGACCGGTTCACTTTAGACTGACAGCACCGACAGCACCGTCTCAAATTATCTGACTACGAACAGGCTCGAAAAGCCCCTTTGCTTTCGAACGAAAAGTCGCCTAAATGAGCACCTAGGGCGGAACGAAGCCGTGACAGGTCCACCGTCTGTGCTAGAGCATTCCAAGTAAGGGGAAAGCTTGAAAGGGTAGACGCGTGATACAGAAGACCGATCAGATGCATCAGGCCACCAGCGGCTTGGATGTCGATGAATCAATCGGGTTTCGCATGGTTCGGATTGTGAACTTGATGACGTCGGCCTTTCCCCCGGAGAGCCGGGCCAACGGTGAAATCTCGATCATGGAATGGCGCGTGCTCGCCGTGGTCGCGTGTCATCCGCACATCACGATGACAGAGATCGCGCATTTTACTGGCTACAATCAAATGAATATTAGCCGATCCCTTCGAAGTCTTCAGGAAAAGAAAATACTTAAGCGATCCGAAGATCCGCACGACCGGCGCAGGAATGTTACCGAACTCACCAAATCAGGGTCCGACGTTTACCGATCTATTTCCAACTCGGCTGCAGAAATTGAGCGGCGACTGTTTTCAGGTGTTTCTGATGCAGATCTGGAGGCGATGAGCCGCGGCATAAATCAAATGCTGGCCAATCTGTATCGAGGTTTCGAAGCTTAGCGTCGCCGTGCGGTGAGTTTGGCAGACGATGCCCGACGAAACCAGGCACAATTTCAGCACCTTACCTGTTTGAGTTGACAAGATCGAAATTCTCGCCATGACTAAAGCTAACAAATGTTAGTATATAAAAAAACGACATGGGAGGACTTCAAATGCTTGCAACACTCACTGAGCCTACGCGCGATACCGGCGCCCGATCGCGTGGTCATTCGGCGATGATGTGCGGGGCCGCGATAGCGGTTATGGCATCCATGGCACCAATCGCATTAGCGCAGGATGCTGAGCCGGCTGAGGTTGCCGGAATTGATACTGAGCGCACGTTTGATCGCGTGATTGTCACGGCCCGGAAACGCGCCGAAGACATTCAGGACACGCCGATCGCAATTACCGCCGTCACCGGAGCTGAACTGCAGCGGCGCGGTGTCGCCGACCTCACCGACATCGCCGCTTATGCGCCAAACGTGGATATATCCTCTAGCCCGAGCGGAGCAGGGGGGGGCGGTAATTCTCAAATAACTATTCGCGGCGTTGGGCAGCAGGATTTTCTCGTGACGACGGATCCCGGTGTAGGTGTCTACGTGGATGGGATTTACTTTGCGCGCTCGACCGGTGGGGTGCTTGATATTGTCGGCTTGGAGCGCGCTGAAGTCCTGCGGGGCCCGCAGGGCACACTTTTTGGACGCAATACAATTGGCGGTGCGATCAGCCTTGTCTCGGCTAGACCGTCCGCAGATGGCGGTGGATTTGGTGAGCTAACAGTCGGGAGCTTTAACCGGGTCGATGTGCGCGGCGGTTTTGACCTATCCATCATCGACGACACATTGCTGTCGAACGTGTCCTTCGTTTCGCGAAACGCGGATGGGTATAGTGACCGCTTGGTAGCCGAAGACGAACTTGGCGATGTGAATTCAACGTCGGCCAAGTCCTCAATCCTTTATACGCCAAGTGCATCCGTCGAAGTGCTGCTGAGCGCTGATTATAGCCGGGCGCGTGAGAGTTCAGCCGCGACAACGTCCATCGGTGAGTTCAATCCCGGCGCCGGTCTCGTCGGGCTCTATAATGGACCGGCCAATGTTCCGGGATTTCTCGGTACAGCGCCGTTCACCGATCCAAGTACGGGCAGCTTTTTTTCAACCAACGGAACTGGTCCTAATCGCAATGATTCTGATGTTTATGGGGTCAGTGGGACGCTCGATTGGGACCTAAGCGAAGACCTGTCTTTGCGCTCGATTACGGCCTATCGAGGACAACAGGTCGCCTTTGGTCGGGACGGCGATAATTCTCCGCTGACCATTCGCGAGACCGATAATACTGGCAAACAGTTTCAGTTTAGTCAGGAGCTTCAGCTGATCGGTTCCCACTTTGATGACCGCCTGCAATGGGTCGGAGGGCTCTTCTTTTTCGATGAGACTGCAAAAGACTTCAACGAAATCCGTTTGGTCAGTGGCCTGTTCGACGCCCTGGAGTCCCTACCGGCACCGTTCGGTCCACCGGGCGCGACATGTGCCGCACCATTCCTGGCTCCGGGCTGTGCGGGCAATCCGGCCAATATCGGTCTTGATTTGGAGTTCGACACCAATCTTCGGGTTGAGAATGAAACCGTCGCAGCTTTCGCGCATGCGACCTATGATCTGACCGACAGTGTCAGTTTGAATGTTGGCGGGCGTTACACTGAGGACGAAAAGTCAGTCGACTCGTTCGCTTATCGCATCAATTCGGGCGCGATCATGCTGGACGAGACCGCGTCCGAGACATTCGATAATTTCTCCGGAAAGATTGGGCTCGATGTTAAGCTCAACGAGGATGTGTTGGTTTACGGATCTTTCTCGCAAGGCTTCAAGGCCGGCGGGTTCAATGGCCGCGCCCTTCTCGAAAACGAGCTGACCTCGTTTGACCCAGAGACCCTCGACGCCTTTGAGCTTGGCGTAAAATCAGAGTGGATGGACGGACGACTGATCGCCAACGGCGCGGTCTTCTTCAATGCATACACCGATATTCAGCTGACCGCTGTCATCGAGGCGCCTGATGGCAGTCTTGTCGTCTCAGTCGATAATGCTGGGGAGGCGGAGGCCTATGGCGCTGAGCTTGAACTCGAATGGCGGCCAACCAAAGCGTTCGAACTTTTCGCAGCGGTCGGCTATCTCGACACCGAGTACACTGATATCGGCTCGGCGACGACCATCACGACGGCAAGCGAGTTTGTCAAAGCGCCTGAATGGACCACCAATTTGATCGCACGCTATACTGCGCCGCTCGGCGAGTGGGGCGAAGTTGTTTTCCAGGGCGACTGGGCTTACCGCGCTGACATATTCAACGACGTTCAGAACAGCCCCGAAATCGCGCAAGATGCTTATAGTCTCTTCAATGCAAGGATCGCGCTCGAGCCCGCGAACAGCGATTGGACATTTGCTGTATTCGGGCGAAACATTGGTGACGAAGAGTATATCGTGAATGGCGTCAGCGCCGGGGCATTCGGCATTTCCGAAGCCGTCGTTGGTCGACCTCAGGAATGGGGTGTGTCCGTAGGGCGGACATTCTAAACCCTTGGCAGCGCCGACTTCCTCAGAACCGGCGTTTCCTCCCTGCGGGGGCGGGACAGTTTTCTAGCCCGCTCCCTGAACAGCTCCAAAAGACAAGAACCGTTTTAGGCCCATATGACCCCCGCGCCCCACCAGCCAAAAGATAGCCTTTCGCTCTCGTCACCGCGAGGTGCGTTGACGCTCATATTGTCAATGTTGGTTCTGTTCTTTCATCTGATTGATCGCCAGATCATGGCCATTCTGGCCGAACCGATTAAAGCGGATCTCGGATTTTCCGACACGCAGATCGGTTTACTGACTGGCCTTGGGTTTTCGTTGCTGTACTCCGTGCTTGGCATACCACTGGCGCGGCTAGCCGACCGGTTTGACCGAGCTAAGATCCTGGCTGCGGCGACAGCTGTGTGGAGCGGCATGACCGTCGTTACGGGGTTTACTGGTGGCTTCGCAGCCATGTTGTTGGCGCGCATGGGCGTCGCGGCCGGGGAAGCAGGCGGGATCCCGCCCCTTCATTCATTGCTTGCCGATCTCTTTCCGGCCCGGGACCGGGCTCGCGCCTTTTCAATCATGCAGCTTGGCGGACCATTCGGCGTTTTGGTGGCATTCCTCGGGGGGGGGTATTTGGTCAGCGCATTTGACTGGAGAATGGTCTTTTTCGCCGCCGGGGCGCTCGGCCTACTTCTCGTGCCTTTGCTTTGGTTCTTGATGCCAGAGCCACGCCGCGAGAAGACGAGTTTGGTTCATTCTGGCCCAGGGTTTTGGAGCGCGACAAAGACACTTCTGGAGCAGCGCGCTTTTGTTTATCTCGTCATTGGCATCGCATTCGCGGGCATGGGACTTTATGCCAGCATCGTTTGGGCGCCGTCTTATCTGATCCGGTCATTTTCACTGCCAATTGAGCGGGTTGGATTGGTGCTGGGTATTTCATTTGGCGTCCTTGGCGCAGTAGCCGTTCTCGCGGCGGGGCATACATCCGACTGGGCGCAGCGGTTCGATAGAGGCGCCCATGCCTTGATGCCGGCTATCATGCTAGGTATTGCCGCACCGTTATGTATCGCCGGGTTCCTTGCGCCGGGCTTGCCGACGGCAATGGCATTCTTGCTAATTCCAATCATGATGATGTCCGGCTGGCAGGCACCGGCGCTCGCCGCCGTCCAAGACGTCGCAACCTCCGAGACACGCGCGCTCGCTGCGGCGCTTGCCATGTTTGTGCTGAACCTTATCGGCCTCGGTCTGGGACCACTGCTCGTCGGCGTGCTGAGCGATGCCATGACCGAACAGTATGGGAGCCATGCGCTGCGCTACGCGCTCTTGATCGTCCCCGCTGCTTTTGCAGCCGCGAGTCTATTCTGGGCCTTGGCGGCGCGCGAGTTGAGAGCGGCGCCAAAGCCCCTCAGACCAAAACTTGATCCACTCGAACCTATGGATGCAGAGACATGAAAGTTGATATTCCCGTTCCGGACGTTGGCGAAGGCGTCACCCAAGTCACGCTGACAGAATGGCTAAAATCTATTGGGGAGCGCGTCGAGACCGGTGAGGTCATCGTCGAGATCATGACCGACAAAGCTGCTTTCGAAGTTGAAAGCCCAGCGAGTGGGACCTTGTCGGAAATCCTCGTCCAGCCTGATGATGAGGTCGATATTTCGACGGTGCTCGGGCGACTCGAAGTATGACCCGTTCAAACGACACGCTGCTAGACCTTTATCGTTTGATGGTGTTCTCCCGAACGCTGGATCGGATCTACGGAGAGCATGACGGCCATTGGCATGGATTGGAGGGTGAAGAGGCGGTTGCCGCCAGCGTTTATCATGGCCTTCGCCCTTCAGACGTCCTCGCGCCGCATTATCGCGGTATGCCAATCGCCTCTTATGCAAAGGGCGCCGACTTACGGAAGCTCTTCGCCGGCATGCTGGCTAAGAAGACCGGCTATAATCGCGGGCGCCACCGCAATGACATTTGCGGTCCGCCTCAGTACAATCTGATTGGGCTCTACACCGGCTCGCTTGGCCCTGCGCTCGGCTATGCGACAGGCGGCGCGCTCGCGGCCAAGCTGGATGGCCGCGACGATATCGCGGTCGCCGTATTCGGTGACGGAACATCCAGCCGCGGGGATTGTCATGAGACGATGAACCTTGCCGCCGTGCAGAAGCTCGGTGTGGTGTTTGTCTGCCAGAACAATCAGTTCGCGATTTCCACATCTACCGAAGCTGGCGTTGCAGGAGAAATCGCGCGGCGCGCCGATGGCTTCGGAATGCCGGGCATAAGCGTCGATGGAAATGACGTTCTTGCGATGCACGACGCCATGCAGCAGGCCATTGTCCGCGCGCGTTCGGGCGACGGCCCGACACTTATAGAGGCCGTAACCTACCGGGTCGCCGGGCATTTTTATTCTGATCAGGAAGACTACAGGGATCAAAAGGTCGTGGATGAGTGGCGCGCGCGCGATCCGATTAAGTCGTTCAAGGGTTACTTATTGGAAAATGGGGTCGCGAGCGAGAACGAACTACAGGCAGTCCATGACGATGCTGCGATCCAGATCCAAAGCGCTTTCGATCAGGCAATGTCCGATCCATCTCCAGATCTTGAAGATCTTGGCCTTGAAACTGTGTTTGCGTGAGGAGGCAGCGATGACAAGACTAACCTTTCAACAAGCGCTGGTGGCCGGTCTCGCTGAAGAGATGCACCGCGATCGTGATGTGTTTGTTCTGGGTGAAGATGTCGGCGTTTTTGGCGGACCGCTTAAGTCTACAGACGGTTTGTGGGAGACATTTGGGGCGCAGGGGCGGGTTATCGACATGCCGATTTCCGAAGGCACGATTGTGGGCGCAGCCGTCGGCGCCGCAATGCAGGGCAAGCGTCCCGTTGTCGATTTGATGTTCCTGGAATTCTTAGGGCTCATAATGCAGCAGCTCATAGATGCCGGTGCAATGCATTACTATTCTGCGGGCGCAGTGAACGTGCCGCTTGTTGTTCGCGCCAAATACGGCGTCGGCCCGCATCATGGCCATCAATACGATCTCCATTCGTGGGCCACGAATGTGCCCGGCGTCAAAGTCGCAGCGCCAGCGACTGCGGCTGACGCGAAGGGCCTTATGAAAGCGGCGATCCGGGATGACAATCCGATCCTCCTGATCGAGCATATGGGGCTCTATCACAGCGCCAAGGGCGAGGTTGGTGACGATCCTGAGCTGATTGTGCCCTTGGGCAAAGCTGCCATCGCTCAGGAGGGAACGGATGTGACGATCGTGGCCTCGGCGATGATGGTCAAACGAGCCCAGACAGCCGCAAAGAAGCTCGCCGCCGAAGGAATTAGCGCTGAGGTGATTGATCTGCGTACAATCGTCCCTCTGGACGAAGACACAATTCTAACATCCGTCAAGAAGACCGGGCGGCTGGTCGTCGCATGTGAAGCCATCGGGCGTGGCAGCTCGGCGAATGATGTTATCGCGCTTGTCGCCGATCAGGCGTTTGATTGTCTCAAGGCTCCGATCAAGCGCGTTTCGGCACCGTCTGTGCCGGTTCCTTTTCACCGGGATCTTGAACGGATGTATGTTCCAGGTACGGACGAGATAGACGCTGCGGTCCGATCGCTTATCGAACAAGCCGTCATCGTTGAGGGGTCATGAGAGGTGCGCGTGATGAGTGCTGATGGTGATCCGCCGTACACCGAGACCAAGTTCCCGGCCATGCAGCGCATGGCGATCAAAGCGCTCTCGGAAAGCTATGCGGAAACGGTCCACGCCACGCTCTATGCGGAAGCGGACGCGACCGCGTTGGAGTCTCGGCTTGAGGGCGCGGGTCAGCCAACGCTCACCGGAACACTGATTTCTATACTGGCCCGCGCGCTTGCCGAGCGCCCCCTTATAAACTCGGTCTTCGCTGATGGCATGCGGCGCACATTTCGATCGGTCGATATCGGCCTCGCCGTGGCCGGTTCCGATGGATCTCTGAGCGTTCCGGTCATCCGAGGGGCTGATAAGCTTTCGGTCGAAGAGATCGATCGCGTTCGGCGCGAGCTCGCTGATCGTGCGCGTGCGAAGAAGCTTCGGCAGGACGATTTTGGCGGAGCGGCCGTTACGCTTAGCAATCTGGGTATGTTCAGTGCAATCCGATTTGGTGCGCCGGTTATTCCGCTCGGTCAAGGCGCTTTGTTTGTGACTGGCGCGCTCTATCCGGCACCAAACCCCAAGGATCTGGAGACTCCTGTCAGTTGGCTACCCATAAGTTTTGGGTTCGATCACAGGGTCTATAATGGCTTGCCGGCTGCAGAGTTCGTTCAAGTCGTTGCAGATAACATAAGGGACGACGGCCACTGTCAGCCTAAACAGTAATTTCGGTATAACACGGATCTGATCTCGAGATTGGGCACTGTCAGACTAAATCGGCTTGAGGCCACCCT
>Ga0209345_10004062_pt1 | contig 14449 bp, 18 predicted proteins | sample Cruoilmetagenom7_FD_187294 | JGI IMG/M metagenome (GOLD analysis project Ga0209345, IMG submission 187294) | Oil polluted marine microbial communities from Coal Oil Point, Santa Barbara, California, USA - Sample 7 (SPAdes) (version 2) | ecosystem: Environmental > Aquatic > Marine > Oil seeps ... | reverse complement strand
AGTCTCTTACGCAAGTTTATTCTTTTAACAGATTCTTTCTTTACGCCCTCTTATTTGTGAGTTTTTCATGATTTAATCAGATTATACCTGCTGCCGTAAATATTAACTGAATAGTTACTTAGGAACGGGGACGAAATAAGTTCGCAATTTTAAGTGTTGAGGCGCTTGCCTGGCAAGGCGCGAAAGTGTAGGAATATCAAGATATTGCTACGCTTTTGTAACGCAGTCAGACAGGATGGATCGACTCTTAAAATACCAAGTTATTTCGTACTCGTTCCTTAACTTCTATAAAAACGCATATCGTTGATTTCACGTTGGCCAAAGTGAGGAAGGCACATTATAATACGCAGGCGGTCGATAATGCAGTAATTTTTTTTATGTGGGAATCTATATAACATCGCGAGGTAGAATGGATATAGTAAAACAGCTTAAAAACAAGTTACAAGAGGCAGAACTTTACCGTAAGCAGGGATTGCTCGTGGAAGCAAAGGATAGCTATGAAACCGCAGCTGAATTATTAAAAGAAAATCTGCATCTCGAAAACAGCCAAAGCCTCCTTGATGCGGTACTAAAGAAAAAAGCTGCACTTGCCAATGACCTTAACAGGTTTCAAGAAAATACAAAAACCCCGGAAGTGTCAAAAAAAGCTCAAGCTCTTATCATGAATCTCTTTTCATTTTCAGATAAAGATAACCCCGAAGCAGCAGCCCTCGAAGGGGCAATTGCCCTTGCAAAATTCGGCCAGCATGAAAGAGCGCTGGGTGAATTTGAAAAATTACTTCAAGAAGACTCTTTGCGTGTTCCAGCGGCAAAAAATATTTTGAAATGCTATATTGAAATCTCAACACTGGAAAATGCTGTTGCTAAATTTAATAATTGGTTCACCACAGATCTTTTTTCACTGGACAATCTAAGAAAAATACATAAATTTTTAAAAAATATCATCGATAAAAAAGGGGCTGACATAAGTCTCCCCCAAATACCTGAGGACGATATTGTCACCCTTGTGGAAGACGAGGCTGGCGAGGATGATGAAATTCTTGAAGTAAGCTCAATAGGAATATCCATTGAAACCGATTCCGGCAAAAGGGAATTACATGAAATTGACGTCAGTTTTCAATCGGGCAACACACTAAGCATAATATTTTCCGGGGACGAAAAAAAATGGCTTGACAAACTGGACAAGGGGACTTTGCTAAATGATGTTCATTTTTATTCACCCATTGCCATGTTTACAGGGTCTGCAGTTGTTGCTGCAAAGACACAAATCAAATCCGGGCCAAAAAAGGGAGATTATTGTCTTGATATAAAAATGATTAATCTGTAGAATAAATAGTTTATAGCGTAGTGCCTTAATAAAAATCCATAGATTAATCATTACTATTTTTCCACGGAGCAGATAAATGGCTACTTTTAATTTCAAAAAAAAAGAGATCGAATGTAAAATTGTTTACTATGGGCCTGGTAGAGGTGGAAAAACTACTAATCTTGAGACTATTTTTAAAATATTTGCAAAACAGGTTGAGGGGGAACTGGTTTCCATCAACACAGAAGGGGATAGAACCCTTTTCTTCGACTTCCTCCCCATCGGTTTAGGTAAAATCAAGGGTTGTAATGTAAGGGTTCAGCTCTACACTGTTCCAGGACAGGTACAATATTCTTCCACAAGAAAACTTGTTTTAAGAGGGGTTGACGGGCTTGTTTTTGTTGCTGACTCATTAAAGGTAAGACGTGAAAAAAATATGCTTTCTCTGAAGGATTTACAGCAAAATTTACGGGAGTATGGGATGAATATTTTCTCCACCCCCCTGATACTGCAATATAATAAAAGAGACCTTCAAGATCAAAAGTTACCATTAATGTCCCTTGAGATGATGGAGCGTGATTTAAACAGGCAATTAAAGGTACCTGCATTTCCTGCAAGTGCAATCGCCGGCACGGGTGTGGCAGAATCATTAAAGGGATGCCTTAAATTAACACTTGAATCCCTGCAAAAACAATTTAAATGGGCACAATAGGTTGTTATGAATGATAAATTCGAGTTGACCGGCAAACTTAAATTCATCAGCCTTGCGGATTTAATACAACTTCTTGGTACGAACAGAAACACTGGAACTCTGCGAATTGTGAATCAATATATTAGTGCTCCAGCCTTTGTCTATTTCAAAGATGGAAACATAGTCGACTCATCCTTTGGTTCACTATCTGGAATTGATGCTTTACACCCCCTTTTTGGATGGATTGATGGTGATTTTCAATTTCATGATGAAATGACAGAGACCCCTGATGTTATTAAGATGGGCCGCATGGAGATCATTCTTGATGCGCTCAGACTCCTGGACGATGGAAAGATCAAACAAGTTGGGGAAGCTGTATTGGCCACAACAAAAGTATCCGAAGCATCAGGCAACATTTCTTCCATACCATTAATCAAAGGCCCCCTTGTCGACTATATGTATGTGGTGGATGAAGAGGAATTCTTTGACAAAGAAAAAATTCTGGAGGAAAGAAAATATGGAAAATGGATATGGGTAATATTAGATGGATTTGTTGAGGTTTTCAAAGATACAGATACAGAAAAATCTAAAATAATATGCAGAATCGGAAATGGTGCCTTTGTGGGGAGCCTGTTATCCCTTTTAACCCGGGGGCATTCCCGTGGCGCATCAGCTGTCGCCGTGGGAAAGGTTGTTTTGGGGGTGCTGGATTCCCAGCGACTTTCAACTGAATATGCACGTGCAGGATCTGATTTCAGGCAAATTATCACAAGCTTTGAAAGGCGATTAAAACAGCTCACTGAAAAATTATTCACTAATGATGAAAACGACATTCTCCTTAACAAAAAGATAAATATTGATGAGCCGTTGATGAATCAGGGCGATGACGGCAATTCTCTCTATTTAATAACAGAAGGGGAGGCCTTTGTTGTTAAAAAAAAAGAGGGGAAAAACATTTTGCTGGCAACACTTCATAAGGGAGATTATATCGGGAGGGTTCCATTTTTCAATATAACCCATGAGCCTTCTTCAGCATCTGTTTTTCGTACAAAAAATTTAATTGTAAAAAAAATGGATACAATATCCCTGGAAAAAGAATATAATCAGATATCATCAACTTTCAAAAATATCCTGGAGCATACAGGCAATTGCATATCGTTTACTACAAAGATGATCTGCGAAGCATAGCCTGGATATTATTAATGTCCTATACCACTTAGGTTCGAGGACGAAATAACTTGGTATTTTAAACGTCGATCCTGCCTGACTGCGTCACAGAAGCGTAGCAATATCTTGATATTCCTACACTTTTACGCCTTCTCAGACGGTCGCCTCAACACTTAAAATTACAAATTTATTTTTGAGAGAGCCCTTAATGGAAGGAAAGATGACAAAAGACAAAAGAGATATGGAAAGAATTGGCTCCTGCAATTTATCACACTTTACGTCTGATGATGGTACTGCAAGTCAACAGGGAATGGGAAGGACATTAAACCTTTCCCAGGGTGGAATCCTTTTGGAAACATCTTCTCCCATTGAATTGAAAAAAAAAATATCCATGGCAATTGCCATAGAAGACGATCTGATCAAAATAACTGGGGAGGTCATGCATACAACAAAAGAAGCTAATGGCAAGTTTAAAAGCGGAATAAAATTTCTTAAAATCGAGCCGGTATCATCCCAGATTTTAAATATATTTATCAAATTTATTAAAGATGAGTAAAGAGTGAAAAATCTATAAATTTTTTCCACTAAGGGTTCGTTCAAGAATAAGTCGGCCAGTTTAAGTGTTGAGGCACATCCCTGGCAAGGCGCGAAAGTGTAGGAATATCAAGATATTGCTACGCTTTTGTAACGCAGTCAGGCAGGATGGATCGACGCTTAAAATACCAAGTTATTTAATCCTCGTTCCTAATCATTCAAAAATCATCATTTTTATATAAACAGGACTATCCAATGAACAATGTAGTATTTGAAACAGATTTTCAAGACTTAAACCTTTTAAAACGTGGTAAGGTCAGAGATATTTATGACTTGGGGGATTGTCTCCTCATGGTTGTAACTGACAGGATCTCTGCCTTTGACCTTATTATGCCCGAACCTGTTCCTGGAAAAGGTGAAATATTAACGGAAATTTCTCTATTCTGGTTCCGCATGATGGAACCAATTATAAAAAACCATCTTATTACCAGCAATGTGGACGACTATCCAGATGTTTGTGCTCCATACAGGAACATCTTAAAGGGAAGAAGCATGCTTGTGAAAAAAGCCAGGCCATTTCCCGTTGAATGTGTTGTCCGGGGATATATATCAGGATCCGGCTGGAAATCTTATCTCGAGTCAGGAACCATATGCGGCATTAAACTACCCAATGGATTAAAAGAATCTGAAAAACTTCCTGAAACAATTTTCACTCCATCGACCAAGGAAGAGATGGGGAAGCATGATATGAATATAGATTTTGCCGCTGCCAGCAAAATTATAGGAGAGACTTCTGCCATCAGGCTTAAAGAGCTTAGCCTGAAAATATACAAGAAAGCATTGGAATTCGCTGATACAAAAGGTATTATTATTGCTGATACAAAGTTTGAATTCGGCCTTGTAGATGATGAGATTATCTTAATAGACGAAATTCTCACCCCTGATTCATCCAGGTTCTGGCCAAAAAAAGCCTACATGCCCGGCGGTCCCCAATTGAGCTTTGACAAACAGTATATAAGGGACTATTTGATATCAATCAAATGGGATAAAAATCCTCCAGCACCTTCCTTGCCTGATAATGTTATTAAAAACACATTGAAAAAATATCAGGAAGCATTGCAGTTACTCTCAGACTAAGAACCCGCACAAAAATAATTTTACATTTCAAGCGTCACACATAATATTTGAGCAGTATGGAAATAGAGAAAAAAAAAATATGCCTGTCATCCATTGACCAGATGGACAACACCTTTAAAATAACGACCCAGACAGATGTTCAGGAGCTTCTCTGCTCGATTAAAGATTTAGGATTAATAAATCCCCCCCTTGTCAAAAAACAGAAAAAAAGATTTATAATTCTCAGCGGTTTTCGGAGAATTGCTGCATGTTCACACCTTGGTTTTTCTGATATTGTTGTGAGGATAGTCGATCCAAAAGCAACGGAGCTTGAAAATGTTAAAATTGCAATCGCGGAAAATTCGTTGCAGCGCCCCTTGAATCTCCTGGAGCAATCAAAATGTTGCAGTATGCTTGCATCATATTATGAAGATGGTAAAGACATAGCTGTTACTGCATCAAATCTTGGTTTACCTGCTCCTCCCCTGTTTAATAAAATTAAAAACATATTCTTACTCCCTGATTTCATTAAACGAGCTGTTTTAAACAATACCATATCTCTCTCCATGGCCATGGAGCTTGGAGTATTGGAAAAAAATATTGGAATAGAATTAGCAAGACTCTTTGAGCATTTGGGCTTGAGCCTTAACAAGCAAAGGGAAGTTCTTGAATATGTCACAGAGATTGCAATCATTGAAAATATTTCAATCCTTAAAGTACTTTTTGCAGATCGATTGCAAGATACCTTAAAAAACGATGACTTAACCAGGAACCAAAAAGCTCAAAACATACGTTCCTATTTGAAAAGGAGGCGTTTTCCAGCAATAACAAGGGGGGAGAAGGAATACGAAGAAATTGTAAAAAGCTTAAAAATGGGAAAAGGGATAAGGCTTATTCCTCCAAAATATTTTGAGGGGACAAGTTATACTTTTTCTTTAACGTTCAGCAATATTGAAGAGATGGTTGAATTAAAAAAAAGATTGGATAAAATCAGCCAGTCAATGAAATTTAAAAACCTTTTTAAAATATACAGCAACCCGGGCAAAGCATAAAAACTTGTTGGACGCTGTACCCTTACCCGGATGTCTGTTTAGACTGTGTCCATTCAGAAATGAACATTATAGACTTTCAGATAATAACCCTGTTATAAAAAATGGCACAAGGCCAGAGGGAGAGGAAGAGGAAGGAGTATTGCAATACTCCAACCACCGATAACGGAGTGAAATTATTTATGCAAAAGTCTATGCATGTAGGGGCTATACTATTCAATAACCACCAGCACCTGATTTGTATCTACTTTAGCCTGTTCAGCCACCTTAACCTCTTTAACAGTTCCGTCAGCTGGAGCACAGATAGGATTCTCCATTTTCATGGATTCAAGAATCACAACTTCATCATCAGCTTTAACCAAATCTCCAACTTTGACTAAAACTTCAATAACAGTACCTGGCATTGGAGCAACTATATCTTGACTCATTTACTTCTCCTTTTTATAAATTCAGAGTTAATATATAAAAAATTATTGGACAATAGTATAATATATTTCCACAGTAACCATGTAATAAAGTATCATTTATATGACTGAAAACTCATTATCTGTCAAGATATAAAGTAAAAAAATATATTAACAAGAGATTCTGTTGACAAATTTATTTTTATACTGTTTATTCATACCACCCTGTTCTTATATATGTATTTTAAGCTAAAATGTTCAACATGTACGGTTCGGCATTAGCTTAAAAAAGAGTAGGAATTAAAGATTTCAAAAAAATAATATGAGCGAAAGCCCATTATTTTACACCACTGATATGATCTGATTAATTTTTTTGAACAATGCTGAAAAATGTATATGGATCGTCACACGAATAATTTCACTCCGTTATCGGTCGCTGGAGTATTAGAATACGCCTTCCTCCCTAGAGCCTTGTGAAATTTATTATGTGACATTCTACAGATTAATAAGATTAATATTTATCATATTTCACAATTAGGTTTATTTTTCTTGACTTTTGCATAAGAACATTACTATAATACTCGTTTATAGTTTTTTAACCTTTTGTTTCTTTTTTAAAAGGTCTCTTTTTAATATAGGGTTCAAAGGGATTATTTTAATAACAAACATACCATATAAACCGTTACTCAATAATTTCACTGTGCCATCGATACTACCCTAACTTGTTGGAAAGTTACTTTTTAAGGATATAAATGTTTGATAACCTTAGCGATAAGCTAAATAATATATTCAAAAAGCTAAAAGGCCACGGTAAGTTAACAGAAAAAAATATCGAGGAGGGATTAAAAGAAGTAAGAATGGCTCTCCTTGAAGCCGACGTGAACTACAAGGTGGTTAAAAAATTTATTCTTGAAGTAAAAGCACGCGCCCTTGGGCAGGAAGTTATGACCAGCCTTACTCCAGGCCATCAGGTTATCAAAATAGTCAATGATGAACTTACCCAGCTCATGGGGAGTACCCATAGCGATTTAAACCTCTCAGGGACAAAGCCTGCCTCAATTATGCTCGTGGGCCTTCAAGGCTCGGGAAAAACAACCACAGCAGGCAAACTTGCGCTTTTATTAAGAAAACAAGGAAAAAAGCCCTACCTTGTTCCAGCGGACGTTTATAGACCGGCAGCCATAGATCAGCTGGAAACAATCGGGAAGCAACTCTCTATTCCGGTATTTTCTTCCAACACCCGGATGGACCCTGTGCAAATATGCCGCGAAGCCATGCTTTCAGCACAAAAAGCCGGGCATGATATCCTCCTGCTGGATACTGCGGGCCGGCTTCATGTTGATGAAAAATTAATGGATGAGCTTTGCAAAATTAAAAAAACAGTTCATCCTTCCGACATACTTTTTGTTGCAGATGCCATGACGGGCCAGGATGCAATAAATGTTGCAAAATCCTTTAACAGTGCCCTTGATATTGGCGGCGTGGTCCTTACAAAAATGGATGGGGATGCCCGCGGGGGGGCTGCACTTTCCATAAGGGCTGTTACTGATAAACCAATAAAATTTATAGGTGTTGGTGAAAAGCTAAGCGATATTGAACCATTTCATCCGGAAAGGATGTCCTCAAGAATACTGGGCATGGGGGATGTCCTGACGTTTATTGAAAAAGCTCAATCGGTTGTTGATAACAAAAAAGCCATTGAACTGGAACGAAAATTAAGAGAAAGCACTTTTACTCTAAATGATTTCCGGGAACAGATGGTTCAAGTCCGCAAAATGGGTTCCATAAGTGACCTTGTCAGCATGATTCCAGGCTTTAATAATAAGAAACAACTAAAACACTTGAAAGTTGATGATAGCGAATTTGCAAGGGTCGAGGCAATCATAAATTCAATGACTCCTGCTGAAAGGGCAAAATATACCATTATAAACGGTAGTCGCCGCAAAAGAATCGCCAAGGGTAGTGGCACAAGTGTTCAAGATGTGAATAGATTGCTCAAAAATTACGCCCAGGTTATGAAAATGATTAAAAAAATTAATAAAGGTGGTATACGCGGCATGGACCGTGGCATGTTGCCGTTTTAAAGGAGAAAGAATGTCAGTAATGATAAGATTGGCCAGACATGGTGCAAAAAAAAAACCTTTTTACAGAATCGTTGTGGCAGACAGTAAGTGTCCCAGAGATGGACGGTTTTTAGAGGTTGTTGGCACTTATGACCCTTTGCAGGATCCTGCAAAGATTGCGTTAAAAGAAGAGCGGGTCAAATATTGGATGGAAGAAGGTGCTATTCCGTCTAATACTGTTAACAGCCTCCTTCAAAAAGAGGGCTTTTTTCCCCCATCAGTATAAACCATTTTGATGCTTTTTTATTTTTCGGCAAAGACAATAAAAGCTGATAGCTTTTGTTCAGGCGCTAAAAAAAATTTTTATTTTTTTGTGCGCTCTACTGTCAAGGCCGGCTCCCCCGGCTAGCAACTAACTTCTAATAACTAATTTAAGGAGACTGATCTATGAAAGAATTGGTAAGTTATATTGCACAAGCGCTGGTTGATAACCCTGAGCAAGTAGCAGTTTCGGAAGTTGAAGGGAACCAAACATCAGTATTGGAACTTAAAGTAGCCAAAGAAGATCTGGGGAAAGTTATAGGAAAGCAGGGGAGGACGGCAAGGGCAATGCGGACAATATTAAGCGCTGCATCTGCAAAGCTTAAAAAACGTACAGTTCTTGAAATCCTGGAATAAATGAATGGAGAAGCAGAAATTTCTTCTTGTTGGGAAAATAATAGGGGCGCATGGAATAAAAGGGAACATTAAGGTTTATTCATATTCTGAATCGATTTTTCTGCAGAAGCGGGTTCATCACATTTTTTTTATAGATACCGCGGGTATCCAAAAAAAATCTAAGATAAAATGGGCAAAATCCCATCAGGGGCAAATGATCTTATTCTCTTTAGAAGGAATAGAAACCCGTAATGCAGCTGAAGCACTTGTGGGCACCAGGCTTTTTATAGAAAAGGATAAAATTCCTAAAATTGATAATGGAAGTTACTATTGGTTTGACATTATAGGCCTTTCTGTTTTCACAGTGGATAATAAGTATAAGGGAATTATTGATTCAATAATTCCCACAGGGGCAAATGATGTTTATCTTGTCAAATGCCCAGGGGACTCTGGGGAAAGCAATGAGATTCTGTTGCCTGCTCTGGAGTCTGTGGTCATGGAAATAGATTTAAAGAGGGGGAGAATGACGGTTACTTTACCTGAAGGTCTATAGATCGTAACACAAATAATTTTACTCCGTTAAAAGCATAATTTGTGGTACTTAGGGCTCGTACAAAAATAATTTGACCTTTTAAGCGCCGATGCATCCCGCCTGGCTGCGTTCCGAAACCTCAGAATATCCTGATATTCTTGCGTTTTCGCGCCTTGCCAGACGGGTGCATCAACACTTAAAATGGCCGACTTATTCTTGAACGAACCCTTAGAGGTATATAATACGCATCCTCCCTCTGGTCTTGTGGAAAATTTTAAAATTGGGTAATTATCTGACAATCTATATAAATTATTTTTTTTAAACCCAGGTCTAATCGGCAGCAGTTTATGATATTTCATGCAGTAACCATTTTCCCGGATATGTTTAATATGCTCAGGGAACATGGAATTGTCAGAAAAGCTATTGAACAAGATAAAATTTCTGTTTCAGCCATAAATATCAGGAATTTCGCGGAAGGGAAGCACAGGAACACCGATGACAGACCTTATGGTGGAGGATACGGGATGGTTATGAAGCCTGAGCCTCTTATCCGGGCGATCAGGTATGCAAAAAGTCTTTCTCCTTTATCCCAGACAGTATTCCTTTCCCCTCAGGGAACCCCTTTTGATCAGAAAAAAGCTTACGAATTAGCATCTTTAAAAGGGCTGATTCTTGTATGTGGGCGCTATGAAGGTGTGGATGAGCGGGTTTGCCATGACCTGATAGATTTTGAAATTTCAATAGGGGATTATGTTCTCACAGGTGGTGAACTCCCTGCCATGGTCATGATGGATGCGGTAATAAGACTTATACCAGGTGTTTTGGGAGGGGAAGGGTCTTCTGAAAATGATTCTTTTTCAGCCTACCTGCTGGAGCACCCCCATTACACAAGACCCCCTGTTTTTGAAGGGGAGGCTGTCCCTGAGCTACTCTTATCCGGCAATCATAAAAAAATTGAAGAATGGAGGCTTGAAACTTCCCTGATCCGTACATTCTTAAAGAGAAAAGATTTACTCTACAATAAAAAATTAAAGACCAATGAAATAAAAATTCTTAAAAAATGGTGTTTAGATATTGAAAAAATTATTAGCGCCCAATCTGTTCATGGCGCTGACACATTATCCCGTAATTAACAGAAATGGCCAATTAATATCATCTGCGGTAACTAATCTTGACCTCCATGACTTGTCACGCTCTGCGAAAACCTATGGAGTACGCACATTTTATGTGGTAACACCCCTTTTAGATCAGAAAGGGTTGATAGAAAAGATTGTTTCCCACTGGACAAATGGAATTGGATCAAAGCTTAATCCATCGAGATGCAAAGCTCTGGAGCTTATCAAAATCAAAACCTCCCTGGATGAAGTTAATGAGGATATACTCAAAGAATGCAAGATTCCACCCAAAACAGTTGTAACCTGTGCCAGGGATAAATATAGTAATTTTACTTTTTCTGAGTTTTATAAAAAACTTCAGACTGGAAATCCATATTTATTAATATTCGGCACAGCCTGGGGGCTTTCGGAAGAATTAATGCTAAAAGCCGACCATGTTTTAGAGCCTGTCATGGGATCTGCTGATTATAATCACCTGTCTGTGAGGTCAGCTTCGGCTGTTATCCTTGATAGGCTTTCGGGAGAAAGAAAGGAGTAGTCAATATGCAAATAATGGAACAATTAAAAAAAGAGACAATGCGGTTTGATATACCGAATTTTAAAGCTGGTGATACCGTAAAAGTTCACGCAAAGGTGAGAGAAGGTGAAAAAGAACGTATTCAGGTATTTGAAGGGGTTGTCATCTGCCGCCATAGAAAAAAGGCGGACGCAACTTTTACAGTGAGAAAAATTTCCTATGGAATAGGGGTTGAGCGTATTTTTCCGCTTCATTCGCCAACCATAGATAAAATTGAAGTCATCCGGTACGGCCGTGTGCGGCAATCAAAAATTTATTATTTAAGAGCATTAAGAGGAAAGGCCGCAAGGATTAAAGAACGTAGAATGAGATAAATAGAGATAGGTACAAATTGTTTTTATTTGCCGATGTGAGATCAACATCATGATTCTAAACGATTCTGATTCCTGGTATTTTGGGTGCCCACAAGGGGCACCCCTGCGAATTTAAAAATCAGGAGTTGGTTATAGCATAGGCCATTAGGTGGCCCAGGTTAAACCCAAGCCCAAAAATGATACAAGGGCATAAATGGATTCTACCCCTACCCCAGCCATACCCGAAATTATGTAGTCCTTTGGATAGATTTATGGAAAAAGATCTTTGGAGGTTCGAAAATCAGGAAATACAAAAAGGATTCGTGAAAATTGCAGGGATCGACGAGGCTGGCCGAGGGCCTCTGGCCGGGCCTGTTGTATCTGCGGCAGTCATCCTTCCCCTCTCTTTTTCCATATCAGGTATAACTGATTCAAAAAAACTAACACCCAAAAAACGTGATTTTTTATATGACGAGATTTATAAACATTCCCTTTGCATAGGCACCGGTATCGTGGGAGAACTGGAAATAGACTGTATAAACATACTCCAGGCCGCTCTTTTATCCATGGCCAAAGCTGTTTCTGACCTTAAAATCAGGCCAGATTCTCTTTTAATTGACGGAACTTTTAATATTAACGTAAACCTTCCCCAGAAAGCCATCCCCAAAGGAGATTCTTTAAGTATTTCCATTGCTGCTGCATCAATTATTGCCAAAGTAACCCGTGATAGAATTATGAAAAAGTACCATGCAATTTATCCTGAATACGGATTTTTAAATCATAAGGGCTATCCAACAAAGGCTCACAAAGCAGCAATTCAAAAATACGGGCCATCTCCCATTCATAGACGCACCTTCAAAGGGGTCAAAGACTAAAAATGCTGAATAATACTCAAAAATTTGGCAAAAAAAGTGAATCGATTGCAGCAAAATTCCTTGAAAAAAATGGTTATCAAATATTACACCAAAATTACCGTATAAAAATTGGTGAAATAGATATAATTGCAAAGGAAAACAATACCATAGTATTTGTCGAGGTCAAGTCAGGAAGGACCAATTTTGCAGGTAATCCCAAGTGGGGAGTTACGCCAGGAAAACAGAAAAAAATTTCAATGGTTGCCCTTTATTACCTTAAAACCATGAAACTTTCAGGCAAAAAAGCAAGATTTGATGTTGTCTCCATTATTTCAAACAGAACAGATCCTTTGGAAATAGAACTAATTAAAAATGCCTTTGAACTCGCCTATAAATAATACAGATTCAAAAGACCCGGGGATTCTCTTTGTGGTGGCAACCCCCATAGGGAATAGAAAAGATATAACCTTAAGGGCCATTGAAACCCTTGGCCAGGTCGATCTTGTGGCTGCTGAGGATACAAGGAAAACCGGACTTTTTCTTCTATCCCACGAAATCAAAGCCAACCTTATCTCCTACCACGAATATAATGAAAGAAAACGAACCCCTTACCTGATTAACAAAATCAAATCAGGACTTTCCATTGCCCTTGTATCAAATGCAGGGACACCATCTGTGTCAGATCCCGGATACCATTTAATAACCGAAGCCATATTAAATAAAATCAGAGTTGTCCCCATTCCCGGAGCCTCTGCCCCGATTACCGCACTTTCTGCAGCGGGTATTTCCGGCGGTTCTTTTATCTTTATGGGATTTCCCCCTAGAAACAAAACCAAGCGTAAAAAAATGTTGGAAACTTTTTTAGAAGAGGAAAAAACAATTGTTTTTTACGAGTCTCCAAAGCGGGTTACAACATTTTTAGAAGAAATAAAAGAGAGACTGGGAAACAGAGATACTGTTATATCCAGGGAAATGACAAAGCTCTATGAAGAATTTATAAGGGGGAATCTATCTGAGGTTATTACAAATTTAAAAGACCGTCCTTCTGTTAAAGGTGAATTCACCATACTCATAAACGGGAGTAAAGAAAAAAAGAAAATTTGTGATGAAGATCTTTTAAAGGAGGTTAAAGCAAGGATGGACAGAGGAGATTCAGGAGTTTTGGAAATCGCAAAAGAGATTTCAAGAAAATATCATCTTAAAAAAAGTATGGTATATGACATGGCGTTAAAAATCAAAGAAGATCAAGACTGATATTTTGAATATAATATATCCGGTTATCCTTAAAGTTCCCGAAAAAAACCGACACCTTGCTCCAAGACAGAGAGTAACTTTTTTAAGTAGTCATGCACGAAAAGCACTGGAGATATCGAGTATTAAAAGCGGATACGGCCGGATAAAGGCTCTTAAGGATAAAAATGGGATTCCCCTTCCATTTAAAAAAAAGTACTGGTCCCTTACGCACAAGCCCCGGTATGTGGGTGGAGTGACCGCTGATTTTAAGATTGGAATGGATATTGAGGAAATTGAAAGGATTAGAGGGTCTAAAAAGGGGCTGCGTGAAAAAACTGCCACAAAAGAAGAATGGGAGCTTGGGTATTCTGATGATTCTGAACTTTTTTTTCGTTATTGGACAGCAAAGGAGTCTGTTATAAAGGCAGAAGGGTCTGGCATAAGAGATCTCCTAAAGTGTCGAATTACCCGACTTATTGATGATTATAACCTTATTATCCGTTACAATAAAAAAAACTGGATAGTGGAACACCATTTTTTAAATGGACATATAGCCTCCGTGGTAAAAAATTCATGCCGTGTTAAATGGATAGAACCATCCGGCGTCACTTAGGAACGAGGACGAAATAACTTGGTATTTTAGGCGTCGATCCATCCTGCCTGACTGCGTTACAAAAGTGTAGCAATATCTTGATATTGCTACACTTTTTCGCCTTGCCAGGCAGGCGCCTCAACACTTAAAATTACGAACTTATTTCGGCCCCGTTCCTTAGAAAAGGTATAAAACAATATAGGAAAAGATCTGTGGATCCTGAATTTTTAAATAAACTTCTTGGTAATGTTGCAGCGGGACAACTT
>Ga0209345_10004061_pt1 | contig 14451 bp, 14 predicted proteins | sample Cruoilmetagenom7_FD_187294 | JGI IMG/M metagenome (GOLD analysis project Ga0209345, IMG submission 187294) | Oil polluted marine microbial communities from Coal Oil Point, Santa Barbara, California, USA - Sample 7 (SPAdes) (version 2) | ecosystem: Environmental > Aquatic > Marine > Oil seeps ... | reverse complement strand
TTTTGACTGTTACGACATTTCCAAATCCCGTGTGGCGCAAAAGTTCGAGCAAGTGTTCGGCTATGCTCTTGCCGTTGACCCGCTCACCTATGAAGGCCCCATTGCGGTGAAGTCAGAAATAAACGGCGCCCACGATGGTTATGCGGCGACGGCACCCCTACCGGACGGCGAAATCCCAGACCCGGATATGGTGTATCAGCGCCTGATTGACAATACAGTCGACGGTAAATGGGCCGAAGATTTGCGCTGCCCGATTATTGGTGGGGACATTGCGCTGGTTTTCGTCAAACGGCGTCCACTGAAAACCCGCTTTGCCAATGTCAATGCCAGCGTGACCTTACGCAAACCCGAAGATTTACTCTCGGACAGCGAAAGGGTACAACTTAGAGACTTCGCAAAAGCTATGCAGCTTGATTGGGGCGGCATGGATGTGCTGCGCAATAAACAAGACGGCAAGATTTATGTGGTTGATGTCAACAAGACCGATATGGGGCCACCTATTGCTTTATCCATTGCCGACAAATCCAAAGCCGTGGCCATTTTGACCGCGCAATTTGTCAAGTTTATAAAGACAAAAAGCCGTGGCTGATATCCCCTTCATACGCGACTATGATTTTAGCTATGGTCATGCAGAACCCCAAAGCAAATTGGTTAGCCGCATCACTGCGGATAACCCAGGCCCCTTCACCTATACGGGGACGGGCGTTTATATGATCGGTACCAATGACGTGGCTATCATTGACCCCGGACCAATTACCCCGGCCCACACCAAAGCATTGGATAAAGCCCTTATAGGTAAAACGCTGACCCATATCCTGCTGACCCACCACCACGCCGACCACTCACCTATGGCCAAGCCTTTAGCGGCAAAATACGGATCTAAGATTTATGGTTGCCCGCCCATAGACGGGTCTGTGGATGGTTCTGGCGTACAAATGGACGCGGGCGACGACCCCGGCTTTGCGCCAGATGTTATTATTAAAGACGGTGATATATTTACAGGTTCAGACTGGACACTGGAAACCGTACACACGCCCGGTCACACATCTAATCATATGTGCTTTGCATTGGCCGAAGAAAACACTTTGTTTTCTGGCGATCATATTATGGGCTGGGCTACATCGGTGGTCATTCCACCCGGCGGACATATGGGTGATTATTTGGCTTCTTTGCGTAAGATCAAAGCCAATAATTACGACATCATCCGCCCGACCCACGGACCTGCAATCACCGAAGTCAAGCCTTTCGTAACTGCTTATATCGACCACCGCCTAGAGCGCGAAGAGCAGGTGTATGGGGCGCTGAAATCTGGCCATAGCGTAGTTATGGATATTGTTACCCATATCTATACTGACATCGATAAGCGACTTTATCCCGCCGCCGCCATGAGTGTCCTGTCGCACCTCATCCATTTGTGCGAAACCCAGCGGGCGAAATGTGTTGGTAAAATGACATTAACCGGGCAGTACAAGCCTCTGTAATGTACCCAATAATACACCCAAATTTTTAACCTATATGTGTGAAATCCATGAGCATGTTAGATAAATCACCCATCCCCACATCAGATGCGCCAATTTTAGCCGTCAACGATGTTCGCAAATCATTTGCAGGTAAACCAGCCGTGCGCGGGGTTAGTTTCGAGGTTTCTAAAGGCGAAATTGTTGGCTTTCTTGGCCCCAATGGCGCAGGAAAAACCACAACTCTGCGCATGGCGCTCGGATTGGTTGCCCCTGATAGCGGCGACATTAAATTATTCGGCAAAGCCCCGGGCCCCAGCGCATTTGGCAGGGTCGGGTTTTTGCCAGAAGAACGCGGGCTATACCGCAAGATTAAAGCCCGTGACGGCATTGCCCATATTGCTTGTCTCAACGGCATGAAACGCAAAGATGCGCTCATACGCGCCGATGAAATGCTCAACCGGTACGGACTTGGCGACATTGGCAACAAAAAAATAAAAACCCTATCCAAGGGTATGGCGCAAAAAGTGCAGCTTATCGCAGCCATTGCCCACGACCCCGAATTCCTCATCTTGGATGAACCTTTCTCTGGTCTCGACCCCGTGAACCAAAAACTGCTCGAAGACATGGTGCGCGAAATCGCCGAGCGGGGTCGCACGATTGTGTTCTCGACCCATGTCATGGAGCACGCCGAACGCCTCTGCGATAAAATTGTTCTCTTGTCACAGGGCGAAAAAATATTCGACGGTGGGCTAAAACAAGCCCTCGCCCATGCGCCGCGCAGGCTAGAGATTGAGACACCAGACGCAAATGCCGAAGCTATTTTCTCACCACTAGCGCAAGATTTTAAGCGTGATGGCGATGTCTATAATATCGTCCTACACCCTGATAAAGAAGCCCGTCATGTGTTGGCCGCCAGCACCGAAGCCAAGCTCACCCTCATCAGGTTTGAGCCAGATAAACCAAGCTTGCACGAAGCGTTCGTTACTTTAGTTGATAAAGGGGAGCAATCATGAGTTCTTTCCCAATAAGCCCAAGAAGAACCTATCTCATCGCGCGGCGGGATTTTCTTGGCTATATTAAAACTTGGGGCTTTTGGTTGACTGCCTTGGGTCCGTTTCTTGGTATTATTGTCGGTGTCTTATTTCCCTTGGTTTTGACTGGATCCGAGCCGACCCGCTATGCGACAATTCTTGACGAAACCGGGCTACACGCAGAAAAAATCGAAGACTTGCTGATCACAGAAGATGAGCGGATACTTAAAAATCTATTGCGAGAAGTGTCGCGCTATACCGTGCCACAGGAAAACAAAGAAGAATTTAAACAAATTTTGGACGAGCAAGGCACAAGTGCAGCACGGGATTATATTCAAAAGACCAGCCCTTTGATGGCCAAATTTTCCGTACTACCCGAAACAAAATTGGTGTTTACGGATGCACCCAAAAACACAATGGCGGAGCTTAAACCCTATTTGCTGGGCACGGATACGATTACTATTGCAGGCGAGCCCCAAGCCTTAGGCGGGGTATTGCATATATATGAAAAAGATGGTGAGACCAAAGCCGAATACTGGACAACCTCCCCCAGCAAGAATGAGTTGGTCGAGTTGGCCGATTTATATTTCGCCAATTCAGCGTCCCATGCCTATATGGCGGCCGCAGGGCTAAGCCGCGACGAAGCCCTGCAAGCCCGTAGAGATGCGTTGGAGGTCAGCACGTTTAATCCGGCTAAACAGGCGGGCGAGACCGGTGGTCAAACTGTCACCGCCAAGGATCGCATACCCTATGTTGTCGCGGGCGGGCTCGCATTGATGCTATGGTTCACCGTGTTTACGGGTGCCTATATGTTGCTGGTCTCTATGGTCGAAGAAAAGATCAATAAAGTGTTGGAAATGCTGCTAGCAACCACACGGTTTTCAGAAATATTTCTTGGCAAATTGCTAGGTGTCGCCGCACTAACATTGGCTTCACTGCTGCCATGGATTATTTTGGGAGGCCTTGGTTTTTACGGCGCTACGCAATTCGCAGATGGTGCGCTTGTAGACGGGCTGGCCAAAGCCATGAGCATGAAAATGCTCATCTTTTTGCCGATTTTCTTCGTCCTAGGCTATGTGTTTTACGGCTCCATGTTTATTGCGCTCGGTGCCATAGCAGAAAGCATGCAGGATGCTTCGACTTTAATGACGCCTATGGTGCTGTTGCTCACGGCTTGCATTATGGTAGTTCCCGTCGGGATTGCTTATCCAGACTCGCCCATGCTGGCCGCAGCTGCATGGTTTCCGTTCTCCGCACCCTTCGCGGCTGTCATACGACTACCGTCCGACCCACCGCTTTGGGAGACATTGGGTTCTATGGCCGTACTGATCGCTTCCAGCGCCTTCGTGATTTGGGGCTCTGCCCGCATGTTCCGCCACGGCGTTCTGTCCGGCGGTGGCATGGCATCGGTCAAAGCCTGGTTTTCCCGTATTGTCTTTCGCAAGAAAAACGGCTAAACATGGCCAATGACCAAACCTGACCCATCATACAAAGCACGGTGCGCTTTGCTGAAAGCAACCCTACCCCATGTACCATTTGACGGCTGGAGTAGCAAATCTCTGAGGCTTGGTGTTAAAAACTCCGATTTACCTGAAGGTGCCGAAGAATTATATTTTCCGGGTGGGGCTTTGGAAATGATTGGGTTTTGGAACGCCGAAATGGACAAAACCGTAGAGGCGGATTTAGCGAAATTAGATCTAACTAAAATGCGCATCCGCGACAAAGTCACGGCGGGCGTATTAGCGCGGCTCTACGCAATAGGTTCTCATGAAGAAGCGGCCCGACGCGCCGTCGCCCGCACGGCTTTGCCGGACGGGCTATTGCAAGGTCCAAAAATATTATGGGCAGCCGCCGACACAATCTGGCGCGCAATTGGTGATAGCTCTACCGACATAAATTACTACACAAAGCGCACGACCCTTAGCGCCGTTATCAGTACCAGCTTGGCCAGTTGGCTCTCGGACGATGACCCCGAAAAAACCAAAGCACGCGCATTCTTGGACGCCCGCATAGAAAATGTCATGCAGTTCGAAGGCGCGAAATTCAAAGCCAAAAAACGCCTAGCAAAAATGCCAAACCCAGCAGAAGTTCTCGGTGGCTTAAGATATGGCAGAGGACGGCGTAAACGGCGGGGTTAGGGTTTCTTCAGCACCTCGTTCACATGCCCCATTTTACGGCCCGGTTTTATGTCACGTTTGTCGTAATTATGAACATAGTTGTTGGGTTCTTGCGACAAGGCATCCGCGTTTAATATTTCATCACCAATGAGATTGGTCATCTTGACCGCGTGTTTTGGCGTTGTATCCCCCAACTTCATACCCGCAATGGCACGGATATGTTGCTCGAATTGATCGGTGCAGCCTGCGTTTTGTGTCCAGTGACCAGAGTTATGAACCCGCGGGGCGATTTCGTTGACTATTAATTTGCCGCCATTAAGCTCAAAAAACTCGACCCCCATAACACCAACATAATTCAATGCATTTAAAATACGGTGAGTGATGGCATGTGCTTCACCGCTCACATTTTGCACATCGCCCGCTGGCGCGATACTGGTGTGGAGGCGGTGGTCTTTGTGGACATTTTCCGTCAGCGGGTAACAGGCTATTTCGCCGTCAAGGCCCCCTCTTAGTCCTCTGGCCGCAATAATAGAAAACTCCCGCACGAACGGTGCGAAGGCTTCGACAATTAAATCCGTACCGCCCAATCGAGCAAAACCAGCTTTGACATCACGAGGCGCTTCCACTTTGACCTGCCCTTTACCGTCATAGCCAAAGCGGCGGGTTTTGAGCACGGCAGGCGCGCCAAATTGACGGACAAATTCCGACAGGCTGTTCATGGTCTCTATGGGCGCAAAGTCGACAACGGGCGCATCCGCCTTATCGCGCAAAAATGTTTTCTCGACCAACCTATCGTGGGAAGTTTGCAAAGCTAATTTATCCGGATACACATTGCTGAACTGGCCGGCATGTTCGATGGCCTCGATAGGAATGTTTTCAAATTCGTAAGTCACCACGTCACAGTTTTTTGCAAACCTGGCGACCGCCGCCATATCTTCGAACGGGGCGATGGTTTGGGCGTCCGCAATCCGCCCCGCAGGCGTGTCGTCAAACGGATCATATATATGAGTTTTGAACCCAAGACGACCTGCCGCCTGCACCAACATCCGGCCAAGTTGTCCACCGCCAAATATGCCAATGGTTGCGCCGGGCTTAAGTTCAGTCACTTGCATTTACTCACTTGTATTTATGCACGGGGATCCGTCCCAACACTATCCGTTTGCGCGACACGCCATGCGTCTAACCGTTCGGCCAAACCCGCATCACCCAACGCTAATATGGACGCGGCCAAAAGCCCCGCATTTTTCGCGCCTGCACTGCCGATGGCCAATGTCCCCACAGGGACGCCGCCCGGCATTTGGGCGATGGATAAGAGACTATCCAACCCGCTTAAGGCTTTGCTCTGCACAGGTACACCGAGCACAGGCAAGGCCGTCATGGACGCCACCATGCCCGGCAAGTGCGCAGCCCCGCCTGCGCCCGCGATAATAACTTGAAACCCATCGTCTTTGGCGGAGGTAGAAAATTCAACCAGTCTTTTTGGGGTGCGGTGCGCAGAAATAACTTTGGCGTCATAGCTAATACCAAGTTCGTCCAAAACATCAGCACAAGCCTTCATGGTCGGCCAATCGGATTTTGAGCCCATGATGATGGCTATGGGGATATTGGCTATTTGAGGAGATGATTTGGGTTCGGTCATAGTGTCGCGCTTGATCTAGCTTTGGCAAAAACAGGAAAATAACCCGAATCCCGCCCCGGTCAAACTAATTCTTCAAACAATATTTACGCGCAATTAGGGCTTTGTTAACGCCAAATTTTGACAGTTTTTTGACGCTGTTACTTGCCAATAATTTCACATTGATTTGCTATCACAAGCTTTCAATCATGTGGGAAATTGGGGTAATTATGAGAGTACAGCACGGAGCAGTCGGGTTTAGTTATGGGGACCCTGCAAATATGCTGCCAGAGCGCGAAACGTTCACGGCGGAAGACCGTCAGGTATTGCTCGACGAAATTAAGGCTTTAAAAGCCAGCATAGCTAAATTAGAGCACTCCGCAGATACCGACCCATTGGTTCCCGTAAAAAATCGCCGCGCCTTTATTCGGGAAATAGAACGCGCACAAACCGTCGCATCTCGCTATGATATTCCGTCATGTATTATTTTCTTTGATCTCAACAAGTTTAAAGAGATCAACGACCATTATGGCCACGGTATTGGCGATGAGCTTTTGATAAAAATCGGCAAATGCCTAAAAGCATCCGTGCGCGATAGCGATATTGTTGCGCGACTAGGTGGTGACGAGTTCGGTGTTATTTTGTTTAAAACCGATGAACAATTCGCTCAAACCAAAGCGGTTATTCTAGCTAGGCAAATCGCTAATCAACGCATTAGGCAGCAAAACGGCGAAATCTTTCTGACCGCTGCATGGGGAACGTCACCGTGCCACTCGGAAAATTCGGTTCAACAAATTCTGGATCGTGCTGACCGTGCCATGTACCAAAATAAACATCGCCAGCAAGTGCAGCACCAGAGCATACAACAAACTCAACAACAGACCCAGCAACCCGTGCAATATGTTGCTCCGCGTCCAGTATAGAAATTGCCCGCCAAAACCATTCGCAAATTTTTAACCCCATTTGTCTAAAACAATTCTCATTAGCGAATCATATGGTGAAATAATGTCAGGCTTACACACGTCAAACCAACAAAACACATTGATGTTTGATAATGGGCTTGAGGAAGCAGTTACCGCTAATGACACCATTGCACCGGGCGATAAGCTTAGGCGCTTACAAGACGAGATCAGTGTTCTAAAAACCCAAATCATGCAGTTGGAGCAAAAAGCCGATGCGGATCCATTGGTGCCGATTTATAACCGCCGCGCCCTGATGCGCGAAATTGGGCGGGCGCAAGTGTTGATGACGCGTTATGATATTTTGTGCAGTGTCATTTTCTTTGACCTGAACGGTTTCAAGAAAATCAATGACAAGTTCGGCCACGGTATTGGTGATGACCTTCTGATAAAGATTGGTGAAGCTTTGAAAGCCAATGTCCGTGATTGTGATATGGTTGCGCGCATAGGCGGCGATGAATTTGGTGTGCTTTTGTTTAAGACCGACGCCCCCATAGCCCGCGCCAAAGCTGCAAGTCTAGCCTGCCGCATTGCCGAGCAAAATATAGATGCAGCAGGTGAACTTATTTATGTCAGCAGTGCATGGGGTGTCAGCCCGTGCCACCCCGAAGACACAGCCAGACAAATCCTGCACCGCGCCGACCGCGCCATGTATGAGAGTAAAGCTGAGTCTAGATAGGTTTTTAGATAAAACACGGTACAAACAATTTTTTTGTGCTATATTCTGCCTATAAAGGGAGGATTATTATGCGCTTATTTTCAATATTAGTGATAGGTTTTGGGCTTACACTTTCGGCCTGCAGTGCGTCCGAGGCACCGTCCAAAACAGAAACAGTCACCGAATCGGTGAACGCTAAAAATTGGGAATTACGCGGCACTGAATCGCGCCTTGAATTTATCAGCGTTAAGAAAGGTGCCATAGTAGAAACCCACAGCTTCGCTGATTTAAGCGGCACTGTGTTGCCAGACGGCAGCGCTGTAATAACAATCAACCTCGACAGTGTTGAAACCAATATTGATATACGCAATGCGCGTATGAAGCAATTTTTGTTCGAAACTGATAAATCTCCCCGTGCGATGATTAAAGCCCAACTCGATCCTGCCGCGTTCGCATTCATGTCGACTGGGGAGCGCAAAAACATCGACATCCCCGTTACCATTAGCCTAAACCAGCAAAGTGATGTTATGGACATCGGAATGGTGGTGACCCGTCTTGGCGACAATAAGGTCGTTGTCGATAGCCGCACACCTGTTATCATTGATACAGACAAATTTAACTTTGCTCCGGGCATTCTAAAACTGCAAGAACTCGCAAAATTGCCCTCAATTACCCCGGAAATCCCGGTTATGTTTTCTTTGGTTTTTGAACGCTGACCGTCTGACCATTTTCGGATTTGATGCGAAACACATCGGCGAGGATGGCTTCACTGAGAGCTTTATCCGGCGCATCATCTGCTACTAATCTACCGTTCTGCATCACCCAGATGCAGTCACAAAATTGTCGAGCTAGGGATAAATCATGCAGGCTGGTGATGACGGTTTTACCGCTCTGCGCTTCATTCTGAAGCGTTCGCATAATGGAAATTTGGTAATAGGGGTCGAGAGATGCCGTAGGCTCATCGGCTAATAACAAGGGTGCGCCCACGACCAATGCTCGTGCCAACAATACCCGTGCTTGTTCACCGCCGCTGAGCGCATCAAAAGATCGGTTTTGTAAATCTGTGCAATGGGCAGATATGAGCGCCACATCTATGGCCATTTTATCACTTACGGATAACTGACCGAGCCTCCCCCGATAGGGTGCCCGCCCCAATGCCACCAATTCGCTCACCGACAATGCCCAAGCCGCACTGCGGTCTTGGGCGAGCCATGCGATCTTCTTGGCACGCGCCCTTGGAGACAGTGCCCCCACGCACTGATCATTAAGCGATACCTTGCCGTTGGTCGGCTTTATCAGTCCGGCGATGGTTTTCAGCAAGCAGGATTTCCCCGAGCCATTAGGGCCAACAAGGCCAATGAGTTCACCCGGTGTCGCGGCGGCATTTATGCTTTGCAACACGGATGCCTTGCCGTATCCGGCGCTTAGATTTTTTATAATAAGGCTCATGACCGCCCCGCCTTGAACGCTAACCAAATAAAGAACGGCGCACCAATGAGCGCCGAAAGAATACCCAGATACAGCACAGTGCCATTGGTTGATAGAACCCGCGTCAAACTATCGGCCAGCACAAGAAAGCCCGCACCGCCCAGTGCCGAAAGCGGAATAAGCTTGGCTGCGTCAGCGCCAAATAAAAATCGCAAGATATGCGGAACAAATAGACCGACAAAACCAATCGCCCCCGCTACGGCAACTCCAGCGCCCACACATAATGCGACCCCTATCACCAACAGAAAACGGACTTTACCCAAGGACACCCCCAAACTTCTTGCCGTGTCTTCACCAAGGCTCAACGTGCGTAAATCTGCACCCGTCAAAAACAAACAAACAAGCCCGACCGTTGTCAAACCACCACACAAAACCGCCGCATCAAAATTGGCGTTGCGCAAAGAGCCCATCAGCCAGTAAACGATTTCCGAAAGCGCCCATGGGTTAGGGGCAAAATTCATCAACAGACCAGTCAGCGATGTGGCCAATGCGCCAATACCAACCCCAGCCAATATCAGAACCGTAGCCCCCTGCCTGCGCCCAACCATGGCCAATAAAAGCCCAGCGCCCAGACCTGCCCCCGCCAGAGCAGCAGGTGTGATCCAATTTTGATGTCCAAAATACAGAGCGACTACTGCCCCCAGTGCCGCAGTAGCCGAAAATCCGAGAATGCCAGGATCGGCCAGCGGGTTGCGGGTATAGCCCTGTAACGCCGCACCGCTAGCGCCCAAACCTGCGCCGATGAACAGTGCCAGTAATGTGCGCGGCGCACGTAGGTCCTGCATGATAGTGATATGGACTTCGTCGCCGCGCCCGAACAAGGCTGGGATAAAATCTGACAGCGGAATGTGCAAAGCTCCGATGCTCAGAGACAACAGCACGGCCACCACACAGAACAATATCAGGAGCGCAAGCCGCATTAGGTAAGCCCCTCAATGGCCGTTTTAATGATACCGGTGGCCTCATAAAGCCCTGGCCCTGCACACGGCCATAACTTACCCGGTATATCAATTTGCGGGATAGACTTAATCTTGTCTTGCAACACTTTATTACGCAATCCTGCCGAATTCACTGACGCATAGCCGTCTTTGAAAAACGATGTAACAATGAGGTCCGGCTCAAGGCTCACCAAGCTTTCGATACTCGGCGTGTGCCAACCCCCAGTCGTAATAATATTCGTACCGCCCGCCGCACGTATCGCCGCATCAACATAAGTCCCCGGCCCGGCCGTGCCGCCTGATGCGGAGAGATAAAGTATGGACGGCTGCCTATCTAACATCATTCCGGCGTAGGCCGGAACCTTTTGTGGTTTAGCGGCGTCGTTTAGTTGCTTTTGATTTGTTATAACCACTTCAAAATCCTCCCCCCAAGTCAGGTTAACAATCTCAATACCGCGTTTGCCCAAAATGGGTTTTGCCACCGCGCCTTCACCGGGGCCAAACACCACCAAGGTCGGGTCTAGCGCCAACAGAGTTTCCACATCATCATGGGCTTTTGGTTTATTTTTGAAACTATTCGGCGCCGTAGAAAGCCCGCCACCAGACTGCCAAGACAGGGCGGCGATATCTTCGGCCTGCATCATAGAAAGCACATAACTATCCCCGCACAGGGATGTGGAGACAACGCGGTTTTGCCCCACATTATTTGTCGTATCTTTTGAAATCTCTGCGCCGCAAGCGGCAAAGAGCAAACTAAAAATCAGCGCTAATACCCGCATAGACCCCCCGTCCTTGTGATGCATAACCAACGACTTCTTGGTAGTCCTCATCCAACAAATTTTCGCCGCGTACTGACAGTGTCACAATATCGTTCACGCTATAGCGAACATTGAGACTCACCAATGTGAAAGTACCAAGCTCAACACGAGAAAATGTCGCGAAGTCCGTATCAATTTGGCTACCCGTATGGTCAGCAGATAGGGTGAAACTCAGCGGGTCAATAGGCGTCCACGTTGCCGTTGCGCTGGCTAGAAATTCTGGACGCCGTAGTTCTTTGACCCCAGCTTCGGTGGCATCCAAAAATGTCGCTGATGCACGAATATCCAATGTGTCAGCGAGATAGCCGCGTGCTTCAAACTCCAAACCCTCGCGCTTGCTCTTGGTCGTGCGGTTGCGCGCCGTCGATGGGAACGCGCCGAAGTCTGTGAAAATTTCATCTTTCAGATCGGAGCGAAAATAATCGGCACTGAAGTTCCAGTTCCCCCAATCTTGGTCGTAGCCGACATTATACCCAAGGGATGTTTCGGGTGTTAAGTCTGGGTTACCTGCAAAAAATGCTGGGAAGAAGCCAAATAATTCTGTCATGGACGGGTTCTTGACGCCTGTGCCAACAGACGCCCGCACCCGACCACCTATTTTATTAAAAGCATAACCCGCACCAATGCGCCAAGTCTGGCTGTCGTCGAATCTGTCATTAAAATCCGCGCGCGCTGATGCACTCAGGGTAAGGGCACTTTTGTTAAAACGATAATCCGCCGCAAGGGCATGGTTTTGAATACTCTCATCTTGGTTTTGTCCGGCGCCCACACCGCCAAAATTAGAGAACTGTTCTTTTTCGGTTTCCGCCAAAAGTGTCAAAGAATGCGCATCCCATTTTTTCTCGGCCGCCCAATTAGCCTGCGTTCGCTGGCCCGTTGTGTCGTTGGGGAAACTGGTACCCAGTGTATTTTGCTTGGTATCGTTCAGGCTCAAATTTATTAAATGGTCAAACCCAGCCGCATCAAAACGCGCAGATATGCGTCCGGTTTGTGTGTCTGTTACAGTCTCTGATAAAGTATCATTGAGCCGACCATCAAAATCCGTATCCGCATCAAATTCTGAAACCGCATGGTTGGATGAATATTTGGCGCTGAGCTTCATCCGGCCAATTTCAACATTGTTTAAACCTATATTGAGCGCACGAGATTTAGCACCGTCCTCTTCTCCCCCCAATCGAGAGACATCATATCCGTCCGTTTGAAACGCATTGCCGTTGAGCGAAAGTGCGGCACCGCCAACAGGGACAACTGCCGAAACTTGCCCCTCGAATGAATTGAAGCTGCCAGCTTCTGTTGAAATTTTATATAGTGTGGTAAAGCCATCATCACCAGCCCTCGTAATGATATTGACAACACCGCCAAGAGCATCACTGCCCCATAATGCAGATTGCTCCCCACGTAATACTTCGACGCGAACAACGTCTTCACCACGTAATGAAGCAAAATCAAATTCACCTGTATTGGGATTGGATACTTCAACACCATCAAGTAAAACCAAAACATGGTTGCCTTCTGCGCCTCGTAAGCGCAGTTGGGTCAACCCACCCGCTGGTCCAGAACGGTTGATTGCCGCCCCTGGTACAGTGCGCAACAAATCAGAAATATATGCATTATTTCGGTTTTTAATCGCAGTTTCAGTCAAAATGGTTACAGGAGCAATATGCTCATATTTTCCTACAAATCCAATGCGGCTTCCCGTAACAATAACATTAGAAGTGTTCACCCAATAGTCACAAACCAAGATGATTTCACCTTCATCATTGAGGCATCTTTTTGTGTATTCACGTTCTATGTCTTCAAGTACCTGCCCATAAGCAGAGCCAGAAAAAATTGGGCTAGCGACCAACGCCACAACAGCGGCAGATAAAAATAAGCGTTTCATAACGACTCCATTTTGCGCTGCCGTTTTGGCAAGCGCGTTTCAATAGTGTCGTCATGGGAGCCCCCAAATAAGGGCAATTTCCTGCTCATTGCTATTCCCGGCAAATCGGCGCTGGCGACTTTGTTGGCAGGTTTTCTGACTTACGGCTCTGATGAAGTTCACACCTTCCCGTATTTTCATACAGTGGTTATTGTGAATTTCTCGCCGCTTACAGCTGCGGGGACAGTACCGGATTTTCACCGATTTCCCTTATCCAACGGGCGCACCATAGCTTCGTCATTATTCCGGTCAAGGTACTTATTGGCCGCTTGCGGCATTTATTATTTGGCAAGGTTTATTTCCTATAGGCTTTCATATGCCTTTTCAAATGTCCCGCCTGACCAGTATATTTCTCATTATCAACTTCAAAAGTTTGGTAATTGTATGCTTTGCTGTACTCTCGACTTGGCTGTGTTTGCGTTATGGTATCCGTGCTGATTTCCCCTTGACCATGATCTCTACGGCTATTGTCTTTCCTATCGTGTTTTCCATTGGCCATGCTTATAAGCGCCGGGAAAATGCTTTGGATAAATATGGTTCGCTGAAAGCCCACGGACGCGCCCTTTACTACGCCGCCCGCGACTGGCTGCCGACCCACGAAGACGCTGACCGCGTTGCCCATATTGAAAGTATTCTCGACAAGCTTATGCGCGGTTGCAAGGACATGTTCAAAGGCAATTTATCAGATATGGAACATCACGAAAAAGAAATTTACAGCCGATTTTCCGAGCTATCAGAATTCGTTAAACATCTGCGCGCCGACGGCCTACCGTCCGGTGAGTGTTCGCGCGCCAATCAATATGTTGGTAAAATTATTGTGGCTTTTGAGGGCATGAAGCACATTTATCAATACCGCACCCCGCGCACACTTCGCGCATTTAGTGATTTTTTTATTGTCATACTTCCGATACTTTACGGCCCGTTTTTCGCCCATGAAGCCACGGTCTATGAAAACCATTTAACATATGTCATGCCGATTTTATTTGCCATTATTCTCGTCGGTCTGGACAATATTCAAGATCACCTTGAAGACCCGTTTGACCAAGTCGGTGAAGATGACATAACAATAAATGTCGATAAATTCGTAGACATGTTATCGGCCGGCGAGAAAGCCTGATTTCGCGCTAGAGATAGGCCTTCTAGAGGTAATTAAAGAAATCCGAGAAATAAGACAGGCCGCTTTCTGCGCTCTCATTTAATTCCAGATAAGCTTCCGAATTAATATATGTTTCTCTCAGAATTTGAACCTGCGCCATAAACTCGGCCAATACGTCTTGATCAATGACGAAATTACCAAATTCTGTACTCAAGTCCATGGCATCATCAGACACAGTTGGTTTTTCAATAAATACGAAACTATCGTCGCCTGAAACATCGTCGCCTGAAACATCATCGTCTGATACAATGGATTTATCTGTTGGTGGCAATTCGGAAACAACTGCGTTC
>Ga0209345_10004060_pt1 | contig 14451 bp, 13 predicted proteins | sample Cruoilmetagenom7_FD_187294 | JGI IMG/M metagenome (GOLD analysis project Ga0209345, IMG submission 187294) | Oil polluted marine microbial communities from Coal Oil Point, Santa Barbara, California, USA - Sample 7 (SPAdes) (version 2) | ecosystem: Environmental > Aquatic > Marine > Oil seeps ... | reverse complement strand
CTGGCACTCCACTCCATAAGTTCCTGGAGCCAGCAAAAAGTTAAAGCGTCCATCCGCAGCCGTGGATGCTCCTTTTTTAATGGCTTCCATATAAACGGTGACACCCACCAGGGGCTCTCCGCTCTCTTCATCGTGGATATGCCCGCTGATCAATACCTTTTTTCCGGGTATGGACTGGTCTGCCGATCCCACATGAATCTCCTCCAGCACCCTCACCCTTCGTCCATTGATGTACTTTTGCTCAGCCGAGGTAAGGTCACTCGCGTCCGTCTCCACCCGGACTCCCTCCTCTGTGCTAATCGTCTCATTTGCCCCAAAATAGTCCGGCAGCCTGTTAATCAGACTAGTTCCATCGGTCAGAAACAGATGGTTCCACTCGTCCAGAAAATAGTCCAGTCCAAGTGGCCCAAGAAGTGAATCCAGAAACGGAAGTAGAAAGAGCTCCTTTCCTGATGTGCTTACATTCAGATCCTCTACCCAGACTGCACGATAGTAAAAGCTAATACCTGTCTGAGTCTCCACCTCCTTTGCAAACTCCATAAAGGAGGTCTCCTCCTCAGGTCCGCGAAAGGTAGGATCCGAATTCTGAGCGCTTATCCGGGGAAGGGAAATCAACAACACGAGCAGGCAGATACTGGAATACTTTTTCATGCTTTCCCTCTCTTTTCAAGAAGCCGAAAGCTTGCTTTTAGCAGTTCTACCATCTCCCCGGTGCTGGCACGCTGAAAATTATAGCCCCGTTCTAAAAGCAGCAATTTTAGATCTCTCTTCAGCTCCTTTGGGAAAGCGCGTAAAAAAGTCCTCTGGTTCTCTGAAAGAGATCCACTGCTCCTCCTCTTGCATCCAGAAATTGCGAGCGATGGGACTAAAGCTGGTCCCGGAGGATCTATTTCCCCGCAGATCCTTGCTCCACCTGATATAGCAGCTATAGTCGCCCCAGGTGACCACCTGATAATAAGAAGCTGTTTCGTTCCCGATCTGTAAACGCCTGAAAGTATAGCCCTCCAGTACGAAGGCAGAAATATTTTCAGGTACGGTAATGATCAGGTTCATAGATCCCTCGGGAGTCAGATATCCCAACTCAAGCTTCTGGGAATACAGGTTGTAGCGAAGCTGTAGCTGTTCAAACCAATGATCATTTATGCAGACCGATCCGGTCTTGAGTCCCCCGTTTATCCAGTAAGGATGACCCTCAGACCGGATATACTGATTGGTGAACTGGATCCCGTTCACCAGCTCCTGGTTGCTCCCAAAAGCCCGGTCGACCCGTTCAACAAAATCTCCCTGAGCGAATAAAGTGGCCGGGGCCTGGAGCATCAGGGCCATAAAGAAACAAAGGAATATAAAGCGGATCTCAGAATTCATCTCGCGGAATCAAAAGAACCGGAAATTACTACTTTTTTGGGATTGATCATCAATCGTTCTTATGATTATAATCATGGGGCTCCAGGTGTATAGTTGTCTTCAGGGCCATTTTTTCATCCAGTAGCTCCTCAATGGCTGTGGCAATGGCATGCCCTTCTTCCACTGAAATACTATTTTCAATCTTGATATGAAATGTTAGTTCCTTGCTGCTTATGTAGTTATGGATATGAAAATGGTGGGGATACAGGTCATGCGCATACAGCGAACGAATATGAGCATGGATCTCCCGGATCAATTCTTCCCCGGGCTCTTCTCCCAAAATTTTATCAACCGCTTCCATCAATATCTTAAAGGCAGCAAACATCAACATCAGGGAAACTGCGATGCCCAGTACTCCATCAATCCACCAGAAATAGTCTTTGACCAGGATCCCGATCAATATAAGCAATGAGGAGAGGGCATCGGTTCTGTGATGCCAGCCATCAGCCTTCACCGCTGTACTACCTGATTTCCTGCCCAGGTAAAATGCCAGTTGAGCCATCAGCTCCTTGACTACAATGGAAACTATGGTTACCACGAGGGCCAGGGTTCCAAAATTTGCAGATCCCCGGACCTGCAACTGACCAATGGCATCCCTGATAAATCCGAAAGCTATCCAGGCAAGTATCATGGCTATAATAATGGCGGAGATCAGCTCCCACCTTCCGTGTCCATAGGGATGATCCTTATCGGGTTTTTTTGAGGCAAGTTTGGCACCCAGAATCACCACCACAGAGCTTATAGAATCCGACAGGGTATGCCAGGCATCGGCCATCAGGGCAAGAGATCCGGAGACAATTCCGGCCCAGTATTTCAGGGCAAACAGGATCAGATTTACTAAGATAGCAACCGATCCTTCCAGATACCCAGCCTTTTTCTTTTCCATTTCAAACTCTCCTTCAACGGTGTGTAAATCTGCTTACAAGATACTATTTAAGTATCCACATCCAGATTTGCCAGGCCTTTTCTCCTGGCTTCACTCACTACTTCCTGGTAAACTTCCCTGGAAACATAAGAGTCAATTTCCGGAAACAGGTGCGCGCGATACGCCGGGCGGTACTGGATCATGATATTCACATAGGTGTCCAGCGGAAGATTTTCGGAGATCCACTGCATGGCCTCCTTTGAGCCACTTGCCTCTCCGGGCATCACCAGGTGCCGGATTATCAAGCCTCTGTACACCAGTCCATTGGGCTCAGGCCGGGCCACTCCGACCTGCCTGTTCATCTCCTTAAGAGCAATCCGGGTTATCTCCGGGTAGGAGGAAGCATCGTTTGAATAGAGAGCCGATTTAGCTCCATCCATGTATTTGAAATCGGCCAGGTAGATATCCACAATGCCCTCCAGGATGGCCAGGATATCCGCTTTCTCCCAACCGCAGGTATTGTATACCAGAGGGATCCTCAAACCTTTTCCGGCCGCCAGATCCAGAGCCAGGACCACATGGGGTGAAAAATGCGTGGGCGTAACCACATTAATATTCTGGCACCCCCGCTCCTGCAGTCGAAGCATCATTTCTGCCATGTCAGCCAGGGCCACTTCGGCCCCTTCTCCCTGGTGGCTGATATCCCAGTTCTGGCAAAAGACACAGCCCAGATTGCAGTGACTCAGGAAGATGGTGCCAGATCCACCGACACCCACCAGGGGACGTTCTTCTCCATAATGGGGACTGTATGATGCTAGTTTCAATCTTGATGTTGCATGGCAGAATCCAGTTTCACCTTCAAGGCGATTAACTCCGCATTCCCTGGGGCAGAGTTTACAGTTTTTCATAATTTCCCACAATGCCTCTCCCCTGCTTTTCAGCTCCCCGCTTCGATGTAGTGCCATATACCCCGGCCTGTATGTAACTCCATTCATACTTCATTAAAAATAACCATATTTGCGTTCTACTCAAACCACTCAACTACTTTTGAGGACCTTTACCATTTTCATATTACTGGTATACAGCTCCCTGGGATATTCACAGTTAGCGGATAGCCTGCATCATAAGAGCTTTTTTCGTCGCTCCATAGTGCCTGCAACTCTGATTGCCGGGGGTGTTATTATCAACCACAGTCAGTTGGAGCAAAATCTCCAGGAGAAATTAAGGTCCGGATTAAGTGATGGGTTTCATTCTGATATCGATGATTACCTGCAGTATGCTCCAATTGCACAGCTATACCTAGCCGATATACTGGGCGTGAAAAGCAAGAACCACTGGTTTGATCAAACCAAATACTTACTTATTTCAAATCTGCTTACTTCAGGCATAACCCAGGGGCTGAAATACATTACTTTGAAAGAGCGCCCCAACGGGGCACCCTATGCTTTTCCTTCCGGGCACACCAGTTTTGCATTCAATAATGCAGCTGTTTTATTCCATGAGTTTAATAAGACCTCCCCCCTGCTGGCTTACAGCGCCTATGCCTTCGCAACAACTACTGGAGTATACAGAATGTTAAACAATAAACACTGGCTTTCTGATGTGTTAGTGGGTGCCGGAATAGGTATCCTGGTCGTTGAATTGGTCTATTATTTCGAACCATTCAGGGGCTTTAATCCATTTAAAAAATCAAACTCCTTCTCATTCGCTCCGACCATCAGCAGTCATGCTTACGGATTCTATTTTGCTTTTCAGTTCTAATCCGTACTTGAGATATCATTCACAATAAGCCATTTGTTATCCCGTCGGCGCCATTCAGTTAAGTAGGAACCCCTGAGTGTTGCCCCTGAGTCCAGGCTGCCCACCCAGCGTCCCTTCTCAACCGCTATGGAGTCTGTCACACTGACGGAGACGACTTATCCTCAAATTTAATAAAGCTCATCTGAGTCCTGAAAAAGTCACGGATATAGGTTTTACCGCACCCGTGGCCCACCAGGCAAGCATCATCTGCGTAAAGGGTTAATAAAGAGTCCACCTCTCCTGTATTAAACCAACGAACAAAATGGATATAGTTTTCAGTGATCGTCTTCCTGACCTCCGACTCCGATTGAGCCTTACCATCCATACAGACAGTCAGCAAAATGAAAACTGTTGCGGCAACAGCCAGCGTAAGAATTGAAATCTTTTTCATTGTATTGGTTTTTAAGTTAAACAGGTCCCGGAGTCAATGATAGAGTGCTCTTCTGTAGTTCCTTATTATAGAAAGTGTTTCAAATACACAATAAAATTATACTTTTGCACCCGAATGTAACATAGATGATATATAGCCGTCGATATCATAGAAGACCTGAAGCATGATTAAACAACTGATAGCCTCAACCTTTATCCTGGTACTTTCCGTCTCGATTCTTTCCGGCCAGACCGAATACTTGCCCAAAAAAGTATACAATGCCTACCGGGTGGAAGTGCCCCCGGCAATCAATGGAGTATTTGATGACAAAGCCTGGACCCAGGGGACCTGGGCCAGAGAGTTTGTACAGAATGAACCCTATGAAGACAGACCTCCAACCCAACAAACAGAGTTTAAGCTGGCCTACGATGATATGAATATCTATGTAGCGATCAGAGCGCTGGATAGTGCTCCTGACAGCATCACAAACCGGATGAGTCGTCGTGACAACGGCGATGGAGATATGGTTTTTGTGGTATTTGACAGCTATCATGATTTGCGCACCGGCTTCGTTTTTGGAGTAAGCTCCGCCGGGGGTCGCTTTGATATGATAATGTCCAATAATGGTCAGAATGAAGATGAGACCTGGGACCCCATCTGGCTGGCAAAGGCCCAGATACACGATTGGGGCTGGGCCGCAGAAATGAAGATACCATTTACCCAGTTGCGTTTCAATAAGGATTCCAAGTCGGTCTGGGGATTTGAAGTAGCCCGTCAGATCTTCAGAGAAAACGAATTAAGCCTCTGGCATCCCATCCCAAGGAATGCCCCTGGATTCGTTCATGCGCTGGGCGAGTTGGACGGACTTCAGGAGATTGAGCCACGCAAACAGTTCGACCTGACCCCTTATGGAGTTGCAGCTCTGGAGACCTATGAATCCGAGGAGGGGAATCCCTATTTAGACGGAAGCGATTCAAAGTTCAACCTCGGCCTGGATGGTAAAATTGGAGTAAGCAACAACCTTACCCTGGATTTCACCATAAATCCTGATTTCGGACAGGTGGAGGCGGATCCCTCCGAAGTGAACCTGACCGCCTTTGAGACCTATTTTGAAGAGAAGCGTCCTTTCTTTATTGAAGGAGCAAATATCACCAGCTTTAACGTGGGACTGGGGGACGGCGACGTGGGTAACGACAACCTCTTCTATTCGCGTAGAATTGGACGCAGGCCCCACGGTTACCCTTCTATTGAGGAAGGGGAATACGCCTCTGTACCACGCTTTACCCGAATCCTCGGAGCAGCCAAACTCACAGGTAAATCTGAGAAAGGCCTGTCAGTGGGCATTATGGAAGCTCTGACTGCAGATACCAAAGCAACCATTGATCTAAACGGGACCGAGCGCAGAGAGCCCATTGAACCGCTTTCAAACTATGCCCTGGCCAGGGTCCAGAAGGATTTCAAAGAAGGAAATACGATCATCGGCGGGGCTGTTACCAGCGCAATCAGAAGGCTACATGGAAGCGAACTGGACTATCTGCATCAAAACGCTACCACTGCAGGATTTGATTTTACGCAGTATTTCAAGGATCGTAACTACATGCTGAACACTGCATTTTTTTTGAGTAACGTTCAGGGGTCCACTGATGCTATTTCCAGAACCCAACAATCTTCTGCAAGGTATTTCCAGCGACCTGATGCCGATTACCTGGAACTTGACGAAAGCCGTACAGCGCTGTCCGGAGTTGGTGGCAAGATCGAATTCGGGAAAATCGGAGGAAACTGGAACTGGCTGTATATGAATATATTTAAGAGCCCGGGAGTGGAACTTAATGACATGGGGTATATGCAGCTTTCCGACAATATTCTGAATGTCCTCTGGACAGGATATAATTTTACAGAACCCTTTAGCATTTTCAGGAGTCTCCGCCTGAATACCAACGTGAACATTAGTAATGATTTCGGAGGAACTATCACGGGAATTGGAAATGAATACAACGTAAACGCAAGCTTCAAGAACTTCTGGTATGCAGGTATCGGCGGTGGTATTGGGGTGCACCAGGTTTCCAATCGCATGCTCAGGGGTGGCCCCTCCATGTATCAACCAAATGAAGGAAGATTGAATTTAATGATGATGACTGATGATCGAAAAGCCATCTCGGGCGGTTTTTTCGGCTATGGAGGCTGGGGTGGAGAAAATTACTACCAAAGAACATCTTACGGTCTTTTCCTGACTTTTCGTCCAACCAGTACCCTTTCCATCTCGCTTAAACCTTCTTACTCTCAGAATGACCATAAATTGCAGTATGTAGGTCAGGAAGGAAGGAATGGTGACACCCGTTATATCTTCGGAACCATTGATCAGCAAGTTTTAAGCATGTCGCTCAGGGTCAACTTCAGTATTACACCCGACCTTACCATCCAATACTGGGGTCAGCCCTTTACTGCTTCAGGAGACTACAGCGATTTTAAAATGATCACTGATTCGAAAGCCGAAGAATTCACAGACAGATATCACATTTATACCACTGACCAGATTGACCTGGTGGCAGAAAGCTATGACATTGATGAGAATGGGGATGGAAATGTGGATTACAGCTTCTATAATCCTGATTTCACCGTGGATGAGTGGCTGTCAAATCTGGTCATCCGCTGGGAATTTCTACCTGGCTCCACGGCCTACCTTGTATGGTCCCAAACACGAGACTATTACCTGCAGGATGGTGGTTTCGATTGGTGGGAAAGCATGACCGACATATTTAAAGATGGAAAACCGAACAACACCTTCCTGGTAAAATTCTCCTACAGGATCGGTCTGAGGTAAACATCCGTGCAAATTTATTTACATCAGGGGGCGTGGGACAATAAGGTAAATAGCCGGGGTGCATAGGAAACGTCTACCGCTTGTAAAAAACTTTGTGTAATTTTATACGCAATCATGGTCAGCTCAGACTCAGATCCGATATATTCTATACTCTACATCGACGATGAAGAGAACAACCTGATCAGTTTTAAATCCACCTTCAGGAGGGATTATCATATACATGTGGCCAGCTCTGGCATGGAAGGGTTGGAGATCATGGAGAATCATGACATTCAACTGGTGATAACAGACCAGCGCATGCCAGATATGTCCGGCATCGAATTCCTGGAGCAAATTGTCCCGCTCTATCCCGATTGCATGCGGATGATCATGACAGGATTCAGTGACCTGGATGCCGTTATCCAGGCCATTAACAAAGGGAATATTTATCGCTATGTATCCAAACCCTGGAACCGGGAAGATCTTAAGATAACCATTGATAGTGCCCTGGAGGTATACAATCTCAAATCTCAGAACAAACACCTGATCGATGATTTAATCAAGGCTAATCAAACCCTGGAGCAAAAGGTGATGGAGCGCACTCGTCAGATCGAACAACAACGGCTGAATACTACTGACAGCATTCATTATGCGAGACGGATCCAGAAAGCCCTGATGCTTCCCTCCGAGGAACTTGAAAAGATCTTACCAGATCATTTCATCCTGAACAAACCCAAGGATATTGTAAGCGGCGATTACTACTGGGTTGCGCATAAGGAGGACCGGGTGATCATTGCCGTGGCCGATTGTACCGGGCATGGCGTTCCGGGTGCATTCATGAGCATCATGGGGATTAACTTCCTGAACGAGATTGTCAATAAGGCCCAGAGCATCAAGGCCAATGAAATACTAAATGAGCTCCGTGACAAGATTATCAAGTCTCTCGGGCAAACCGGTCAAAGGGATGAAACAAAGGACGGGATGGAGATGGCTCTTTGTGTCTTGGACACCAACAATCACCGGCTCCAGTATTCCGGAGCATTTCGTCCCATGTACCTTTTGAGACAAGACGAGCTTATTGTTATCAGGGGCGATGCCATGCCCATAGGTATCTATAACGAGAATGAGGTGCCCTTTACCAACAAGGAAGTACCTATCCAGGAGAATGATATGATCTATCTCTTTACGGATGGGTACGTGGACCAGATTGGTGGTCTGGAAAGGAAGACATTTAAATCCATCAGATTTAAGGCACTGCTCAAGGAAGTCCACTCCAAACCGCTGGACGAGCAAATACACATTCTGAGAGAAGAGCATGAAATCTGGAGATCAGGATCGGAACAGATTGACGATATTATGATTCTCGGAGTGAGGCTCAAATTTAGTTAGTGGCACTCGTTTGGGTTTTCGGCAGGGATATGATGAATTCTGTTCCCTTTCCCGGTTCTGAAATAACATCAATGTTTCCATTGTGCGATTCAATGATTCCATAACTGATTGAAAGTCCCAGTCCTGTTCCCTCTCCAACTTCCTTGGTAGTGTAAAAGGGTTCAAAAATATGCTCTTTCACTTCCCGGGACATTCCTTTTCCATTGTCCTTGATAATGATCTTTATTCCTATGGCACTGCTGATCGTATGGATGAACAATTCACCCTTGCCTGTCTCCATGGCCTGCAGACTGTTGGTAAGGATATTCATAATCACCTGGTTGAGTTTGCTGGGAAAACACTCCACCCCTTCAAACTCTCCATAATCCTTATGTACTATAATTTTCTTATCAATGATCTGATTCTGCAACAGAACCAGGGAAGAATCGATGCCTTCATGAATATCATAGAATTGGCAGGCCTCGTCATCCAGCCTGGAGAAACTCCTGAGCCCCTTTATGATTTCACTGGATCGGGCGGCCCCTTCTTCAATTCCTTTCAGGAGGCTGAAGATCTCCTTGATCAGGAAGGAAAACTCCAACTCTTCCTTCTGAGCCTCTACTTCTTTGAAGAATTCTGAAAGCTTGTTTGCCTTGATGGCATCCTCATATTTTTCAATGATTGAAAAGACCTCATCCAGGTCCTTTTGCAAGGGATAGACGTTGCCACTAACAAAATTTATAGGATTATTCAACTCATGAGCAATCCCGGCGGTGAGAATCCCTACAGAAGCCATCTTCTCGGATTGAACTAACTGGGATTGGGCCAATTTCAGATTCTCCACAGTTAGCTCCAGTTCCTTTTTCTGCTTCGCTGAGCTTTTACTGATGCAGGTAATTTCGTTCCGAAGTTTTTCGATCTCCCTCTTCAGTGATTCAATGGTCTCCTGTGACATCAATTCGTCCTTGTTCCTAAGTTTACTCAGTTGGCGGCGCTAACCAATCATCTGGTCTTAAGCCGGTGTCGGGTAAACTTATGAAAAAAAGCCGATGACTGGAACTAAACTAGCCTGAATGATGCTCAAGCAGGTTATCCGGCTCTCCGATCTCCTCCCTGGTGAATTTATGGAGACGGGTAATTTTTGCTGCCTGACGATACGCTGCGGGCAGGATTCTCATGGCCGACTGCTTATTATCTACCTCAACAATCATCCACGCTTTATGGTCCCCATCCATGCAGCCCCATTCGGCATTTGTTACAAAATGAGATCCAGACCGAAGAAAGACCTGAATGGCTCTTTTGCAAGATCCTTTATCTTCCCCATGGGGGACTTCAATGAGATACTTTTCCATAGGTTTATCCTCCTTTTTTAGTTTATTGCTCTTTTTACATAAATACCACTTTGAAGAACCAGCTGTTCCTCCTCTATGCCTTTCAGGATATTAACCAGCTTCTCCTTTGTGGAGCTTCCCATCAGAACATTCAATCCCAGTTTCGGAGGGCCATTTTTTTTCAGATGTTCAAAAAGGTTCTCCAGAAAGCGCCGTCCATCGTCAGTTTGATCTGTTGTAAGCAAGTTTTTAAAACATAAACTTTCAAGCATGTCATCCATGTAAGTTGGAGTTACCAGGAAACTTGCCGAAGCATTGTCGGCCCAGGGAACCGGAAAACTTACCTGTCCCCTCTCCGTCCTGAAAATATCGTAGTAAATGAAAGTGCCCTGAGCTGAAAGGACCCGCTCAATTTCTGAATAGAATTTAAGCTTATGACGTATATTCATCTGAACGTGCTGGGTCCATACAACATCAAAGGAGCCATTCTCAAAAGGCAGTTCAAGTGCATTGCTCTGGATATATTTTGTTTTATCCTTTAGCCCCACCAGCTCAGATAATCCTCTTGCAGTTCTGATGTATTCATGGCTGAGATCAATCCCGGTAACCTGACAGTTGTACTCATCCGCCAGCATCCGGACAGGCCCTCCAAGTCCGCAACCGACATCCAGAACTCTGGAATTATTAAGTTTTGTCTGACTGGCAAGTTCCCGGGAGACTTCAGCTCCCCGTACGTGAAATTCATCCACTCCGGCAATATCATTCCGGGAGACATTATTCATATCAATCTCCTGGTCCCCAAGTCGAGTAAGGATGTCTTCATAAAGCCCCTGTGTATGGTACTGATTTTCGATCAATGTGTGTAAAGATTCCATAAGCTTTGTCTTTAGTTATCTATGCAAAATGGAAAAGCGACTGGAGAGGTATTTCAAATTACGACCACTTTTGAAGGAATAGATCCATAAGAGGATAATTAACACCTTATTTAACAAGCTATTGTGAGCCACAACTGCTAAATGGCAATGTATTGATGCCTCCCTGCACAGGTTAATAACTTATCGCAACGCAACCAATTTTCAGTCGTATCACTCATTATATTAGAGCTTGAAGAAAAAAATCCAATGAAAAAAGTCTGGAATACACTGATTTTCGCCTTTTTTATTTTCTGCATGTTCCTGGTCAGGCCAAGGCAGGATATCGTATTTGGGGCTGTTGAAAGATCCCAATATATCAGGCTGTTCGAAAATGGGAGGGACTTTGAACTCTGCATGAAAGAGAATCAGACTTTTATCGGAACATATACCATCACGAGGGATACCGTGTTCCTCTCTTACCTGGAACATTTGGACCAGGCTGTCACTATTCAGAATCCCGGCAAGGAGGATTCCAGGCTCACCCTTCCCACAAAACTGCATATCAATACAGGTGCTTCAAATATCGTGTCCAGCGAAGGGGATCTATTTTCAGCTCAGATTTATCTGGATGAACGTCAGAAGTCCTTCCAGGCTGCCCCGGACAAAACAAGAATGCTGAAAAATTCAAAGGTTAATATTCTTGCCTCGGGTGCTCTGGATAAGTTTCTGGAATAAAAGGATCTCAGTCCACAAGGTAATCACAGGAATACTTCACCACCAAGAAGTCACTATCGTGTCCGAGGGGAATCTTTTCGCAGGACAAAGGCAGAATCAGCAGAAATGATAACAGATTTATGGGGTGTCTGTGCTTTTTCTCAAACATAGTAACTAACTTGTTCTGCGTACATAAATCTTCCACCCATGAAATTAATCAAAGCTCTGCAGCTACCCGCAACACTTTTCCTTTCACTGATCCTGGTCTCTGTATTCTCCTGCAACAGCAGTGAAGAAACAGTTGCCGGCCTCTCCATAGACACCCTGAGCAAGGCCGATTCAATGATGCAGGCACTTGTGGACGAGGGTAAACTTCCCTGCATCTCAACCATGATCCTTAAGGAGGGTGAGCTGGTACACCGTCGAACGATTGGCTTGGCCAATATAGAGGAAAACAGGGCGCTTGAGGAAGAAACGATCTTCAGGATCTATTCCATGTCAAAGCCCATTACGGCAGCAGCCCTGATGATCCTATATGATGATGGAAAGTTTCAACTAGATGATCCGGTAGCCGGGTATATTCCAGAATTTCAGGAAACTAAGGTTTGGGTAGACGGTGAGGCGGTGGCACAGGAGGAAGCCTTTACCATCAGGCACCTGCTAACCCACACGGCCGGATTTTGTTATGGCTGGGATGTCAGCCATGTGGATTCCCTCTATGCCCAGGCTTCTCCTGCAGGATTATGGGGACTGGAAACACTGGAGGAAGCCGTTAAGCTCCTTGCCGGCATCCCGCTTAAAAACCAGCCGGGTACTAAATTTGAGTATTCTGTATCCATCGATGTGGCCGGCTACCTGGTAGAGGTCCTTTCTGGGATGCCCTTTGATGAATTCCTGCAAACAAAACTCTTCGACCCACTTGGAATGAAAGATACTGGCTTCGACGTACCCTTAGAAGATCAGGACCGGCTGGCAATGATCTATACAAAAAATAAAGAATCCGGGGAGCTAACGCCCATGGAAGAGCTTACAAACGGGGTAAAGCGAAAAGTGACTCTGTTTTCGGGAGGCGGTGGTCTGGTATCCACCCTCTCCGATTATGGCCGCTTCGGCCAGATGCTCCTGAATGGTGGAGAACTGGATGGTGTGCGTATCCTGGAGGAATCCACCGTAAAAATGATCATGAGTGAACAGATGCCCTCTCATATCACCTACCAGGAAGGCTTCAGGTATGGACTGGGAGGTCATGTGAACCAGACGACCGGAGAATATGGCTGGAGCGGTATGGCTTCCACCGATTTTATTGCAGATCCCAAAAACAACATGGTGCTTCTCTCTTTCACGCAGTATATTCCTTTTATGGAGGTTCCCTTTGCAGCCGAATACCACAAAATGGTCCGAAAGGCAATCCTCAAGAGCGAATAAGCAGAAAAACTAAAAAATTACTTAGTAGATTGGGATCAGAGGGTATAAGCCAATCCCACATTCCATTTGAATGTCGGGAAGGGATCAATATTGCTGGAGATGGCCTGTATGCCCTGAAAGAATAGTGAGAAGGGAATATCCCGCAGGGATGCTGAAACATACCCTGCCGTAAAGAGACCATCCTCATTTCCGGTGTAATTTATATAGAAGACCTGAAGACTTGCTGAAAGCAGGCCCTTCTTCCCTAAACGGATATCAGATCGATCGGCCTGAAGATTAAAAAAGTGGCCCTGCGTAGTTCCCGGGTCCTGTCCCCTGTCCAGCAGGTAGGTGAATGCCAGGGAGCTGTTCGGACTGAATTTATACTTGCTGATAAACTCCACCGCCAGGTATTTCTGTGCCTGCCAGAGGACCTCATCCTCAGTTTCATTTTCACTGAAAAAAGAGCTGATAACAGCACCTGTCTTAAATTCAAATTTGGGTCTGTCAATGAGCTTGTAATGAAACCAGTTATCAATGATCCAGGGCCTCAATTCCAGGCTATAGGAAAGCATAGGATCATAACTGAACCGTCCCCTGGTCAGCGAAAGAGAACCGATTAAAGCAGGTTTACCAAGCGAAAAGGAAGGAATATAGGCAATCCCATTGCTATTTAGGCTGATCCTTGCTTCAGCTTTTAATTTCTTGGATCTGGTGCTATCGACGTGCTCCATGGACCAGGAAACATTGAAAATAAGGAGGAGTAGCAGGGGTGTTATAAGTTTCTTCATGTAAGGATTCTTTTCAGAAATGAAAATTAAAAAATATCTTTATTAGCCAGATATATCATTCTAAATTACTCATTTATGAAAATCCGCACCTGCTTTTTTCACGTTTTTGTCCTTTTAGCTTTCTTCGGCTGTACAGAAAAAGAAGGAGTTAGCTATGTGGAGGGTCTTCTTTACCAGGACGGTAAAGCTGTTCGCCTTGAAATAATTGATGGCAAGATAAGCGGGATCAAATCCCTGAGCTCATCCTCTGCTTCACCGGAGGTCTACCTGGCTCCGGGCCTGATTGATATCCAGGTGAATGGTTATATGGGAGTCGATTTCTCCGACCAGGAGCTGACTCCAGAACTGATGCATGAAGCAACCAGGGCTTTGTGGAAACAGGGAGTGACCAGCTATCTTCCTACCCTGATCACCCGCGATCAGGAGAGGTTGAAAAAGAGCTTCTCTCTGCTGGCAGAGACTCTCGATGACGAAGTAATCGGAAGGTCCATTCCTGGTTTTCACCTGGAAGGGCCCTTTATTTCACCAGTGGCAGGGTATCGTGGCGCCCATCCTGAACAGTATGTCAGGCTGCCAGACTGGGATGAGTTTTTTGAGCTACAGGAAGTGGCTCATAATGGAATCAGACTGATTACAGTAGCTCCGGAAATGGAGGGAGCCATTCCATTTATAGAAAAATGCAAGGAGTACGGGGTGGTAGTTTCACTGGGTCATCATAATGCCACACCCGCAATCATTGAGCAGGCGGTT
>Ga0209345_10004058_pt1 | contig 14455 bp, 11 predicted proteins | sample Cruoilmetagenom7_FD_187294 | JGI IMG/M metagenome (GOLD analysis project Ga0209345, IMG submission 187294) | Oil polluted marine microbial communities from Coal Oil Point, Santa Barbara, California, USA - Sample 7 (SPAdes) (version 2) | ecosystem: Environmental > Aquatic > Marine > Oil seeps ... | reverse complement strand
ACTGGTGCGGATCGCCGGTCTGAACTCCAGGGATTATTCGAGCGTAAAAATCAACCTTTGGCCATGGTCCATCCTTTCTCCTGTGCTCCGCCGATTGAAGCTTAACGGATTCGCTTCTCTGACAGATTTACGTTAGGCTTTGGGGCAGAAGATCAGTTTGAGGACATTGCCATGAAACAGCTAAGCGCACTGGATGCGATGTTTGCCTACACGGAAACACCGAATACGCCGATGCATATCGGGCAATTGCTGATCTATGATCCCTCGACCGCGCCGGGTGGCAAGGTCGGGTTCAAGGATATTTTGCGCTATATCGAAGGGCGTCTCGATGGCGCCCGGATTTTCCGGCAGAAACTGGTGCGGGTGCCGCTGGATCTCGATCATCCCTATTGGGTCGACGACGCGAATTTCGATCTTGAGTTTCACGTTCGTCATATTGCCTTGCCCAAGCCGGGCGACTGGCGGCAATTATGCATTCAGGCGGCGCGTATCTATGCCCGGCCGATGGACATGAACAAGCCGCTTTGGGAATATACGGTGATCGAGGGACTCGACAATGTTGAGGGCGTGCCAAAGGGCAGCTTCGCCGTCTTGCACAAGATGCACCATGCCGCGATCGACGGCCAATCCGGCCTGCAGATGACGCTTGCGCTGCACGATCTTGATGCCGAGATGAAACCCCGGAAATTCGACATGCAGTTCGAACCGGAGAAAGACCCCAATCCGGTCGCTTTGCTCGCCAAGGCTCAATTCAACAATATCGCCAACCCGGTGCGCGGGCTTCAGAATCTCCAGAAACTGATTCCGATGCCCAAACGCCTGTTCGACGTGCAGCGCGAATATCGGCAGCGCGACGATGCAAAGGGTTCTATTCCCAAGACCCGCTTCAACAAGAAACTGAGTCCGCACCGTGTGTTTGATGGGCGGGAATTTGCCCTGTCCGATATCAAGACAATCCGCGGGGCCTTCCCTGGCGCGACTGTGAACGACGTGATGATCGCCGTGGTCAGCGGATCAATGCGCGGCTATCTCAAGGCCAAGAATGACCTCCCTGACAAGACGTTGAAAATCGGTGCGCCGGTTTCGGTCCGGACTGATGATGACAAGGATAGCGCCGGCAATCAGGTGACAATGATGCAAGTCGGCGTGGGCACGCATCTTGCCGATGCGGGTGAGCGGCTGAAATTCATTATGGATGAGACCCGGCGATCCAAGGCGATGACCCAGGCGATGGGGGCAAAGACGCTGATGGAATTGTCAGGGGCAATGCCCGCCGGACTGACCGCAGCCGGAACCAAGATGATGGTCCGTGCGGGTATCGTCGATCGACTGAACCCGGCGGTCAACACGGTTGTGACCAATGTCCCGGGACCGATGGTGCCGATGTATTTTGCCGGTGCCGAGCTGGTAAAGTCCTTTGGCATGGGAATTCTGGCGGAGGGCCAAGGGCTGTTCCATGTCGTCACCAGCTATAATGGCAATGTCATCCTTACCTTTCTGGCGGATCGCAATATCATGCCCGATCCGGAATTTTACGCGACCTGCATTGCTGATAGTTTTTCCGATCTGATGGCCTCGGCTGTCAGCGAGAAGAAGGCGGTTGCGCGAAAGGCCAAGGCAAAGAAGGCCAAGCAGCCAAAAAAGCCGAAAAAACGGGTTTCTGCTTCTGCCGCTACGGCAGGCAGGACCAAAGCAAAAATGACGGGGAAATAGCCGCCTTGATGCTTGACTCCTCGGGCCTGATTGCGCATCGCTCCCGTTAATCATTCGATTAACAAAAGGGACTCGTTATGAGCAAAGTAGAATTTAACGACCGCGTTGCCATTGTCACGGGCGCAGGCGCCGGTCTCGGCCGTGAACATGCCAAGGAACTGGCGCGTCGCGGCGTGAAAGTGGTCGTCAACGATTTCGGTGGCGCGCGCGATGGCACCGGCGGGTCTGCGACGGTTGCCGAGCAGGTTGTGGCCGAAATCGAAGCCGAGGGCGGCGAAGCCATGGCGGCCGGCTGCAGCGTCACCGACATGCCTGCGGTAGAAAAAATGGTTGCCGACGCGATCGCCAAATGGGGCCATGTCGACATTCTCGTTAACAATGCTGGCGTGCTGCGCGACAAGAGCTTCCACAAGATGAGCATGGAAGATTTCCAGTTTGTCATGGACGTGCATCTGACCGGCAGCGCCAATTGCACCAAAGCGGTCTGGGACCATATGCGCGAACGCCAATATGGCCGGATCGTGATGACCACATCCTCGACCGGTCTCTATGGCAATTTCGGGCAGGTCAATTATGGCGCGGCGAAAATGGCGCTGGTTGGCATGATGAACAGTCTGCACCAGGAAGGCGCAGGCAAGGGCATCCATACCAACTGTATTTCGCCTGTCGCCGCAACCCGGATGACCGAGGACATCATGCCGGAAGAAGCCTTGAAAATGCTGGTCCCTGAAGCAGTGACCCCTGCTGTGGTGTATCTGTGCAGCGACGGCGCACCGTCGAAGACGATATTGACCGCCGGAGCCGGTGGTTATGCCGCAGCGAAAATCTTTGAAACAGAAGGCATCTGGCTGCCTGAAGACAAGCGCAGCGCCGAAGCAATCGCCGAGAATATCGACCAGATCATGGACGAAACCGGCATGCAGGAATATGCCAATGGCGGCGGACAGGGCGGCAAATTCTTCCGCCGGATGCAGGAAGTCATGAAGGGCTAAAAGACCCGCGAACAGGAGAAATAATATGCCGACGATCAAAACAAGCGAACTGGAATCCTGGAAGGGCAAGGAAGTCGGTGTGTCCGATTGGGTTCTGGTCGATCAAGACCGGATCAACAAATTCGCCGACTGCACCGAGGATCACCAGTTCATCCACATCGACGAGGAAAAAGCCAAGGCAACACCCTTTGGCGGCACGATCGCGCACGGATTGCTGACGCTCTCGCTGCTGCCGAAATTGTCCTATGGCACGACGCTGGGCCTTGAAGGCACGGTCATGGGTATCAACTATGGCTTCGACAAGGTCCGCTTCCTCAATCCGGTCCGCGCGGGATCAAAGGTGCGCGGTCGCCATACATTGGTTGGCGCAGTTGAAAAACAGCCGGGCCGCTGGCTGCTGACCTACAATGTTGTCGTTGAAATTGACGGCATCGAGACGCCGGCGCTGATCGCAACCTCATTGGTGATGATCGTGGTCGGTTAGGCCGTGAATGATATCGGCAAAAGGGCTCCGGACTGATTCCGGGGCCTTTTTGTTGGAAGCTTGAGATAATGTGACGTCGCTCATGGCGCAAAAAGTGGTCTAATCGATAACAGCATGGGCGGTGCCACGAGCTTCCATAGGCCAGGCCGGATTCTGGAGATTGCGTTGCTTGCAAGAATGCTATCGGTCGACTAGGGCCTTTCCGGATATCATGAAGCCAAAATCTGTCTTGGGGGGAGTTTATCATGTCGATACGGCAGATCGCCGCGCTTCCTTATAAAACTGATGATCCCGCCATCAATGCGCCCGCGCGCATCATGCTGATCACCTCGCGCGAGACCAAACGCTGGATTATTCCAAAGGGTAATATCGGATCAGGTCAGCTGCCCCACAGCGCCGCTGCACAGGAAGCGGAAGAGGAAGCGGGCATATTGGGTGCAACCTGCCCGACGCCGCTGGGCAGCTATCGTTATCGCAAGAAAAAGCGCAACGGCGCATCTGTCTGGATCGACGTCAGCGTCTTTCCCTTTGCGGTGACCGAGGAACTGCAAATCTGGGACGAACAGCATGAACGTGAACGTCGCTGGTTTTCGCTGGAGGATGCTGCGGAAGCGGTCGACGAGGAAGATTTGCGCAATTTGATCCGTTCCTTTGGAGCGGCTGATTTCTGGGCCGCCACCCGGTCTGCCAATATTATCGATACCGTCGCACAAAAAACAGGGGTCAATACAATGTTTGCCTGGTTCCAACGCCTGCTCCCGCATCAGGGAAATTTTTTCGACCTGTTTGAAAAGCATGCCGCGACTTTGGTGGCGGGGGCAGATGCGCTCGCAAGATTGCTCCAGGGCGGCAAAGGAATGGGCGACCATATCCGTGAAATTGTTGAACGGGAACATGATGCCGATGAAATTACCCGTGAAGTTCTGAACACCGTCCGCCGGACGTTCCTTACTCCCTTTGATCGCAGCGCTATTTCCGATCTTATCGCGTCAATGGATGATGCCATTGACGAAATGCAGAAAACCGCTGGCGCCATTGAACTATACGACGTCCAGAGCTTCGATCAGGAAATGATCGATATGGCGGCGATTATCGTTGATGCTGCGCGCCTGACCGCAGAAGCCATGCCGCTGCTTCGTGATGTTGCCGACAATGGCGATCGCCTGCACGAACTTACGGAGCGACTGGTGCGGATGGAGGGGCATGCGGACGAAATTCACGCGGCGGGACTCAAGAAGCTGTTTCAGCAACATGGTGAAAAGGACACGTTGCGTTTCATCATCTTGCGGGAACTATACCAGCATATGGAGCGGGTGGTCGACCGGTTTGAAGATGTTGCGAACGAGATCGATGGTCTCGTGATCGACCACGGCTGAAGCGGCCCGGGACAATGGACAACAGCATCGCTTTCTCGCTCCTTTTCGGACTTGTCGCGCTCGCGCTCGCCTTTGATTTTCTCAACGGTCTGCACGATGCGGCCAATTCCATCGCGACCGTGGTTTCGACTCGCCTGTTGTCGCCGGTCGCAGCGGTTGTCTTCGCCGCATCCGGAAATTTTGCCGCCTACTGGCTGGTCGGACTGCATGTGGCGGAAACCGTGGGCAAAGGTATTATCGACAAGGATGTCGTAACGCCGTCGGTTGTGTTTGGTGCGCTGATCGGTGCGATGTTCTGGAATGTGCTAACCTGGCTCAAGGGCATACCTTCTTCCTCAAGCCATGCCCTGATCGGCGGTCTGCTGGGCGCCGGTATCGCACATGCCGGTTTCAGCGCGGTGGAATCATCCGGTACGATCAAGACACTGGTTGCCATCTTCCTGTCTCCGATGATCGGTTTCTTTATCGCAATGATGCTGATGCTGGTGACCGCATGGCTGTTCAAACCCGTACAACCGCGGAAGGCTGAAGGTATTTTCAAGGGTTTTCACCTGATGTCATCGGCGGCCTATTCGATCAGCCATGGCGCGAATGATGCGCAAAAAACAATGGGGATTATTGCGGTCCTGCTCTATTCAACCGGCTATCTCGGTGGCGAATTTTATGTCCCCAACTGGGTGGTTATCAGCTGTTATGCGGCGATATCGCTGGGCACGCTTTCGGGCGGCTGGCGGATAATCAAAACCATGGGCACCAAGCTCACCAAACTCAATCATCACAACGGATTTTGTGCATCTACGGCGGGCTCTCTGGTCGTATTCGGGGCCTCGGCAATGGGAATTCCGGTCTCGACGACCCATGCCATCACGGGCAGCGTGGTCGGTGTGGGGGCGGCACGACGGGCCTCGGCCGTACGGTGGAGCGTTGCCAGCCGGGTCGTCATGGCATGGTTCATCACCATCCCCGCGAGCGCGGCGGTGGGCGCTATCTTCTATTTGCTGACCCGCCTGTTCTGACCCGCACGATACCCGCCTGATTCAGCTAGCAATCTGCTGCCGTGACCAGACCGATCGGGAAAAATGAAGAGGGTCTGCGAATTGGTTGTGCACGCCTCATGGGCTTTGTTTCAGGGCTTGCCGGCGATCCTGATGCATTGGCCGGTCACCCATTCTGAAGCTGGCGCACAGAGATAGAGCGTCTGTGCGCCGATATCCTGCGGCGTGCCCAGCCGTCCGGCTGGCAGGCCGAGCGTGTCTTCAAAGCCGATGAAATCCTCGTCGGTCATATCCAGCGCCTTCTTCACCGTGTCGGTCGGAACAAAGCCCGGAAGGATCGCGTTGACCCGCGTTTTCGGGCCGAGCTCATGGGCGAGCGTCTTGGTCAGCATCAGCACGCCGGCCTTGGCCGCACTATAATGGCCGCTGCCGGGGAACGGTTCCTCGGCGGCGAGTGACGAGGTGTTGACGATCCGGCTGCCCTCGCCAAAATGCTTGCAGGCGGCGCGGACGCCGTGGAAGACGGAGGTCAGATTGGTCGCCAGCGTCTTGTCCCATTCCGCTTCGTCCAGTTCGGTCAGCGGGGCAGATACCAGAGAACCGCCAGCATTGTTGACCCAGATGTCGAGCCTGCCAAATTCATCGACCGCGCGCTGGGCAAGAGCATCCATATCCTCGGCGCTGGTGACATCGGTCGCATGGGCGATGGCCCGTCCGCCGCTGTTGCCAGCATTGATTTCGTCCGCGACCCGGCTGATCTCGCCCATGCTGCGCGACGCGCAGACCACATTGCAGCCGGCGTCGGCCAGGGTTTTGGCCATGCCCTCTCCAATGCCCCGGCCGGCGCCGGTGATAACGGCAGTTTCGCCGGTGAGATCGAACAGGGGATTGGTCATATCGGGTCTCCGGGATTTTTCCTCTCCTATAGGGAGAGGCAAGTGGAACTTGCCAGCTCGCCTGGCTAGTGGAACTCGGTGAGGGGTTTGACCTCGACGGGGATAACCCCTCACCGACTGCGACTAAGCCTGTCGGCTAAGTCTTCGTTGCCTCTCCCTATGGGAGAGGGTGAAAATTACTCCGCTGCCTCCAGCGCTTCCGCCTGTTTCGCTCGTACCCGAATGGGAATGGCGCTCATCAGCGGAATGCCGGTGCGCTTGTCATAATCGCGGTCGTTGAATGACAGCCGCCCGGTATTGCCACCCGCGCCGAGCGGGTCTTCCTCTTCGTCCGGGTTGGTGCCCCAGCTGTGCGGTGTGGAAACGCAGCCTGCACGCACGGTCTTGTCCGCCTTGGCAACGCAGCTGATGAAGGCGCGGGCCGATTCCAGCTCGACTGGCTGGTCCTCGGACAGGCCAAGCGCTTCCATGTCGGCGGGGTTCATGAAGGCAGGATGATGCGGCACGCGTTTGCGCTGCACCGGATCCTCGTGCCAGTTGCTGTTGTGGATCGCGGTCATCCGCCGTCCGATCATCCGGAACGGGAATTCCCCGTCCTCGACCGGCTCGCCCAGCTTGGCGGCATATCCGGAAAGCTCTTCCATCATCGCGCTGTTGCCGACCGACAGCTTGCCTTCCCAGCCGGCCGGCTTGGGCTGAACCAGCAGCGCCTGGGCTTCGACAATCTTCCCCTTCCGCACCTCTTCATCTTCATAGAGTTTGGCGATATCGGCGGGGCAGCCGTTGAGTGAGGCGCTCCATGCGCTGACCGGATCGGGGGTCTCTCCGGGCGGGAAGGCCGTGGCCTTTTCCTCGCGCTCGTCGGGATGGGCGAGCAGGGCCCAGGACTTGACCTTGATCGTCTTGCCCATTTCCGAGGCCAACGCATGGATGAACTGATATTCCTCGCACAGGTCGGAGCCTTCGGGCACATCCATGATCGGCTTGCTGGCCTGGGCATAATTATTTTCAAAACCCCAGCCGGCGCCAAAGCCGCCATAGATTTCCGGTGCTGCTGTATTGCCATGCACTTCATAATGCAGCTTGGGCGCGATGACATAATCGGCCAGTTCGGCGGTTTTGGACATGCGCGGATCGATGCAAACCAGCAGGTCGAGCGCCTTCATTGCTTCGAATGTCTTGAGCTGATCGGGCTAGGCGAGCATCGGATTGCCGCCGAGACAGATCAGGGCTTTCACCTGCTTGTCGCCGGGCGTCAGTATCTCGTCGGGCAGGGCCGAAGTCGGCATGCCCGATATGCTCGGTTCCAGATTGCGGCTGTGCAATTTGCGACCGAAGCCCCAGGCGGGGATCGGGCCGGGTGTGGCAGCAATGGGCGGCGCGGGCTTGGTGAAAACACCGGTGCGGCGGTTGAGATCGCCTTCGCGCAGCCAGTGGCCCATGATCGAGGTCAGGGCGAGATTGAGATATTCGGTGATATTGCCGCCACCCGACATATTGGTGCCGGTGCCGCCGCTGATACTGGCTTTTTTCCAGCTGCCGTACATCCGGGCCGCGCGCACGATATCCTCTGCCGCGACGCCTGCGCGGTCGGCCGCCGGTCCGGCATCGAAAGGTTGCACGGCTTTCTTCAGCGCTTCAAACCCGTCGACATCACCGGCGACAAAATCCTTGTCGTACAATTCTTCGTTGATCACGATCTTGGCAATCGCGCCGAGCAGGATCGGGTCCTGACCGGGGCGGCACTGCAGGTGAATGTCGGCCTGCCGCGCGCTGTCTGTCACCCGCGGGTCGATCACGATCAGCTGCATCCCGCGCTTTTTCGCGTCGTGCAGCTTCTTGGCCGGGTTCATGCCGAGACCGCCGTTCATCGATATCACCGGATTGGTCCCGATCAGCATCAATCCGTCCCAGTCACCAACCCGCGGCGCACCGGCAAGCGACGGCCCGATCAGGGCGCGGGCAATGCCCTTGCCCGGCTGGTCGATGGTTACGCTGTCATAGACCGACGTCGATCCGATTGCTTCCATCAGCGCCAGCATGAAGGCATGGGCGTTGACATTATTATAGCCGAAGGTGCCGACATAGGAGGCGACCGCATCCGGGCCGTGCTCGTCGACTATGCGCTCCAGCCGTTTGGCAATGTCCTGCGCCGCATCGCGCCAGTGCACCGCCTGTTTCTGACCGTTCTTCATGCCGGTGTAGCTGGTCAGCAGTCGCGTGTCGAAACTGTGGTAATTGGCCAGTTGTCGGCCCTTGATGCAGCTATAGCCCTCGAATTCGGGATTGTCCTTGTCGCCATGGGTTTTAACCGGAATGCCGGCCTCGAAATCCACGATCAATCCGCAATGGGCGTGGCAGGCCCGGCACATCACATGTTTCTGTCCGGGTAAACGCTTCGCTGACCATATTTCTCTCCACATATTAAAATTAGCAGGGTTAGACCATTGCTTTTTGCAATTTAATCGTTCAATTAACCCGCTATTGATACAAGCAATATCGCAGGCAAAGGGGCCGTGCCACTGGCCCTATTGATAAGAAATTGGGAGTAAAGCGATGGCAGGCAAACCGAGTGCAGCGGAACTGAAGGATTATGCCGAACAGGCAGATGCTTGGTTCAAGGAAAATACGGTTCGCGATCCTGGCTTCATGCTGCCTTTGACCTTCATGGAAGTGTCGACCGACCAGCAGTTCGATTTCCTTCGCGACTGGCAACGCAAGGTCTATGAGGCGGGCTATCTCGGCGCCAGCTGGCCGAAGGAATATGGTGGCGGTGGATTGCACAGCGAGTTTCAGCGCGCCGCCACAAGAGCGATGAAGAAATATGACGCGCCGATCATGCTCAACGCGATCGGCAATGGCTGGGCCGGCCCGTTGATTCTTGATCTCGGCAGTGAAGAGCAGAAGCAGAAATATATCAAGCCGATGCTCAGCGCCGAGGATATCTGGTGTCAGGGCTTTTCCGAACCCCAGGCAGGTTCAGACCTTTCCGCTCTGTCGCTCAGCGCGCAACGAGATGGCGACGACTTTGTCCTGACCGGTAGCAAGCTGTGGACCAGCTTTGCGCAATACGCCACGCATATGTTCCTGTTGGCCCGCATTGATCCCGCGTCACGGGGTGGAGAAGGACTTGTATTCCTTTTGGTGGAGATGAACCGGCCCGGAATTGATGTCCGCCCGATCCGGTTCATTGATGGCGAATATGAAACCAATGAAGTGTTCTTCGACAAGGTGCGCACGCCGGTATCAGATCGGGTTGGCGGGATTGGCGAGGGGTGGAAGACAGCCAAGCGCCTGATGTCGATCGCCCGCTCCAACAATACGACGACCGGTGTTCTCCGCCGCGCCCTTCGTGCGGCCAGGCGTGAAGCGGCGGAGGCCGGCCTGCTAGAACACGCGAACTTGTCAGATATGGAAAGGCGGATTGACGATTTTGAGGCATTCGAATCACGGGTAGCCGCAGGGACGGTTGCTATCGACCCCGCGCCGGCGACATCTTCTTTGAAACTTCTCGCGACAGAACTGCACCAGGCGATCACTGAGATTGGTCTGATCGCAGCGCCGCACAGTGCTTTCGCTCAAGCGAAATATCTCGCAACCCGCTCAGCGACCATTTATTCCGGCACCAGCGAAATTCACCGAAACATCCTTGCACGGGCAATCGGTTGTCCCTGACGATTTGTCGAATTGCATAACCCGTCGTGCAAGCTTCGGCCCTGATCTGACAATGCGTGTGACTTCGCATGCATTTCCGTCAAACTGGCGATGAGATCGGAACCTTCCACACTCAGAGTCTTCTGCTACGTTCTCATGCTAAGCAGCTATTCGAACAAGTCTTGCGAAGGCGCCGGCGACTAGCCAAAGCAATACCGTTCTGTTCGATTGAATATTCCAACCCGGAAGTGCAATATGCCTTTTTCGACCCTTCTTTTGCGTAGCTTTGTTGCGGCGCTGTTTGTCATGACATGTGTTGCCCTTTCGGCCATTGCGCAGACACCAAAAAATGCGCCCACGGCTTCCGAGTTCACGACGATTGAAACGGTCCTGCAATCCGATGCGAATCTCACCGACGCGGAGCGTAGCGCCAGCCAGGACGCACTGGACCGCGCTCGCAGACTTGTCGCAGAGACAGAAAGTGACACCGCGCGCATTGCAGGGCTGGTGACAGAGGCAGGCAGCGCCAAGGAAACGCTGGAGACACTGGCGACAAATGAAGCGACGCTGGAGGCAGCTCCCCCCGCGCCAGAAATTGACCAATCATCTGTCGATCTTGCCAACGCGCTTAGTGTTCTTTTGGCAGAGCGCACTTCGCTTGCTGCGGCGCTGCAGGAATTGCAGTCAAAACAGGCCGCTTTATCGATGCGCCCAAGCACGATTGCACAGCAACTGGTCTCAGCGCGCGCTGATCTGGCAGCGTTCAATGCCGAGGTAGGGTCGAACCCGGTTGTAGCTGATGGGCCGTCATCATTGGCACGCGCCAATGCGCTGGAGGCACGCGCTGAGCGCTTCGTCAAAGAGCAACAAGTTCAGAACCTGGAAGCCGAATTGACCACCATCTCACCCCGCCAGCCGCTGCTGGCAGCTCAAATTTCACTTGTCCAAGTGCAGATTGAAGGCGTGGACCGGCAGATTGCGACAATGCAGGAACGGCTTGCGAGCACACGGCTCGGGCGTGCTGATGCCGCTGTCCGGAAGGCCAAGGCAGACGCGGCATCGCTTACGACACCATCACCTGCATTGACCGCCATCGCAGCCGAGAATATTGCGCTGGCCGAGACCCTTCGGGAGTTGGCGATCAAAGCCCCGCAGATTGAGCAAAGCACCGTGCAGTTGCGAAACCAGATCACCGGACTAAACCAGTCCTCCGATACGGTTGACCGGGTCATCGCAGCAGGGCGCGTGTCCGACGAACTGGCCGATGTCTTGCGCAAGCTACGCGCGGGGTTGCCAAAAACAGCCCCGCTAAAAGAACTTGAAGCCGCAAATGGCGACGCACAGGTCAACCAGCAGCTCAATCTGATCCTTTGGCAAGACCGGTTGCGCGGCCTTTCGGATGCACAGATTGCGGCCTCAAGACTGCTTGGCGCATCATCGTCTGAAGAACTTCCTGCTGCCGTTGTGCTGGTGCGCAACCGGTCCAGTCTGCTCAACCAGCTGATTGATGCAGCCAATGCGCAAACCGACCGTCTCGCCGATCAGGATGTTGCCGTCACCGAGGCGCTTGCGACGACGCAGACCCTCGCCACTCAGCTCGACAGACGCCTTCTCTGGCTGCCGTCCGGGCGGACGCTGACTGGCAACATATGGGGGAACCTTGTCTTCGGTCTCGAATGGCTCGCACGGCCGGCCGCTTGGGCGCAGGCTGGCAAGGACTTTCTGGCGGGCGGGCGCGTTGCGCCGGCGCTTTCCACCCTGTTCCTGCTGCTACCGTTCCTGATATTCGGCTTGCGCGGCATGCTCCTGCAATCCATGGCGCGGCTCGCAGAACGCGTAGGAAAGGTGGGAAGGGATACCTATTGGACAACGCCGCTAGCCCTTGCCGAAACCTTCCTGCTCGCCCTACCCCTGCCATTGCTGATTGGGGTAATCGGCGGAATCCTGGCGGCCAGCCCCAACACGGCAGATTTCTCTAACAGTCTTGCAACTGGTCTTGCGGCGGTTTCGTCGATCCTGCTGGTCCTGATGATGTTCCGTTCGATGTGCCGCCCGAACGGACTTTTCACCGGCCACTTTCACTGGAGCGAAATCGCCACAGGGAAACTGAGCCAAGCACTTTTCTGGTTTGCGTGGGCCCAATCGATAGCCACTTTCCTGTTTGCAATTGCTCTCTCAAGCGGCCTCGTTGAGATGCGTTACGGCCTCGCAGTCGTTGCTTTCATTGGCGCATCGCTTGGAATATCCGCCTTCAACTTTTTCTTCTTCCGGCCCAAACAGGGTATCTTTGCGAGCGTCACCGACGGCACGGCCGCACGCCCGCTGCTCACACTTGCCTTTCCATTGCTGGTTCTCGCGCCGCTCGTGATTGGTCTCCTGCCTGTATTTGGATTCTTTGACACGGCTACCGAGCTGCAATCTCGACTCTTCCAGTCCGGCATCGCGATGATCCTTGCCGCCGTCATCTTCGGCGTACTCATGCGCCTGTACTATGTTGCACACAGGCGCTTCGCGCTTCGCCACATCCGGGCACAGCGCGCCGAAGCGGAACTGGCAAGGACAGTATCGGAAGATGCCCTGGCAAGCGGCGAGGCGGTTCCTGTCGCCAAACCCGGCGAGGATATCGATCCCGATAGAATCAGCGACCAGACGCGATCCATCCTCTCAGGCCTCGCGGCCGTCAGCTTGTTGATCGGTTTCTGGATGATCTGGAGCCCCCTGCTTCCGGCGCTTGGCATCGCAGATGATATCGTACTTTGGCAGCGTTCCCGCCTGGTGGATGGCATTCCGATGGCTTCCAGCGTGACCCTGTGGAACCTGATCCTGTCAATTGTCTTTCTGGTCGGCGGATTCGTGGCGGCACGAAATATTCGCGGCATTCTGGAAGTCGGCGTCTTTGAACGCATGAGTCTGGATGCCGGCGAACGCTACGCCGCCGTGACAATCCTCGGCTACATGATCGTCGCCGTGGGGTTAGTGACCGGATTTGCTCAACTGGGAATCGACTGGTCCAAGATGCAATGGATCGTGGCAGCACTTGGTGTCGGCCTGGGCTTTGGCCTGCAGGAAATTGTCGCGAATTTCATCTCAGGCTTGATCATCCTGTTTGAACGCCCGGTACGGGTCGGCGACACAGTGACGATCGGAACGCTTAGCGGCACTGTCAGCAACATCAAGATCCGTGCAACCACAATCACCGATTTCGACAACCGGGACGTGTTGCTTCCCAACAAGTCGCTTATCACAGAGAATGTCACGAACTGGACATTGAACGACTCGATCACGCGCCTGATACTTTCCGTTGGCGTCGCATACGGTTCGAATATCAATCAAGTACGCTCACTATTGATCGAAGTGCTCGAAGCACACCCGGACGTCATGCAGACGCCTCCGCCGACAGTCTTCTTCATGCAGCACGGGGACAGCTCACTCGACTTTGAAGTCCGCATATTCGTGAGCAATCCTTCCAAGCGCCTGCCTGTCACACACGACATAAATGAAGCGATCAATACAATTCTGACAAGAAACGGCATCGATATTCCGTTCCCCCAGAGGACGATTCATATGGTGCCACCGACTAGGCAGGACACGTAGCCAGACGCGTCGCATCTTCAACCTGATAGCGCCTTTTCCGCACTAAACAGCGTATGCTGATCCCGCGTAAAGGATGTTTCCAGGTTCCGGGATCGACCTCGGTGAAGGTGCTATCCTTTTCGGTGGGATCAAAGAATGCCAGGCAGATTGAGATTGTGCGACGCGGCGCATTCAAGCGCGGACTCATATCCGGCATCTGCGTGACGCATCACGCCTGTCGCGGGGTCGTTGCAGAGAACACGTTCAATCCGCCTGTCGGCATCTTCTGTGCCGTCGCAGCAAATCACCATGCCGGAATGCTGGGAGAACCCCATGCCGACACCGCCGCCATGGTGAAGCGACACCCAGGTCGCACCGGACGCCGTATTCAGCAAGGCGTTCAATAGAGGCCAGTCTGACACGGCATCGGAACCTGGGCTGCTCCCACGAAAGTGGTCCGTTATTTGAGTTAGTTCCGGCTTCAGATAAGGAGCTGAGACATGGGCAAGAGACTGAAGCCTGAAGAGATTATCGCGAAGCTGCGTGAGGTTGAGGTTCGCCTCGCTCGCGGTGAGACAGCTGCGCACGCAGCGCGTGCCATTGGTGTGACAGAGCAGAGTTACTATCGCTGGCGCAAGGAGTATGGCGGATTGCAGGTCGGCCAGGCCAAGCGGATGAAGGAGATCGAGAAGGAGAACGTCCGGCTTCGGCGCGCTATCTCTGATCTAACTCTGGACAATCAGATCCTTCAGGAGGTCGTGCGGGGAAAGTA
>Ga0209345_10004057_pt1 | contig 14456 bp, 13 predicted proteins | sample Cruoilmetagenom7_FD_187294 | JGI IMG/M metagenome (GOLD analysis project Ga0209345, IMG submission 187294) | Oil polluted marine microbial communities from Coal Oil Point, Santa Barbara, California, USA - Sample 7 (SPAdes) (version 2) | ecosystem: Environmental > Aquatic > Marine > Oil seeps ... | reverse complement strand
CATGGTCGCCATATTTGCCCGGGAGGCAACCGGCCTCGGTCAACATGTCGATATCTCGGCAACACAGGTTTGCGCCGGTTTGCATCGAGCCTACACCATGCCCATCTATTTTAAAGGGACACCGCAAGTCAGATTAGGCCATCATGGTCAGCCTGGTTTCTGGCCTTACACCGTTCTCCCATGCAAGGACGGCTACATGAGCATGATGAGCCTGGAGGACCACCACTGGAAGACCTTCGCCGAGGCCGTAGGAAGCCCGGAGTGGGCACTGATGTATGACCAGCCGATGGACCGCTATGAGCATAAGGATGAGATGGATGCCTACCTCATCGAGTGGCTAATGGACCACACTAAACAGGAGGTCTTTGACCTCTGCTTTGAGCGGCGCATTCCCTTTATACCGGAGTATAACATCGAGGATGTGATGAAAAACCCTCAATTCGAGGCGCGCCAGTACTTCGTGGAGATCGAGCATCCTGAGGCCGGAATGCTCAAGTATCCCGGGGCACCGGCCAAGCTATCAAACACCCCTTGGAGAATAGACCGTCCCGCCCCCTTCTTGAGCGAACATAACGAAGATATATATTGCAAGCGCTTGGGCTACTCCGAACAGGATCTGGTAGACCTGGTGAGGGCCGGGGTTATCTAGGATAAAGGAGGATTAGGCAAGTGTTACCTCTTGAAGGTTATAGGGTAGTTAACTTTGGATGGCAGTGGGCTGCTCCCCAGTTAGGAACGCTGCTGGTCGATTGCGGGGCTGAGGTTATCAAGGTAGAGTCCAGTTCCCGCATGGACATCTTTAGAAGAATAAGCCTGCTAGACCCGCTGTCGGGCAATCCATTCCATGTCTGGAACCATGGCGTGCTGGGTATTACCGCCAATTTGAAGGAGCCCAAGGCGGTTGAGCTTATCAAGATGCTGGTGGCCAAGAGCGATGTGGTCATCGAGAACTACCCGCCCCGGGTGATGAGGGAGCTTGGCCTGGACTACGAGCACTTGAGAGAGGTCAAGCTCGATATCATCATGATCTCTATGCCCGCTGCAGGACAGTATGGCCCGCTACGGGATGTCATGACCTATGGCCCCTCTCTGGGTGCCCTCACCGGGCTTCATAGTATGCTTGGTTACCTGGATGGAGAACCGGCCTTCGAATACTGTTTCACCGATCCCGTCGCCGCTGCTACTGGAGCCTTTGTTATCCTCGCTGCCCTGCGTCACCGCAACACGACAGGGGAGGGGCAGTTCATAGACATGGCGCAGGCTGAGGCGACCACCTGCCTCCTTGGTGAGGCGGTCATGGAGTATAGCATGAACGGCCGGGTGATGGGTTTCCAGGAGAATCGCAGCCGGTGGATGGCCCCGCACAACAATTACCCCTGCATAGGGGAGGACAAATGGGTTTCCATTGCGGTGAAGACGGAGGAGGAATGGCAGGCTTTCACAAAAGCCATTGGTGAACCAGAGTGGACCAAGAACGAAAAATTCGCTGACAGTTTCAGCAGGTTGCGCCATCAGGAGGAACTGGACAGACTTGTTGCTGGGTGGACTCGAAACTATACCCAATATGAAGTGACGGCCATTCTACAGCGGGCTGGGGTAGCAGCAGCCCCGGTCATGAGTGAGGAGGAGCAGTACTGGGACCCTCACCATCGGGCAAGGGAAACCTATGAATTATTTGATTACCCTGGGGGAGCTATCGGGGTGCCAGTCAATAACACGCCATGGAAGTTTAGCCTGACACCGGTCAAGATTCAGCGATCGGCGCCGATGATGGGCGAGCACAACGACTATGTCTATGGAGAGCTACTGGGGCTTTCTAAAGAGGAAATCGCTCGCCTGACAGAGGAGCAGGTCTTCTACTAAGGGACCTTTTTACTACTAATAATTGCTGGTGACAGAATTCGGGTGAGTTTTAGGGGGATTTTCATGGATGAGAAGATTTTTATAACGGGTAACGAGGCGATAGCACGGGGCGCTATTGCTGCCGGCTGTAAGTATTTCTTTGGCTATCCCATTACGCCTCAGAGCGACATCGGAGAGTACCTCTCTGCGGAGCTGCCAAAGATAGGGGGCGCCTTCATCCAGTCAGAATCTGAGAGCGCTAGCATATACATGCTCTATGGTGGCGCCATGTCGGGGGAAAGGGTTATGACCTCAACCTCAGGCTGTGGCTTCGCTCTTATGGCCGAAGGGATCTCCTATATCTCCGCTGCCGAGGTTCCCTGTGTAGTAGTCGATGTGATGCGCATGGGTCCCGGGATCGGGACCGGGGGCCAACAGGGTCAGACAGACTATCGCTACGCCACCTCGGGTGCCGGGCATGGTGGTAGTCGCTGTATTGTCCTGGCCCCTGCTTCCTCACAGGAGTGTTTTGACATGGTGCAGCTTGCCTTCTACCTGACTGATATCTATGGTGTATTGGTCATCGTGCTCACCGACTTCATAATAGGGCGGATGGCGGAGCCTGTGGGGATAAGAACGATCGATTTCGGCCCCGTGCCGGAGAAAGACTGGGCTCTGGTGGGTAAAGGTAAGAAAGAGGGAAGGACCGATCGGCACTTCGGCGGTGCTTCATACCCGCCTCGTAGCGTTGGCATGAGTGTGCCGGCCTACCATGAACACCAGAGGCAGAAATATCAAAATATAATGGATACCGAGGTGAGGTATGAAACCTATCAGGCTGAGGATGCCGAACTCCTTCTGGTATCCTACGGCTCCTCGGCGAGGGTATGTCGGGGAGCGGTCGAGCTGGGGCGGGCTGAGGGCCTCAGGTTGGGCCTGTTTCGCGCGATAACAGTTTGGCCCTTCCCCAGAGAGGAATTGAGGGAAGCGGTCTTAAGGGCGGGCAAGGTGCTGGTGGTCGAGGACAGCATTGGGGAGTTTGTCGACGATGTGGAGTTTGCTGTGCTGGGGCAGGTTCCAGTCCATCTTTTGGGGGTTTGGGGCCGACATCAAGCCGGGGGGTCCGGTATAATCCACCCTGAGAGGGTTCTAGAAGAGGTCAGAGGTCTGCTATGAGTAGCGAGAATAAAGTGAAGGTCTACGGTGCACCGAGTTTGAGGAGTTTTATCCCCATCCTCCATTGCCCTGGTTGCCACTACGGGGCAATCATCCGCATACTATGTGAGAACATCGAGGAGCTGGGTGTTGGGGACCGGACTGTGCTTCTGGGCGGTGTTGGCTGTAGTTATACCTGGCCCATGCTATTCGTCCTCGATGGGGCTGCCTGTCCCCATGGGCGTGCCCCAGCAATGGCCACCGCTCTCAAGCGCGTTCACCCTGATACGATATTGATTACCTGTCAGGGCGATGGAGACCTGGGAGCTATCGGCCTCGGTTGCTTTATGAATGCGCTATCTCGTGGGGAGAAGCTCACCACTATCTTCCTCAACAACGCCGGTTATGGAATGACCGGCGGCCAGATGGCGCCCACCACCCTGCTGGGACAGGTCACCACCACCACCCCGAGGGGGCGTGATCCTGAAATAGCGGGCTATCCCATTCATGTTGCCGAACTGGCGGCGGTGATGAAGGGGACGGCCTATTCCGCTCGGGTGACCGTCCACACCCCGGCCAACTACCAAAAGGCCAAAAAAGCGGTCAAGCTGGCGCTTCAAAAGCAAATAGAGGGGATTGGGTACGGCTTTGTTGAGTTCCTCTCCGCCTGCCCCGCCTCGTGGAGGATGACCCCTTCTGAGTGCCTGGAGTTCATAGATGAGAAGATGCTCGCTGAGTATCCCTTAGGTGAGTTTAAGAACGTTGATCGTATAGACTAGTAGAGGTGATGTCGTGGAAAGAAAGATCGATTTGATGGTGGCCGGATTGGGAGGACAGGGTCTGTTAACTACCGGTTGGTTACTTGCTGAGGCCGCTATGTCGAAGTATAGGCATGTGCTCTACTTCCCCAACTATGGGCCGATGATGAGGGGTGGTGAGAGCGAGTGCACCATTATCCTTTCCGATGAGGAGATCGGTTCACCAGCGGTATTTAATCCGACATCGGCGATAGTTATGGGCACAGCAGCGTTCGGCCAGTTGGAGAATCGGCTAAAGCCAGGGGGAACGATGCTTGTCGATAGTTCAATAGTATCTGCCAAGGTTGGTAGGGAGGACGCACAGGCATTCTACATCCCGGCTACCAAAATGGCCATAGAGATGGGAGACCGCCGGGTTGCCAACCTGATCCTCTTAGGGGCATACCTTGAGGCGACAAGGGTGCTCCCTCTGGAGGACATCGAATCCCAGCTTGAAAAGCAGCTAACTGGGAAGAGGGGTGAGGCCCTACTGCCCCTTAACAAGCAGGCACTGAGAGAAGGGGCCGGGCTTGTCGCCAATTATCAACTGTAGGTCAAGGGTGAGACGATACTGCCGTACCAATAAATACGGGCTGAGCGTTGACCTGAACACACCCAAGGGGCGAGAGGTCGGCTGGAAGCTGTGTATGTGGGCCGATGTAGTCACCGATGGCATGGTCCCGGGGACCATGGCTAAGTGGGGGCTGGACTACGAGAGTGTAAGTAAAGCGAGGCCTGACATCATCTACTACAGCACCTGCCAGATGGGTCAAGTTGGCCCTTATGCCATGTTTGGCGGCTACGGGATGTTCGGCACTTCCTATGGAGGTTATTGTCACCTTCTGGGTTGGCCCGATGGCTTGCCTCTACCCCTTTTTAACAACTACAGCGATTTCATCGCCCCGTGGTATTTATGTACCACTCTCATTTCGGCCCTTGCCTACCACAGGAAGACGGGTAAAGGGATGTACCTGGACCAGAGTCAGGTGGAGGCCGGGATCAATTTCTTGGGGCCGCTTATGTTGGACTACACTGTAAACCGCCGCATCGCCAGTCGCATGGGCAACCGCGACCCCTATATAGCTCCCCACGGGATTTACCCCTGTGAGGGTGAGAACCGCTTTGTTGCCATCGCGGTATCTAAAGAGGAAGAATGGCAAGGCTTCTGTAAGGCGATCGGTAACCCAGATTGGGCCCAGGACGAAAAATTCTCTACCTTCCTGGGCCGGAAGCAGAATGAAGATGAGCTGGATCGCTTGGTGGCAGAGTGGATCAAGGATTACTCTGCGGAGCAGGTTATGGAGATGATGCAGGCGGCCGGGGTGCCCGCTGGGGTGGTGCAGACCGCTGGAGACCTGTTCAATGACCCCCAGCTAAAGCATCGGGAGCATTTCAGGTTTCTGGAGCACAAGGTGATCGGTGAAATGGCCTATAATGCCCCCGCCTATCAGCTATCCAAGACGCCGAACTATATCTGGAAGGCTGCCCCATGCCTTGGCGAGGACAATGAATACGTGTACAAGGAGATTCTGGGATACACCGATGATGACATTGCCGATCTCATCGTAGAGGGGGTGATCACCACCGATTCAGATGTGCCCGAGGTTCTGAGGGAGCAGTAAAGGACGCTATCCCCTTTTTCGAACGTTAGGCTGTGGTCATTGAGAGACCCGCTGCTTTCGAAGGGTTTTCCCTAAACGCTTCCTTTTTAGGTGAAGGCTCTGATCCCGATAGCCTCGCGGCCGACTATTAGCTTTTGAATCTGGGTGGCGCCATCGGGGATGGTGAGCATCCTAGCATCCCTGAAATATCGCTCCACAGGATACTCATCGGAGAGACCCATAGCGCCGTGAATCTGGATAGCCTTTGATGTGACCCCAACAGCGGCCTCGGTAGCATAGGCCTTGGCCAGCGAGGACTCGAGTCGAGCCCTTACCCCCTTATCGATGAGGTCGAAAGCGCGATACGCCAGAAGACGCGATGCCTCAGTTTCCGCAATCATATCGGCTATCATCTCCTGGATCATCTGAAAGCTGCCGATGGGCCTGCCGAACTGCTTCCTCTCCTGCGCATATTTTATAGAGGCATCGATGGCTGCCTGTGAGATGCCGGCCGACATTGAGGCCATCATGGAGCGAGCCACTTCAAACCCTTGGATCATCCCGGTGTAGGCTCCTGCTGACCCTCCACCGCCTCCCAGCGACTCGGCGATCCTGAGCGCTACATTATTCTCCCGAGGGACGCGGCAGTCGTCAAAGATCATCTCCCCTGTAGGGAAGGCTCGCCACCCTATCTTGTGCAACTCCCTCGTCTGAAACGGGGAAGCCTCTTTATCCACCATAATTGCTGAGATCCCCGCAGCGCCCTTGCTCTTATCTGTTACCGCCATAACTATGGCAATATCGGCTGTGGTTGCGTTTGAGATCCAGGTCTTGGTCCCGTTAATAACGTACTCATCGCCATCTAAAACAGCCGTTGTCTCAACATTCCTTGTGTCAGACCCCACATTGGGCTCGGTTATACCCATAGCGCTAACGACCTCGCCAGCCTGGGCTCGAGGGAGATATTTTCCTCTGATATTGTCTGGGGCCATTACTGCTATCATCCCCCCTCCTGCCCCGGTAAATACTGCGCCGGCTAAACCAGCCCAAACTCGGGACAATTCCTCTATTAGGAGCCCTCGAGTCTTTGCGTCAAGCGACAGGCCACCATATTCCTCGGGCAGTGGATAGTATCCAAATGGCATCAACTTCTTGAAGAGCCCTATCTCCTCTTCTTTGGTCAGCGGACCCTCCCTGTCGCGCTCGTCCACCATGGGGGCGATCTCATTCTCCAGGAAGTCCCTGACATTTGTCTTTAGCATCTTCTGCTCTTCGGTGAGATCGAAATCCACAATTGTCCTCCTTTATTATTCTGCTTTTATCAGACCCCTAAAGGGGTCTGATACTTCCATTGCTAACCTGGAATAGAATCGCTTCGGCTAGAAAATCGGGGGCCAATCGGTAGAGGTCCGTTGTAGTCATTACCACCTGCTGATAAGAGGCAATGGACGACTGTAGATGACTACGCCGCGCCGCATCGAGCTCGGGCAGAACATCGTCCAGAAGCAGGATAGGCTCATCGCCCGTTCTGGAGCGCATGAATATAGCTTCAGCGAGCTTTAGGGAAAGGGCGATGGTGCGCTGCTGTCCCCGTGAGCCATAAGTATTCATACCTATGTCATTGACCAGGAATGCCAGGTCATCGCGGTGAGGCCCCAATAACGTCATCCCCTGGGCGATCTCCTTTTTTCGAACTCCTATCAGTCGATCCAGAAAATCGCCTTTGCCCACCATTGGTTTATAGCTGATTTTCAATTCCTCTCGGTCAGCAGTGAGTTGATAGTGGATAGGGCCGGCGAGCTTATCGAGTTCATCCACCATGAGTTGACGCTGCGCTGTGATAAACGAGCCATGCTCTACCAGTTGTCGATCCCAAAAATCGAGCTGGTCCCATTCAGCGCGGCGCTCCTGGATCAATTTAAGCAGATGATTTCGCTGAAGAAGAACCTTATTATACTGCTGGAGGGCGCGAAGATAACGAGAATCGATCTGGGAGTTTGTGATGTCCAGATAACGGCGACGAAGGGATGGGGCACCTCCAATAAGATCGATGTCCTGGGCGCTAAAGAGCACCACATTTACCTGGCCAACGAGGCCGATGGCGCGGCGGGGCACGCCGTTTATCCTGATCCGCTTATGAACATGGGCAGAATCCTCGGGGTATGTCGCCATAAGGGCGATCTCCACCTGAAGGCCACCATCCCCTTTGCGAACCTGTGCTACAAGGCGAGCCACACCGGTCGTTTCCCCTGTGGTCGACCAGTTTATCAGCTCCCTCTCCGCGGTGGCGCGATGGGATTTAGAGGTTGCCAGCAGGTAGATGGCCTCGAGGAAGTTGGTCTTGCCCTGGGCGTTATCGCCCTGAAGCACCATCAGGTGAGGCGGGAGATCGAGCTCAAGGCGCTCATAGTTGCGGAAGTTGGTCAGGCTCAGGTGTTCGATAAACAAACATCTCCTCCGCGGCTCTCTAGCCTTGCCGCCATCTCCAAACTAGGAGGACTAGAGGTGGAACTATGAGCGCCAGAAAGAGTGACAGCATAAAGCTATCACTTAGAGCGAAGACAATCCATCCAATAATGGTGGCTGAGATTGAATAGTAAAGGTATATTCGCAGGGTGCGTCCCATTTCCACCCCCACCGATTATAGCATATTGCCTTTCTTTGAGCCCTAGTTGACTAAAGGCTCGATCAAATCTATAATTGTGGCAAGGTCCCGTTAAGAGAGGCTACTAGAAGGGGTGAAATATGCGTTTCAAATTCACCGAGGAGCAGGAAAAGCTGAGGGAAGAGATCGATGACTTTATGCGCGAGGAGCTTCAAGGCGAGCTCTTGGAGTGGGTCGAGGAGGAGCGAAGCAAGGGGGTGTTAATGCCTGAAAACCCCGAATTCACCAAGAAGGTGGTGCAGAAGGGGTGGCTGGGGCTTCAGTATTCCCGAGGCTTTCAAGAAGGGTCTATCTTCGAGGAGGAAGCGGGCTACTGGGGGGCTCCAGTGGCTTACCACTTCGAGCGCATTGCGGGCGCCATTATCCAGCACGTGGGGAGTGAGGAGCAGAAGGAGCACTTCCTCCCCAAGCTGGCAAGCGGTGAGATCACCGTTTGTCTGGGCTATACTGAGCCGGAGTGTGGCTCCGATATAGCCGCCGCGGCCACCAGGGCGGTGCCCGATGGCGATGAGTATGTGATAAATGGCCAAAAGTTCTACCAGACCTTTGGGCTAACCGCCAATCATGCAATCGTGATTGCCAGAACAAATACCGAGGTCCCCAAGCACAAGGGTCTCAGCCTGTTCCTCGTCGATATGAGGAGCCCGGGGGTCACCCTCAGGCCACTGCCGATGATGGGCTTTGGTGCCGAGACCGCCGAGCTCTTCTTCGACGATGTCAGGGTCCCAAAATTCAATCTCATCGGGCAGGAGGATCAGGGCTGGTATAATCTGGCGGCATCCCTGGACATCCAGAGGGTCAGGATCGGCGAGGTGGGGACACAGCGAAGGATGATGGAGGAGCAGGTTCAGTTTGTAAAGGAAACAGAGGTCGATGGCAAACCCCTATCTGAGGACCCAATCATTCGCGATATGCTTGCGGAGCGGGCCATAGAGGTTGAGGTGGCCAGGCTGTTCAACTATCGATCCGTCTGGGCGGCAACAAAAGGGCTCGTCCCGCCTCACTACACCTCGATGGGCACCATGTACCTTCGCGAGACATCGCAGCGCATAGGCCAAACGGCCACCGAGATACTGGGGCAATACAGCCTGCTAAAGGCCGGCTCCAAGTGGTCTCAGCTTGGGGGCAGTGTGGAGTCGTGGTATCGGGCGTCGCCGGGCTTCACCCTTGCCGGAGGCACCTCGGAGATCCAGAGAAACGTGATCGCTATGAGGGGACTGGGGCTGCCCAGATAGAAAGAGTAAACCATGGAACTCGATTTTACTGAAGAGCAGGTAATGTTTCGGACGATGGCCCGAGATTTTATGGCTAAGGAGTGTCCCTCGACTCTGGTCAGGGAACTGGAGGAGAGCGATGAGGGCCACTCTCCTGAACTATGGCGCAAGATCGCCGAGCTGGGGTGGCTGGGACTCACCTTCCCCGAGAATTATGGCGGCATTGCCGGCAATTCCTTGGATCTGGCGATCCTTTACGACGAAATGGGCCGGGCGCTGTTCCCCAGCCCTCATCTGCCCACGGTGGTGCTTGGCGGTCATGCCATCCTTGAGTGCGGCAGCGAGGAGCAGAAGCAGCAGTTCCTGCCGCGGATAGCCGGTGGGGAGTTGCTTCTATCCCTGGCGTTAAGCGAGCCTGCCACCAGGTATGAGCCGCTGGCAATCGCTACCAGAGCCACTGCTCAGGGGGAGGACTATGTTATAAATGGCACTAAGCTCTTCGTTCCCAATGCCAATATCGCCGATTACCTTGTTTGTGTGGCCAGGACGGCCGATGGAAAGGCGCCCGAGGAGGGGATCACTCTATTTCTGATGGACACCCGCAGCCCAGGGATCGCCTGCACCCCGTTAAAGACCATCAGCGAGATCGGTCATGACAGGCAGTGTGAGGTGATCTTTAAGGATGTGAAGGTGCCCAAGGGAAATATCCTCGGAGGGCTAAACCAGGGTTGGGCTCCCTTGGCTAAGGTGCTAAATCAGGCCACCGTGGCGCTGTGCGCCGAGATGGTGGGCGGTGCCCTGGCGGTGCTGGATATGAGCGTGGAGTATTCTAAGGAACGCGTTGCCTTCGGACGGCCCATCGGTAGCTTTCAGGCGCTCCAGCACAAGATGGCCAATATGCTCGTTGAGGTGGATGGCGCTTGGCTCTTAACCTATCAAGCAGCGTGGATGCTGGCTGAGGGGCTTCCCTGCGCCAAGCAGGTGGCTATGGCCAAGGCCTGGACATCAAATGCCTATCGGCGCGTCACTGCCGACGCCATCCAGATCCACGGCGGCTATGGCTTTTGCAGCGAGGTGGATACCACCCTGTACTACCGGAGGGCCAAGGCAATGGAGTTCACCTTAGGCGATCCTCGATTTCATCGCCGGATCGTCGCCCAGGAGATTGGGCTTTAGTTAAGGGGGTTAACAGATGGCCATAGACCCTGTTTGCGGTAAGGAAGTCGATGAGCAGAACTGGCTGGCTAAAAGAGGGGAGAAGGCAACACACGAGGGCAAGACCTATTATTTTTGCGGCCTAATGTGCAAGCAGAAGTTCATCCTGAACCCGGCAAAGTATCTCGAGGCCTCGAAAGAGGAGTAAGCTACTGAATAGAAGGCCGAAAGCCTCCCAATTGCATCGAGGGCTGTGAAAGCCGAAATGCGTCTCAAGAGGAGTGGCCAAACGGGCGAAAAAAGCGAAAAAGCGATGAGCCCCTATAGGGTTCTGGACCTGGCCGATGAGAAGGGGCTTCTCTGTGGCAAGATATTCGCCGACCTCGGCGCCGATGTGATCAAGATCGAAAGGCCGGTGGGAGACCCGGCGCGGAATATCGGTCCCTTCTATCATGACATCCCCGACCCGGAGAAGAGCCTCTTTTGGTTTGCCTATAATACAGGGAAAAGAGGCATCACCATTGACATTGAGACCTCCGATGGGCAGGAGCTCTTCAAGAGGCTGGTCAAGAGTGCCGATTTTTTAGTTGAGTCCTTCTCACCTGGATATATGGATAGCCTGGGATTGGGATACCAGGCACTCAGCGAGCTAAATCCTCGACTGATTATGACCTCGATCACCCCCTTTGGCCAGACAGGTCCCTATGCCTACTGGAAAGGCCCCGACATAGTCCCGTGGGCTATGGGCTGCTATATGTGGATGACTGGCGAGCCTGGCCGAGCACCGCTTCGCATTAGCCATCCCCCACAGGCCTACCTTCATGCCAGCGCCATGGCTGCTGTGGGGTCGCTGATGGCCCTTCACTACAGAGCGAGGACTGGAGAGGGCCAGCACGTCGATGTATCGGCGCAGCAATGCCCCACCTGGATGTTGACCCATACCTATGCCTATTGGGACCTTATGAAGGTGAATTTGGGCCGGCAGGGTGGTTGGCGGCAGTTCGGCCCGATTCATTTGAGAACCCTGTGGCCCTGTAAGGATGGCTATGTTACTTTCATGTTCTCGGGGGGACTCATCGGTGCCAAAGGGCAGCGGAGGGTGGTGGAGTTGATGGACCGCGAAGGGATGGCCCCCGATTGGCTCAAGGAGATCGATTGGGATCATGTTGATGCCCTGGGTGCTACCGAGGAGGCCCTGGAGCCTATCACCGAGGCCTTCGGCGAGTTCTTCAAGACCAAGACCAAGGCATGGCTACTAAAGGAGGCAGTGGCCGGGGGCATTATGCTTGCCCCGGTGAACACTGTCAGGGATGTGACTGAAGACCCGCAGCTTGGAGCTCGGAATTACTGGGCCGAGGTGGAGCACCCGGAGCTGGGCACCGCCATCGCGTACCCCGGGGCCCCATGCCAACTAACCGAGACCCCGTGGCAGATAAAGGGACGCGCTCCCCTCATCGGTGAGCATAATAGCGACATATACCGGAATGAGCTAGGGCTGTCCAAAGAAGAGCTGGTGGCCCTGAAGGGTGCCAGTGTCATATGAGAAGGAAGCCCAGGTGAGAAGCCACTGGAGATAGTTTGAAAAAGATGGCTCAGAACGAAAAAAGACCGCTCAATGGGGTAAAAGTCCTCGATTTCACAGCTACGGTATTGGGCCCTACCGTTACCAGGTATCTGGCGGACCATGGAGCCACTGTCATCAGGGTGGAATCGATGACCCACCCTGAGACTACCAGGATCGCCACCCCATATGCTGGCGGCGTATTCGGTCTCAATCGCAGCGGCTACTTCTCCAGTTTCAACTCGGGCAAGCTCAGCGTAACCTTGAACATGAAGAAGCCTAAAGCTTTGGAGGTGGCTAAGAGACTGGTGGAGTGGGCCGATGTGGTCATCGAGTCCTTCGTTCCCGGGGTCATGAAGAAGTGGGGGCTGGGCTACGGTGAACTGAAAAAAATAAAGCCGGACATTATTATGGCCTCCACCTGCCTTCAGGGGCAAACCGGCCCCCATGCCGCCCATCGCGGCTATGGCCAGATGCCATCGGCGATGGCCGGTTGGTTTGCACTTACCGGCTGGCCCGATGGCGAGCCTGTGGGCCCGTATTCCGCCTACAGCGATTGGGTCGACTGGAACTATATGCTTATCTCCATCCTGGCTGCCCTGGACTATCGAAGTCGCACCGGCAAGGGGCAGTACATCGACCAATCGCAATTGGAAAGCGCCATCCAGTTTCTATCGCCGGCGGTCCTGGACTACAACATAAACGGACGAATTGCCACCCGCATGGGAAATCGAGACCCCTATGCTGCACCCCATGGCGCCTACCGATGCCACGGCGATGACCGGTGGTGCGTCATAGCGGTAACCAGTGAGGAAGAATGGCAGGCCTTTTGCCGGGTCATTGACAAGCCAGATTGGACCGAAGACCCGAAGTTCGCCACCCTATTGGGCAGGAAGGAAAATGAGGATGAGCTGGACACGCTGGTGGAGGCCTGGACCACAAACCACTCGGCTGAGGAAGTGATGAACACGATGCAAGGAGCCGGGGTGCCCGCTGGGGTGGTGGAGACCGCCGAGGACCTTTTCCAAGACCCCCAGCTTGAACACCGGGATCACTTTGTGGCTCTGGATCATGCCGAGATGGGGTCCCACAGCGTGGCCACCGCCGTCTTCAGGCTGTCCAAGTGCCCCAATAGCCCCAAATTCGCGGCCCCGCTCTTTGGCGAGCACAACGAATACGTGCTCAAGGAGCTTCTGGGCATGTCCGATGAGGAGGTCGCCGACCTCATGGCCGAGGGGGTTCTGGAGTAGTTACCACTGGACGAACATCGGCATGACTACGTGGATGTAGTTGTCCACGCCTACAGGGCGAATCAAACCGGGGCTTGAGGGGCTGGTGGTCTCCAGGGCGACCCGCTCCTCGTGAAGCACCCCCAGAACATCGGAGAGATACTTGCTGTTGAAGGCGATCTTGGACTCTTCCCCCTCCACGGTGGCATCCACCTCGCCAATGTTGTCTCCCACCTCCTCAGCGCGCGCCGATAGCACCACCTTTCCCGGAGCTATCTGGAGACGCACGATAGCGCTCCCCTCGCGAGCGAAGATGGAAGCTGTTCTGGTTGCCTTGGTAAGCTCAGCGAGACTCATCTCAGCGCGGGTGACATGGCTCTGAGGGATGAGCTGATTATAATTGGGGAAGGCGCCCTGGAGCAACTGAGAGACCATCTCCACATCCTTCAGGCGAAATAGCACCTGGCTCTTATTCGGGTTGATAGTTATGTCAACAGGCTCCTCATGGTCGCTGAGCAGGCGCTGCAGCTCGGAAAGGGCACGCCCTGGGATGATGACCTCGATCCCTTCCGCTACCGGCTTTGCTAGAGGCGCTTTGTGCACCGCAAGCCTGAAGCCATCGGCGGCAGCCATGGTGAGCCTGTCGCCGTCGAACTCGCAGTGAACGCCGGTGAGCACCGGTCGTGTGTCCTCAGTGGCGGCGGCGAAAACCACCTGGGCAATGGCTAAGCGAAGGGCTTCATGGTCAATCGTTGTAGTCACCCCCTCCCCTATCGATGGGATAGGGGGGAATTCCTCGGCCTCAACCCCGTTGATGCGACCCTCAAAGCGAGCGCATGTGACCTCAATGGTGTGGGTTCGTGGAGAAAGCGCTATATCGACCTTGTCGTTAGGCAGGGAGTTGACGAAATCGATGAAAAGTCGAGCGGGGATGGTGATGGCGCCCTCCTCTTCCACCTTGGCATCAAGCCAACAACTGATGGCGATCTCCAGGTTGGTGGCTGCTAGCTTAAGTCTCCCCTGGTCTGTGGCCAGAAGAACGTTATTGGTAATGGGCAGGGTGGTTCTGGTGGCCACCGCCCGCCCCACAATGCCCAAGCCCTTGCTCAGGTTCTCTTGAAGACATGATAACTTCATAACTCACCCCCAGAGATGTTAGCAGTAGTATACACTAATGAAGGCTTTCGCTCAAGTTATTTCACCACCACATTCACCAGCCTGCGCGGCACATAGATTA
>Ga0209345_10004055_pt1 | contig 14463 bp, 11 predicted proteins | sample Cruoilmetagenom7_FD_187294 | JGI IMG/M metagenome (GOLD analysis project Ga0209345, IMG submission 187294) | Oil polluted marine microbial communities from Coal Oil Point, Santa Barbara, California, USA - Sample 7 (SPAdes) (version 2) | ecosystem: Environmental > Aquatic > Marine > Oil seeps ... | reverse complement strand
CATAGTCTTTCGAGACGCCTGTGCTTAAGCCCCCGCCTGATACACTTGTCTTTGTCAGTTTGTGCAGCGGGTTCTTCCAGTTGTAATCAGAATTCCTCAACCAAAACCCAAGATCGTAGGGGACATTTTTATTGGTGACGCGAAAAATGTATTTTCCGGGGCTTAAAGTAATGGTTTTAGATTGTGCGAGGCGTTCTTTGCCGTTTTTTGCATTGATGGCTTCACAATCGGCTGATTTTTCGGATGTGAAACCATGGTCCATTCCGTTTTCAGCCTCTAAAAATTGGCAAGGCGTTTGGGTCAACTCGATGATGGGTGCCTCTTTTGCAAATACAGAAGTGGTGGTCAGTGTTAAAAAGCTAAGAAGGACAAGACGCAACATGGAAAAACCTCGAAATTAAGAAAATATTTCTAAGAGTGTGGCAATTTTTGCTGATCACTGCAAAACACATCTCTGTGATTGAAAACTTTAAAAAGATTTTCACAAGCATCGCTGGTATTGTGGTTCAATTATTTTTTCTATGAAAGATTTAATCGCCTATGGAAATGATCCGTACATTTTACGAGGAAAAATTCTCCGGTCTACTCGCGGCTGGTATCATTGCGATTGCGGCTGTCTTTTTATCCAACCATTACGGCGCACCAACCATGTTGTTTGCCTTGTTGTTGGGGATAGCGCTGAATTTTTTGTCAGAACATGAACGCTGTATGCAAGGTATTGATCTGGCTGCGAAGAACATTTTGCGCATTGGTGTGGCCTTATTGGGCTTGCGTATTTCATTTGATGCGGTAACCGGGCTGGGTCTGGGGCCCATCATTTTGGTTATTGTAGGCGTAATCTTGACCATGGGGCTTGGGTTGCTGCTGTCAAAATTTATGAAATTCGACAGCTCTTTTGGATGTTTGACGGGCGGCGCTGTTGCCATTTGCGGTGCATCTGCGGCTATGGCTTTGTCATCCGTTCTTCCCCAAGGACCGGATCAAGAACGAGATACGATTTTCACGGTCATTACAGTGACGGCATTCAGTACGATTGCCATGGTTGTCTATCCCATCATTGCGAGCTTTCTAGGGCTTAATGACCAACAAACAGGAATTTTTTTAGGTGGCACCATTCATGATGTGGCGCAAGTTGTGGGTGCTGGTTATAGTGTTTCAGATCATGCAGGTGATGTGTCGACAATTGTAAAACTGGTCCGTGTCGCGATGTTGTTGCCCGTCGTTCTATGTGTGATGATGATTGTGAGATCACGCCTGAAACCTGATGCTAAGTCCCATAAAAAGTTGCCCTTTCCTTGGTTTGTTTTGGGGTTTGTGGCGTTGGTCAGCTTGAACAGTACAGTTGCGATCCCATCTGAAATTGCAGGCTTTTTTATTGATATGTCAAAATGGTGTATTGTCACAGCTGTTGCGGCGCTAGGAATGAAAACTTCCTTTGCGGCCTTGGTGAAAGTAGGAATTATGCCCGTGGCTGTGATTTTGGTTGAAACCGTATTTCTTGCAGGATTAAGCCTTATCGCGCTCTACATGTTTCCCATGTAAAGCGCGATTTTAAAAGCGGCTTATTTCTTTTTCAAACGTCTCTCTAAAGCTTCGCACACAGTTCTTAGTACTTTGATCCGGGCGAACTTTTTATCGTTGCCTTCAACCAATGTCCAAGGTGCGTTGCTGGTGCTGGTTTTCTCGACTAAGTCATTGACTGCTTCTTCGTATTCGGCCCATTTTTCCCGATTACGCCAATCTTCATCGGTCAACTTCCATTGTTTCCAAGGCGTAACTTCACGCGCTTTGAAACGTGCGAGTTGTTCTTCTGGTGTGATATGAATCCAGAATTTCAAGAGTACTGTACCGTGATCGACAATTTGGTCTTCGAAATCGACGATTTCCCCAAAGGCGCGACGCCATTCGTTTTCACGTGCAAAGCCTTCGCAACGCTCCACCAAGACACGACCATACCAAGAACGATCAAAGATGGTCATGCGCCCAGCACGCGACATATGTCGCCAGAAACGCCATAGATAATGATGCGCCCTTTCTTCATCATTGGGGGCTGCAAAGGGCAGGACTTGATAGCTGCGGGCATCCAAGGATGAAATAATACGACGGATATTACCGCCCTTACCTGCCGCATCAGACCCTTCAAAGACAAGTACCGTCGAAATTCCTTTGTCAGTGGCTTTGCGCGCTAACATATTCACCCGGCCTTGTAGGGCTTTCAGCTCTGTTTTATATTCTTCTTTCTCAACGGTTTGGCTCATATCTAGGTTGCTGAGAACCGTTGGATAAGGCAAAGGTTCAATCGGTGCATCGTGATCAACTTTTACTTTTGCCGTTTTTGTGAGTGCTGCTTGTTTTTTCTTCAGGTGTGCGTGGGCTTCTAATTCAGTTTTTCTAAGTTCAGTATGGCGTACAATGGCATCGCGGATTTGTTCGGCAACGGTGATGGAGCCATAACGTGTGTCCGTCCCTTCAACAATAGACCAAGGCGCGTGGCCTTTTGAAGTGCGCGTGATTAAAGTTTCAGCTGCATCGGTAAAGTCATCATACATACGCCAATGTTTCCAATCCGTTTCGGTGACCCGCCAAGATTGGAGTTTATCTTTTTCTAATTTTTTGAGGCGTTTCTTTTGTTCATCTTTACCTAAGTGCATCCAGAATTTCAGGACCAAAGCACCATCATCAGCCAATGTTTTTTCAAAAGCTTTAATACGGTCTAAGCGTTCGTCATATTCAGCTTTTTGAATTTTTCCGTAAACGCGGTCGATGAACGGTGCGGAATACCATGAGCTTAGGAAAATGCCCATTTTTCCTTTTGGGGGTAGATCACGCCAATAGCGCCAATAAGGGGGACGTTCGCCTTCTTCATCAGAATGGCGTACATAGGCGTTATTATCCATCCAACGAGAATCCATCCATTCGTTCAGTAGGTTTACTGTGCTGCCTTTACCGGCCCCATCAACGCCTGCCATAACGATGATTACGGGAAAATCACATTTACGTAATTCTTGCTGTATCTCAAGCAATTCAATACGTAAACCTTGAACTTTTTCTTCGTAATCTTGTTTGGATATTTTTCTTCCAAGTTCTGCAGTCTCAAACATGTCAGCCCCCTTGTTATGTTCCTTATCAAAAGAGTATCTGAATAAATCAGGTGGTGCAAATATTGCCTGTTAAAAGGATGTTATAGCCATATGAGAGATTTCTTTTTTAGCTTGTTTCTTTAAATCAGCAATGGCTGAGTCGAGACCTTGAAAGCTGGGTGTGCCCTCAGTCCGGTTTGCTGGTAACGCGATTAGAGCTGCACTACAGCTCATTAAAGGGAAATGACATGTCTCGCCATTTCTGCCATTTGCTGTGATGAAACCTCTTTTGCGAGCATCGCAATCATAGAAACTTTCCACATCTAGACAGAATTTTTCTAACAATTCTTTTACCATTGTTATTACGTCATCAAGGATTAAGTTCTGTGTTGCGATAAAGAAATCATCGCCACCGACATGGCCGAGAAACATATTTTCACCTTTAAAATGTTTTCGCATCAGATCAGAAAATAATAAAATGGCGCGATCTCCTTGGCGGAAACCATAAGTGTCATTGAAGGCTTTAAAGTTATCAAGATCCATATAGATCAATATCGATGTCTCGTTATAATTCGTGCAGGCATCAATCACATAAGAAGCGATGGATGAATTACCGGGTAATTTTGTGAGCGGTGAAGAATCGCGCGCCGTCGCAAGCTGTTGTTCATTGATTACATGCAGAAGGGAGGCCGCCGATAAGAAACCAAGATAACCAAATTCTTTAACCAAAATCACACCTTCTGTACTTTCAGAAAGACTGAAATTTTTCAAAATAGATTCTGTACTGGCTTGCACATCAGCAACCGGGCAAGGCGTGATGAATTTACGCAAAGTAAGTCCATTTCCCCTGTTCTTGATGAGATCTTTACCAAAGGGAGAATATGTATACTCCTTCAGCATATGTTCGCGTACAATCCCTAAGGGACTGCCACTTTCATCAACGACGGGAAAGAAAGTAAATTCTTTATTTAGACGAAAGGCATCGAAAACAGTGTCCATCGGATCATCAATGCGCAAAGGTGGACGATATTCGATTTGTTCGTAGATTATACTAGTTTCATTGTTTTCTTTGGCTGTTGCACGTCGTCCTAACTGGACTACACAGGGGTATTGTATCTGAAATGCATTAATGTCGATTTGAGGCCTTGAAATAAAATAACCTTGGGCCAAATCACATCCGATTTCTCTACAGACATATAGTTCTTCTTGGGTTTCGATACCTTCGGCAATGACAAAAATTCCAAGGACGTGAGCAAGGTCTGTGATGGTTGAAACAAGTAGCTTTTGTTTATTGTCATGAGAAATATTGGTGATGAAGGAGCGATCGATTTTCAAAAAATCAGGTTGATGTTCTTGCAAAAGCTTTAAGCCGGAATATCCTGCACCAAAGTCATCAATAGCTGTACTGTAATCTTCACCACGATAACGCGCTAGATTTTGTTCTGCCAGTTTCATGGAAACTTCATGACGTTCCGAGATTTCAAGACAGAGTCTTGAAGGCGCAAGATCGTATTGTTTCAACAATGTTTTGGTTGCACCGCTGAAATAATCTGGCGAAGAAATAATCCGGTTGTCTAGGTTAAAAAAGAGTTTAGTTTTATGTGAACGTGGTAATTGAGCGTATTTCTCAATGGCACGGGCGCGCATCATCATATCAAAGCGATGAAGAATTTTTAATTTATCAGCCCGATCAAAGACTTCGAAAATGTTATCAACTCCCATTTTCAAATGGCCACGTAACAAAGCTTCATAACCAAATACGGTACCGTTATGAATATCGACGATGGGTTGAAAGGCAAAATCTAGAACGTGTTTTGCTGTTTCTAAAAATTCTTTTGCCGCTAAGGAAGGGTCTTCATGGCCTAAAGGGGCAATGTCATTGAAGTCGTACATGTGACCTCCTGTAATTTGCATCTGTGCTGAAGAAAAATCCAACGTCTTTCCTAAATCATTCAATATCTGTTTATCTCAAGCCATAGATTGTAGAAATGATGCAAAAGGTCAATTGCTAAGCTACTGTTGTCACAGGACTTTCATACGATTGAAACTGGTTTGTCATAAAAATATTCCGTTCTTTTCAAAAAATACGAATAGACCCCCTTTCCGATTAAGGAAATTAACGTCATAGTGCCTGCATGAAAATGCAGCATGACGAATCGAAATCAACAGGTGAGTTACCTGTTAGTTTGAGCGACCAAGTAAACCTTCTGGCAAGTATGGCAGCAGAATTTGCCAATACACTTGATGTGGATGAAACTTTACTTAAAGCGCTTCATCACATTACGGACTTTTTAAAGGCCGAAGGCGGTGCTGTCTTTTTGTTGGATGAGGCCACGCAAATTATTTCCTGTGTTGCCTGCTATGGTGCAACTGAAATTACCGGACTTAAGTTGGAAAATGGTCAAGGTGTTGTAGGGGCTTGTGTCACCAATAACCAAGGCGCGCTGGTGCGTGATGTACGCAACGATGCAAATTTTTATGCAGCCGTTGATGATCAAACAGGATTTGTTACCCGTTCTATTTTATGTGCGCCTTTAAGTGTTAAAGATGGATGTGTGGGCGCGATTGAGCTTGTGAATAAACAAAATCCAGATGATCTATTTAATGAAACCGATTTGAAAGTTCTGGAAACCCTGGCCGCCTCGGCAGCCCTTGCAGTGATTAATGCACGTATGGCAAAAGCCTTGGTTGAACAGGAACGTGTGAAGCGCGAATTAGAATTGGCTGCTGAAATTCAACGCAGATTTTTGCCTGATGACAGCACCGCCGAAGATGCGAAACTTCCAATCTCTGGTATAAATAAAGCAGCACGTGGTGTGTCAGGTGATTTCTTTGATTATTTTCGCCTGCCGGATGGTCGCATTTATTTCGGTCTGGGTGACGTCTCAGGTAAAGGCATCAACGCCTCATTACTGATGTCTAAAACGGCGTCTCTTTTTCGGTGTTTAGGAAAGACCGTACGTGACCCCGGTCGTTTGCTCGGCATGATCAATGCTGAATTGTGCGAGACTGCGGCCCATGGCATGTTCGTGACAATGGTTGCCGGAATTTATGATCCGCGTCCGGGATGTGAAGGTTTGATCCGTTTATCAAATGCAGGTCACGAGCCTGTTTTACTTTTTCGCGAAGGTGAGTTTCAAACTTTTAAGGCTGACGGCCCGCCCTTGGGAATTGTTCCGCCCTTTGAGGGGGAAGATGGGTCTTATGAAGAAGTGCGCATTTTTCCAAAGCAGGGCGCGCTTTATATCTACACGGATGGCTTGACGGAAGGCTATACCGAAACGGGTGACACCTTAGAAGATGAAGGGGTGAAAAATATCCTGACATCTATGAAAAACAACACACTGAAAGAACAATTAGCGGAATTAGTACGTACTGTTACCCAAGCGGATCGCCCTTTACGTGATGATGTGACAGTGCTGGCTTTGACCGATTCGCAGCGCTCAAATGATGAAGTGGGACTGAAACCAGCGGAAACAGAGACATATGGTAGTGAAGAATCAGATGGTGATTGGCTGATTGATTTTAAATTTCCTGCACAACCGTCCTGGATGAAACTAGCCAGAGCATGTGTGCGTCAGGCGTGCGTAAAGGTGGGTTGCGAAGAAGCTGAAACCAACGATGTTGTTTTGGCGTTGGATGAGGCTTGTCAAAACGTCATACGCCATGCGTACGGCGGGCCAAGCGAGGACGAAATTGAATTAACAGTGCGCAGCCGCCCGGGCCGTTTGGTGTTTAGATTACGTGATTTTGCGGCCCCGGTTGATCCGAGTAAAATTAAGCCGCGAGACCTAGATGATGTGCGCCCCGGCGGGCTTGGAACGCACCTTATTCAAGAGGTAATGGACGAGGTCCAATATCTTCGCCCCTCACAAGGCGAAGGAAACCTGTTAAGACTAGTGAAAAATATAAAACTCAAATGAGGGCATAAAATGAATTTAGATACGCGCGAAGAAAATGGCGTTGTGATTTTCGAATTGAACGGTGAAGTCGATTTGGAAACATCACCACAATTGCGCCAAGCTTTGTTAGAACAGGTCAATGCTGATAAACCAGTTGTCGTGGGCATGGCAGGAGTTGCTTATATCGACAGTTCGGGTATTGCAAGCTTGGTAGAATCCTATCAAACGGCGCGGCGCAATAAGACAGGTTTTGCATTAGCAGATATCAGTGACAGTGCTATTCGGGTTCTGCAATTGGCACGTCTTGATAAAGTCTTCACCATCCATGATACGATTGATGCAGCAGTTACTGAATTAAGTACTTAAGAAAAACATCTTTTGATGAAAAGCCTATAGGGGGCTTTTTGTGAAAATGTTGGACTCGGGGATAAGGTATATGAGCGAAGAAGAGGCAAAATTAGGCCCAATCGCACAACGGATTGAAAATGTCGGGCGCGCCACAATGGTGGGTGTTTCAGAAATCGGTTATTGCGGTAGTCTAGTTTGGGAAACCATCTATTGGGTCTTTATGGGGCACAAGATGGGACAACCCGTGCGTTTGCAATCCATCTTTGCTCATATGATGGAAAGTGGTGTTCGCGCCATTCCTATTGTTGGGATGTTGGGCGTGACCGTTGGCATGATGCTGGCGATCCAAGGCATTTACACAATGCGGATTTTTGGTGCAGAAAGCCATGTGACCATCGGTATATCTTTTTCTGTTGTGCGTGAATTTGCCCCTTTGATCACAGGTATTTTAGTTGCGGGTCGATCCGGTTCAGCATTGGCAGCGCGCATCGGTATTATGAACATCACTCAAGAAGTCGATGCCCTGTCCGTGATGGGGATTAACCCGGTTCGCTTTCTTGTGGCGCCCGCATTGCTGGCCATGATCATTATGGTGCCTTGCTTGACGTTCTTTTCCGATGTTATCGGCTTGTTGGGCGCGGGAATTTATGTGGCGGTTGATTTGAACATCAGTCTGGCTGCCTTTTGGGATCAAGTCTTTGAATGGCTGAGCGTGGATGATGTGATGCACGGCCTTGGGAAAAGTGTTCTTTTTGCGATTTTAATAGCCGTTATCGGTGTCGCGAATGGTGCGAGCGTTAGTGGCGGTGCTGAAGGTGTCGGTAAAGTGACGACGCGCGCGGTTGTGCAGTCTATTTCAGCAATCGTTCTAACCGATATGCTTTTTGCTTTCATGGTGACGAGATGAGTGAAACTAAAGCCCCCCTCTCAGAGACCAAGGTGATCGAGGTCGAAGACCTTGTAACTCATTATGGGGAACGCATGATCCTAAAAGGTGTCTCCATGGATGTGCGCCAAGGTGAAATTATGGTTATCATGGGCGGGTCTGGTTCTGGTAAATCGACTTTGTTGCGCCATCTTATGAGCCTTGAAGCTGCGACCTCAGGCAAGATGTCTTTGTTGGGCAGAGACATTGCCGGCCTGTCGTTAAAAGAAACATATGATTTGCGCAAAAAAATTGGCGTTGCATTCCAAGGCGGAGCTTTGTTCAGTTCGATGACGGTCGGGGAAAATATCAAGCTTGCATTGCGCGAACATACCGATTTAGATGAAATGACCATGGATATCATGGCGCGCATGAAGCTTGAAGTCGTTGACTTGGCTGGCTTTGAAGACCTAGCGCCTTCAGAATTATCTGGGGGTATGTTGAAACGTGCTGCTGTAGCGCGCGCAATTATTATGGACCCAAGGCTTTTGTTCTTTGATGAGCCAAGCGCTGGATTAGACCCCGTCGTATCCGCACAATTAGATGAGCTTATCATCCGCCTGCGCGATGCTATGGGAATGACCATTGTCGTGGTTACACACGAACTTGATAGTGCATTCAGGATAGCAGATCGGATCACCATGCTGGATAAAGGCCATGTCCTCATGGTTGGAACACCAGATGAGATGCGATCATCTGATAATGTACGCATACAAAATTTATTGAACAGGCGCATCGAAGAAGAAGAACTCGATGCTGACGCATACCTTCGTCGCTTAACCGGAGAGGACAGAGCAAATGAGCGCGCTTAAAAACGCCCGGATGAATTATATGATCGTTGGCACTTTTGTCATAGCATCAATCGTGGGATTAATTTTGGCGGTCGCCTTGTTGACGGGGCGTACAGGTACGGTTGACACTTATTATACGGTCTATGAACGGGTGCAAGGTTTGAAATTTGGCACACAAGTCGTCTATGAAGGCTATCCGGTTGGCCAAGTTGAAGAGATCATCCCTGTCGAAAAAGATGGGCGCGTACGTTTTCGTGTGAGGATGAGTGTCACCGAAGGCTGGGCCATCCCCGATGATAGTCTGGCAGCAGTTTCATCTGCTGGTTTATTATCAGCACTGACGATTAATATCCGTGCAGGCGACAGCAAGACGCCGCATAAACCCGGTGATAAAATTGCAGGCCTTGAAAACGCAGATATGTTTGCGGCGATGTCATCCCTTGCAGAACAAATCAGTTCTCTCATGGAAACGGATGTACGTCCTTTATTGTTGAACCTAAACACTGCTGTAAACAGTGCTGCGATGTTGTTGGCAGAAGATGGCAATGATATGGCTAAACAGTTGAAAGAGATTTTGGATGAGATTGGGGCACGTACCCCTGAAATTGCCGATAACCTCCATATGTTCACGAAGGATTTGAATTCTTCGGGGCAAGAATTAACTAAAATTTTGTCAGCTAAAAATCGTAAAACGATTAACACCACGGTCCAAGATTTGGATAAAGTTGGCAAGATGGTCGATAATATGGACGGTCTTGTCACAGGCGTGAAGCCCGAAATGGAAGAGGCTGTTGCAGATTTACGCTTTGTGATGGAAACTTTATCGCGTCATATAGATACCATTTCGCAAAACCTAGAAGGCACCAGTCGCAATATGTATGAATTCAGTCGTCATATTCGTCAAAATCCGGGCTTGTTGTTGGGTGGAACTCCTCCTAAAGAATTGGCGAAATAAGCGATGATAGGGAATATGATTATGAGAAAAATGTTTGTAACCTCTCTTTCGATTGCAGCTGTGGCTTTGGGGCTTGTGGCTTGTACTCAACCGGAACTCCCTCAGGATAAGTATTATCGTCTTGATGTGACGTCTTTGGCAAAAGCGTCAACGAAATTAGACGGTGTGTTGGAAGTGGAACGTTTCCGCGCGGATGGTTTAATCTCGGGTCGCCCTATTGCCTATTCAGAAGGCAAAGGCCATTTGTCAGAATATCATTATCATTTTTGGGTTGAACCACCTGTTGATTTGTTGCAAGACGCGATGGTTACTTTCCTGCGCAATGCCAATTTGGCCAGCCATGTAGTAACGCCTGAGCTGCGCATGAATGAAGATTATTTACTGACAGGCAAAATTAAACGATTGGAGCGCAACTTATTTAATGGTGATAAAGTTGCTGTTGAGATCGAAATTGGACTGAAACGTAGTGCTGATGATAAAATTTTAGTCTTGAAGACTTATGCTCGGGAGCTTAAACAATCGGGAGATACTGTGAATGGTGCGGTTGACGCAATGAATGTGGCAATCTCTGAAATCTACACAGAATTCCTAACAGATGTGAGACCATAAAACCGTGCCCCCAAAACGCCACCGCCGTATCCGTCAAAAAGCTAAACCCAAACGTCCTGATCTTCCTAAAGAACTTGTTCAAGTAGCGGTTTATGGGGTTGGTTCCAAAGGGGATGGTTTGGCTAAAGACGAATCTGGGCGCGATTTTTATGTGCCATATAGCGTTGAAGGCGATGTGGCTGATGTCCGCATCACAGCCAAACGCGCAGATGGGTTTGTCGCAGATATTGTAAATTTAATCACGCCCGGCGCGCATCGGGTTGAGGCACCTTGCCCGCATTTTACAAAATGTGGGGGCTGTAGCCTACAACATCTTGATGCAACAGCTTATAAAAACTGGAAACTTGAACGGATTTCAGAAAGCTTGGCACGCAGTCAAGTTAAAGCGGTTCCGCTTGAACCTGTTTTAGTTCCTCAAGGACAGCGCCGACGTGCTTCATTCGCAGTCATGAAAAAAGGCAAGACTGTTGTCTTTGGCTTTAATGCGCGCTCAAGCCACCATATTGAACAAGTTGAAAACTGTCTTTTGTTGACAGACGAGCTCAACAATTTGATCGAACCTTTGCGCGCCCTGTTGCCTTCTGTGATGAAAAGAGAAGGGGTTGGCGATGTCATCATCAATTACCCAGGTGAAGCAGCTGATATCGTCTTAGCCTTGCCGGGTGAGATGAATTTAAAAGCGCATCAACTTTTGATGGATTTCGCAGATAAACATAACGTCGGTCGTATTTCTTGGCGGGTTGATGGCAAAGGTGATCCTGAATTAATCGCACAACGGTGTAGTGTGATGACGAATTTTGGATCTGTAAAAGTTGAATTACCACCAAGCCCGTTTTTGCAACCTAGTAAAATGGGTGAAGAGGCCTTGGTTGAATTTGCATTGAGCGCCTTAAAAGATGAAAAGAAAATCCTCGACCTTTATGCGGGCTGTGGCAGCTTTACCTTTGCATTGGCTCAATATGGTGTCGTTCATGCAATTGAAACGAATGTACCCGCTCTAAAAGCGCTGGAACTTTCAGCTGGACGCGGCGGCGTAGGCGGACGTATCACAACTGAAGTGCGTGATCTTGATCGCCAACCTGTCATGGGTAAAGAACTTGAAAATGTCGATGCGGTTTTGTTTGATCCACCACGCGCGGGTGCGCGTGAACAGGTTGAACATTTGGCCTCAAGCAATGTGCCTTTGGTCATTGCGGTATCTTGCAATCCAACGACATTTGCCCGTGATGCGGCAGTTTTGATTGAAGGCGGCTATGTTCTTGAAAAGCTATTACCCGTCGATCAATTCACATGGTCAGCCCATGTCGAAGTCGCGGCGATCTTTAAAAAATATGATTTTGATATTAAAAAAAGGCTTTAATCCGCCTTGGAACAAGACCCGCCCCCAAGAACGCAAAATTTTGCACAATGGGGGTGGTTGAGTTTAACCACTTTATCAGCCTCGCTTAGTTTCGATCCCATTTCAAACTGTTCGTCATAAGGCAGTAACGTACAAGGCACGATCACCGGGCCGTCTGCGCCTTTGCGTTTGATGATCATTCTGGATGTTGCACACATCATGGCATCAGGCTGCACACCTAAAACATCCCAACAGGCAACGGTAATTTCAGGAACTTCTACTTTTTCATCCATTTCTGGAAATAGGACGAGGTCCATGGGCTCAAATGCATCAACCGGGATGTTTTCGTGACCGAACATAGCTCCATATCCATTACGCTCGGATGTTTCGTCTTCATGCCAAAGCGTACGTCCGGCAATAGCTAGTTTGAAATTATTTTGTGACAGCCAAGAGACACCTTCAATCATGGGGGCCCAAGTGTTCTCACCTCGCAACGATTCATGGTCTTCTTTAATATGATGATCGATGGAAACGCGAAAGCCCAGTTTGTCTGCGTATGTTTCTTTAAGTTTTAACAGTGCATCCTTTTTATGATGTAGAGGTTTCATGGCATTGGTTAAAACCAAAACATCAAAACCACGTGCGAGGCATAGGTCTAAAATTTCAATAATATCGGGGTTCATAAAAGGCTCGCCACCGGTGAAACCGATTTCGCGGACACCTATTTTTTCGTCATAAATTTCATTTAAATATATTTCCACATCCTTTAGGTTGAGGTAGGCAAGGCGATCATTCTTGGGGCTGGACTCCATATAACAGCCGACGCAAGTGATGTTGCACAGACTGCCCGTGTTGAACCACAAGGTATGCATGCGCGTAAGCGCTACAAGCGCACGAACTTCTCCCTTAGCTGTAATGTCAGGATGTTCAAATTTTTGATACTGAACTTGCATGTCCACGCTTAAAACCCTCATATGAATTCATTTATTATATTAGGTTTAACGTGATTGCGATAAAAGGCAATTCAAAAAAAAGTGAACACTTAAGGTCCAAAGAAAACCTTTTAATTTTAGAGAGCATAGAGAGATTATTCCCTTCAAAAGAGAAACAGGGGATGAATTTTTCCTAGTTTCTTAAGCCCTTATTCTCTTATTTTTTTGCCTGTACGGCGGCTTTTACAGACAGGCATAAAGATATCTCGCAAATCCCAATACCCCTACAACCTTTCTTGCCCTTTAAAGGCTTTTCATTACATTGTACCATCCCTTTCATAAGCCCGAGGACGTTTGAAATGAAGATGGCATGACAGGATAAAGTAGCCTCTATTTTAGTGCAGCGGGTCTAGGGTCTAGATTATGTCGTTTTAAATGTATCCCCATATTCTTCACGCAAGGTTTTCTTTTGAACTTTACCCATCGCATTTCGGGGTAACTCTTTGACAAAATATATTTTTTTAGGTTGCTTATATTTTGCTAAGTCATTTTCAATCGCACCCATAACAGAATTTTCAGTTAAACTTCCATCTGATTTTTTTACGATAACAGCACAGACACCTTCACCAAAATCTGGATGAGGAAGACCGATGATTGCGGACTCTGTAACACCATCAATATCATCAATCATAAGCTCGAGTTCTTTCGGGTACACATTGTACCCGCCCGTAATAATCAAATCTTTTGAACGCCCAATGATAGACACATAGCCCTGATCATCAATCATCCCGAGATCACCTGTTATTAAAAAACCACTCTCAAGTAATTCTTCTTTGGTTTTTTCAGGCATTTTCCAATAGCCTTTGAAGACATTAGGGCCCCGCACTTCAATGGAACCGATTTCTCCCTGAGGTAATTCTTTTTCACCTTCCATGATACGGACTTCAACACCGGGAAGAGGGAAACCGACAGTTCCTGCGCGCCGCGCGCCGTCATAGGGATTAGACGTGTTCATATTGGTTTCTGTCATGCCATAGCGTTCTAAAATCGCATGGCCTGTATTTTTTTGCCATTGATCATGGGTTTCAGCCAATAATGGTGCCGAGCCAGATACAAATAAACGCATGTTCTGAGTATGTGTTTTATCTAAATTTTCATTTTTAAGAAGGCGCACATAAAAGGTTGGCACACCCATCAAAACGCTAGATCTTTCCATTGCTTTAAGTACGACATCGGCATCAAATTTTGCCATAAAGTCAACCGAAGAGCCTGCTGCGAAGGTTACATTTGTAGCCACAAATAATCCATGCGTGTGAAAAATTGGTAACGCATGAATTAATCGATCATCTGATGTAAACTTCCAATAATCGCGTAAAGTTGCCGCATTGCTCCAAAGATTATCATGGGACAACATCGCGCCTTTAGAACGACCTGTCGTACCAGATGTATAAAGAATAGCAGCCAAATCATCACTAGAACGTGCAACAGCTTTTACACCAGCCATTTGGGTTGCTGCAAGTTCTGGTAAACTTCCGGATCCATCCTCATCCATTGTTTCGAGTGAAGCGACCCAAATGGCTGG
>Ga0209345_10004054_pt1 | contig 14467 bp, 14 predicted proteins | sample Cruoilmetagenom7_FD_187294 | JGI IMG/M metagenome (GOLD analysis project Ga0209345, IMG submission 187294) | Oil polluted marine microbial communities from Coal Oil Point, Santa Barbara, California, USA - Sample 7 (SPAdes) (version 2) | ecosystem: Environmental > Aquatic > Marine > Oil seeps ... | reverse complement strand
CAATGAATTTGAGCTATAAGCAACTGATATGAATATAAATATACCTATTAATAATTTGAACATTTTATTTTCCTTTTTGTTAAATTTATTATTAAACTAAATCTTTTCTTTTAAAAATTTTAAATCCAAGAAAAGAAAAAACTAAACCTAATACAACAGGATAGACAATAGAAAGAACTACAAAAGTTGTTTGCTTCATTGAATCTAAAATATAAAAGGCAACAGGTCCCATAACTGTTAACTCAGGATCAAACAATGAGATAGCAGCAACTCTAAATATTTCCATAGGATTTATCATAGCAATAAATATAATTAATTGATCATCGAATCTTTGGCTCATCATTAAAGATATCAACGCAATATCTATAAATGCTAATAAAATTATCCAAACAAAAAAAGCAATCCCAAGTGCAACTTCACTTGATTTTACAAATGAAGAGATGAAAAAAGCAATTCCTAAAAAGACACTAGACATAGCAAATAAGAGTCCTGTATATAAAAAGAATATATCCCACGGTATGCTGGCACCCTTAACCATTCCATATGTTATAGCAACAACCATAGCAAATAATACAGGTAAATAAACAGTGATAAACCTTCCAATTATTTTACCCCAATAATATTGCTTAAGTGAAATAGGAAAAGATAACATATACTCTAAAATATGATTGTCTCTATCCCCTGAAATCGACCGAACAGTAGTTATAAGTATAAATATAGGTAAAATTACAATTGTGATTTGAATATACATAAGTAATAATCTACTTAGTCCACTAAAACCCATTACTTGTGATTCAGTAACTCCTGCTATAAAAAATATAGCTATCAACCCGCCAAATACTAGTGAATAGATTAAAAACCATTTTGCTCTGATTGATTCTTTCAAATCTAAATATGCGATTAAATATAAATTTTTCATTTTTAATATCCTAGTATTTTTTTTCTAATTTTTGGATTTGCCATATGTTCACCCCTTAACATTTTCGTTATAACTTCTTCAAATTTGATACACCCATTACACTCATTTTCATAGGCAGAAAAACCATACAACATTGGTGTTTTTGCATTTATTGCAAAACTTGCTGTAAAAGAATCTATATATTTTTTTGTATCATTTGAAAAAATTCTAGTTTCTGTTTTTTTTAAATCTATTTTTTCTTTTTTTGCCCATAAGATCATACATCCTATATCATCAAAATATACTATTTTATCATCGTGTTTCATATCAGCCGTGTGTATATTTGTATCTGGTAATTTCATATTACATTGTGGACAAATTCTTACTTGCTTCTTATTTTGATTACTATTTGAATCGCATCCAATATATAAAAATGCAAATAATACAATTAAAAATAAATTAAATAATAGTTTCATCTGAAATAATTTTTCCCATATCCATATAAACTTGCCTATTGACAATCTCTTCAACTTCTTCAAGCCTATGCGTTACAAATAACAATACTTTGTCATCTTCATTTTGTTTTAAAAGTCTATAAAAATCTTCTCTTGCTTTGGGATCAAGATTTGCTGTTGGTTCATCATAAATAATAATACTACTTTTTTTTGCTAAACTAATAGCAATAAGAAGTTTTTGTTTCATACCACCACTTAGTTTAAAAAAGGATTTATTCATATTCTCATTTATATCTAGTTTCATCTCATTTGCATAATGTCTTATCAACTCTTTATCTACTTTTGCACTTACACTAATATACTGAATTAATTCCGCAATACTTAATTTAATAGGTGGTGGTAATTGAGGAATAAAACTAATATTTTCTAAAACTTTAACTCTTTGTTTTATTGGATCTAAACCATTGATTAAAACATTTCCATTATCAGGATGATAATATCCTAAAATAGATCGAATAAGTGTAGTTTTACCAGCACCATTTGCACCCATAAGTGCTATATAATCATTTTTTTTAAATTCACAACTAATATTATTTAATGATATATGTTGTCCAAACTTTTTTGTAAGACTATTAACTTTTATCATAATTATACTAATCCTTTTAATCTAAAACCAAAACTAAGGGCATCTTCATGACATACATCTATACACCTACCACATAAAGTACAATCAGCGCCTGTAATATACTCTTTAGTTATATTCTTTTCTTCCCTTTGTTTGTCATATTTAGCTTTTGTGATCTCTAATACTTGATTTTCAAAACATACATCATGACATACCATACAATGATCACAGTTATCATTCCATTCTATTCTAAGTGCAGAAACTTTACCCACATATCCATAAGTAGTCCCTATTGGGCAAATATAAGTACACCATGCTCTTCTTGAAAAAAACACTTCCATAGCAAATACAACTACAACCCAAATAAGTGCTACACTCCAACCATAAGCTACCATTCTACTTAATATCCCAACTACATTAAAAGTTTCAAATACTAAATAACCACTTGTAAAGGATAATACTAAAAATATAACCCAAAAGATATGTCTTACTCGATGGTCAAATTTTCTATTTTTAATTATTTTTTTTGATACAAGTGTGTTGTGCCATTTTTCACCAATTTCACTCAGTATTCCATACGGGCAAACCCAAGAACAGTAACTTCTTCCACCAAGAAGTAAATATACTATCAAAATTGTTACCGTACCTATTATCATATTTATAGGCAAATGATAAGTTGCCAAAAACATTTGTATAGTCATAAAAGGATCAATCATATGAAATCCTAAAAATCTTGAACCACTTAGTGTTCCTTCTAGCATTTGTAAATCTATAAAAAATGATAAGAAAAAGAAAAGGTGAATTGAAATTACTAAAACCCATCTTTTCATTCTATAACTAAATATAGATTTACCCTCTTTTGTTTTATCAAAAAAAGTTGACCAAAAAGTTGTTTTCCCTATCGTTTCTCTGTTGTTATACTTATCCATAAAAAAACTCCATTTATATTTGGCTAAAAAATCTATTTAGCATTAGTTAATGCTTTAGCTCGTGCAGGAAATTCGCCTATCTCTTTTGCTAGTTCTCTTAAATCTTCTTGCTCAAGTGACAGTAAAAGTCCTTTCATAACAACATTTTCTTTTCGCCCTGCCTTAAAGTCAATTAAGTCTTTAAAAAGTTTTTCTTCTGTTTGTCCTATAAGTCTAGGTCCCATCATTGGTTTACCATTTTGAAAACCAGAACCATTTACTCCATGACAAGAAGCACATTTACTTTTATATTTGTTACTGACTTTAAATGCACCTGCATTTCCAGCTTTATCCCTTAATGCAGTTAGAGCATCCATCTCTTTTTCTCTATCATCTTTCTCTTGAGGACTTTCAGTAATACTAGAATTTTTTATAGTATCTCCAAAATCTTTAATGATTTTACCATGTTCACCACCATGATATGCTCTACCATTTGATGCTGTATATATCATAAGTCCTATAACTATTAATGTCGCTAAACCTGCTATTATATTTTTCATTGTCTTGCTCCTAATTCTTCTATCTTTTTATTGAATAAAAATATCTCAGTAGATATATCTTTAATATCTTTATCTGTCATTTGTTTAATTAAATCTACCATCAAAGGATTTGATTTGCTTCCATTTTTAAAATCATTAATTGATTTATAAATAAATTCAGCATCTTTACCTAAAAGAGATGGTCCAATAACACCATTTGCATAGTCATCATGACAGGCACTACATTTTAATTTAAAATTTGTACTTAACTGTTTAACGATTAACGATATTTGAACTCTTTCATAAGGACTTCTTATATGCATATTTGCATCTAATACTGTTCTTGGTTTTACACGAACTGAAGCATCTTTGTTTGCAGGTCGTGAATTTTCATCATAAGAACTTTCCACATTATAGTCATAATAATATGCTTTTCCCTCTTTTGTTTTTATTTCTGTTTTTTCTTTTTCTTCAACTTTTATTGCTTTTGGATTTGCATTTGTTATAACTTCAATTTGAGGAGTGGTAGTTTTAATATTTTGATCAGTACTCTCTTCTTTTGTTTTATCTCCACACCCAATAAATACAAATAGTGTAATCAATAATAGTGTTATATTATTTTTCATATTCTCATCCCTTTAATATAATAATCTTCATAAGATAATCGTGGTTTAATGATAATAGATGGTTGTGCAGTAGGACAAACTTCTTGACATACACCACATCCTGTACAACCATCATAAATCTCTGGCTTGTTTATCCCTGCTTTATTTCTAACCATTGCAATTGCTGTAAGAGGGTTTGGCATAGGACACATATCTGCACATAATGTACAAGGTTTCCCTTCATAACCATCAAATTTTTCTAATACTTTCTTTTCATATTCTGTTATATTTGTTTGATTTTTTATGAACTCTTTCATCTTATTATCATAACCTGCAGGTACAGGTTCATTTCTAACAGCTAAACAAGTTCTTTTATGTTCTAAAACTGCTATTCCCATTTTAATATCAGTTGCTTTTTCTGTATCATGATCCAAAGCACCACTAGGACAGGCCAATACACAAGGTACTGCCTCACAGGCATAACATCCTCTTTTATTTGCATCTATAAAAGGAGTTCCAACACCATGTCCTTTTCCAAAATCTGATAACTCAATAGAATGATATGGACAAACTTGAAGACATTGACCACATTTGATACATAAAGCTAAAAACTCTTTTTCAGCAACTGCACCTGGTGGTCTTAATCTATTTTCAGCTTTTACACCCATAGGACTAAAAACCATTCCTCCACCACCAACAAGTGCTAATATACCTATTGTTGAGTATTTAATAAAATCTCTTCTATCCGTCTTTACTGTTGCCATTTTTAATCCTTTATTCTAACTTTTGGTTTTTCATCTTCCATTAAAAATACTGGAGTAGAAAAAGGAGCTAGTTTTGCTAGAAAATTTAATATTGAAATTACAGGAGAACCATAAAAGAATTTTACATTTGGATTGTATATCCATAATTGATCTGCATATTGATAAACTTTATGAGGAGTATCCCCTATATTATCATCATTCCTATCAAATCCTGTATAGTTATCCCAATAATTTCCAACTATTTCATTTTCATTTGTTTTAGAACCCCTACTATCATTGACTACATCTTCAATATTTCCCATAATCACATTTTCTTTAATAACATTATTCTCACTTAAAGAGTGAAAATGTATAGCTTCACTGTTATATAATATTTTATTATTGGTTATCCAATTATTTGTACCTGGTTCAAAAGGTGATCTATCTACATATAAACCTTGAGCACAATATATTATAGTATTATCTTCAATTCTAAAATTTGACACATCTTTAAGTCCAATACCCATACCTGTAGCCCCTAAAGAACTTTTTACAATATTTCCAGTAGCAATTGTATCTTGCGAATACATAAAAAAAATACCTACAGAATTATATTTATATGTATTATTTCGTACATAATTCTTTCCTGCATACATAAAATGTAAAGAGTATCTACCATATTCTCCATAATTTTCTTCTATTATATTTCCATGAGAATACCAAATAACCATATCCCTTGATTTTATCAAAGAATTTTTTTTGATAATATTATCATTACTATACCAAAGTCTTAAACCATCACCTCTAAGTCCTAAATCATAATCTTTTGATGTGATTGTATTATTTGAAATTATTGAGTTAGAAATTTGCTGAGCATCTATCCCAAATAAACAATCATCAATGATACAATCACTTACTTCACACTGTTTACCATTGCTTAAAGTAATTGCAGCATCTAATTGATGATGTAAATTACCGCTATTAATTACTTTTAAGTTTTTAAGTGTTACAAAAGAACTATTAATTTTTATAACAGTTCCAACTCCTTGCCCATCTATAATAACACCCTCTTCTTTACCTATAATTGTTATAGGTTTATTTATTACAATATTTCCTTTATATACTCCGGCATTAAGTTGCAAAATAGAACCCTCAGGAGCATTATCAATTGCCTCTTGCAAAATATTTGTCCCCGCAAATAACGAAAGAGATAATAAGCAAATAGTAATAAATATTTTTAGCATAATAATTACATTACCTTATTTACTAGTTTCATTCATTGCTTTTTGTTTGGCAAAAAAAGCTAATAAACTCAATAAACTAATACCAATAATCATATAAAAACCAATTGTAGGATATGAATGAGTTATAAACTGTGCAATCTTACCATCACCAAAAACTGTTGGCATAAAAGGTTTAATCTTAAATGCTCCCCAATCATGTAAATTATGTCCAAACCAATATAACCAATATGAGTAATCCGCTATAAAAAGAATTGGCAATGATGCAGGTATAAGCATTAAATAATTTAATATTCTATTGTTATATAAAATAAAGTAAACCATACCTAAAGACAATGCAAGTAATGCATATATTCCTATCTCTCTTTCTATAGTTCCACCTACCCACATAGGATCCATACCAACATAGTGATTAATTGTATTCATCTCATGAACTTCTCCACTATACCCATCAAAGTGAAAAAACACAGGGATACCTTCAGGAAATGCTTCTTTTGGGTAATTTGGTGCTTCCAGTGAAACAGCCCAAATAGGAAGTGAGGCTACCCCTAATTCTGACTGTGTTTCGATCATTTTTTCTAAATTGTTATGAGCTTCCTTATCTACAGTGACACTTTTATATCTACCTTGATTATAAAAATTCCAAACCACTTTACTAAAAGAAGATACTTCATCTCCTTTATTTTCGTGAACTTTGTTTAAAACTCCATGAAAAGAAATCATTGGAAATGTAAATGAGACTGTTAAAATAATAAGAGCCAATAAGGCAAATACTTTTGCTTTGTTAAAACTTGAATGCATGTTCTTCCTTTTTAATTTAAATAAATATAAATTTATTAAAATCATACTTATTTAAATTATAATTTTTTAAATAGTATATAAATGACTATAACTAATTTCGAGAGAATATAACTTGACAATAATCAAGTTATATTCATTTTATTAAACAAAATTCTATATTTTAAAATAAGTTAGCATTTTTATCTATCCATTTAAAATATTCAATAATGTCGTCTGTTTCTTTCTCACTCATATGTTGATTTGGCATTCTAAGATTAAAATAGTTAATCATACCATCAACGTATGGATCTTTATACATTTTTTCTGGGTTAAGAATAAAACTTTTTACCCATTTTTCAGCATTTTCATGTCTTTGTAAAACACCCGTTAAATCAGGACCTGAAGATACTTTTCCAACAACATGACATCCAGAACAACCACCCTCATTAAATGCTCTTTCACCTCTTTGAGCAGCAGGACTTTGCTTAGTTGCTATTATTCTTACAAGTGCATCTTTGGCTCTAATACCAACATCCGCTGTTTTAACCATTAATTGCCAAATCATATTTTCAAATAAAATAGCTTTTTCTATATCCCCATCTTTTAAGGCTTCATTAGCTAGTTTTTTCTGAGCAGGAATTTGTCCATATTGATCAAAAGCATCAGTTACAAGAGCTGCTACAACTTTATGATCACCGAATTTATTTTCTTTTAAAAACTTAACAACAGATTGAATAACTGCATCTGTAGCATCATTAACTGCAACTGTTTTATCATATTCTGCTTTTAATTCTTCAGTAGTCATTGTTTTCATTTTAAGTTTTTGAGCTGATGTATATTTTTTATTTGGATCTTTAACCATTAAGTATCCCATCATCTCTAAATGAAGTGCTGAACAAAATTCTGTACAATAGTATGGGAAAACACCTTCTATATCAGCTTCAAATTTAATAGATGCAGTTTCACCTGGCTCTAAAGAAGCATGAACATTATAATGATCTACTGTAAAACCATGAGTTTCATCTTGAGCTCTTTCAAGGTTAGTTAAATGCATAGTAACTATATCACCTTTGTTAACTGTAATTCTTTCTGGGTTAATATGAGATCTAACCATAGTAGCAAAAACTGTTACTTTGTTCCCATCTCTTTCAATTCTTTCTTGACCAGCTAAAGTTTTACCAATATGTTGTTCACCTGTTGTAACATTTGTACCCATTGGATATCTTACATGTGGGTGTAATTTAGTAGCTCTAATTGCAACAGCTTGATGTGGTTCACCTAAAGGTAAAGGCATATCTACAAGTAGATCCATTGTTTTACCACTAATATCAATTAACTGATGATTTTGTGGGTGAAGTGGACCAACATTTTGAAATCTATCAATAGCAAGTTTATTTAAAGAGATAATATACTTACCTTGTGGGTCAGCAGATTTACCCTCCATACCACATAAATGTCCAACATTATAATGAACATTTTCTTTATCCAAAACTTTAAGATCTTTATAGTTCCATTTTACGATTTGTGAATCAACATAAAGTGAAGTATAAATTTCACCATCAACATTTGAATATTGATTATGTAATGGTCCAAGACCTAATTCAACTTGACCATGTAAAGATTTTTTCATATCTAAAATAGGAATACCATATGGATCTTTTCCAATATATTCTTTAGCATCAATTAATTTTTTAATTTTACTCCATTTATATACTGAAGCATGTGTATCTAATTTTCCACAAACTGTAATATATTCACCATCAGGTGAAACATCTACACCGTGAGGTGATTTAGGTTCAGGAATTAAAAATAAAGCATTATTTTTAACAGCAATATCCATAGGTATGATTCTATGATTATTAACAACTTTTACATTTTTTGGATCTTTCGCAAGTTTTGCTAATTTTTCCCAGTTATATACATGTAAAAAATCAGTATCAAATCTACTCATACCAGCTTCATTTGGTGGCATACCAACTTCGATTCCACCAGTGTACATTTCTGTGTTAAATGAGTTTGTAAATCCCCAACCATCAGATACACCTTTACCAGAATCTGATAAATCTTGCATATATGGAGGCATCTCTATTGTAAATGAAGCTTTTTCATCAATTCGACCTTTTTCAGAATCAAATTTCCACATTGTAGCCCCACCTCTATAAGTTTCTTTATAGTCTTCAATTGGGTGATAGTCATTGTCAAATGGTGCAGCATATTGTGCAGCTTCTATTATATACTCAGAATTTTGAGTAAAAAAAGCTCCACCATGAGCTGATTTAAAAACAGGGTTAACTACAATTTGTCTAGTTTCAAAATCTGCTAAATCAATAATTGCAATTCGCGGGTTGGCTTTATCATTAATCGCTAACCATTTCCCATCATATTTTCCATCAACTTCTGAAAGTGCTGGGTGATGTGTATCTCCCCAATTTATCTCTCTTCCTCTAATATTCCCTTGTCTAAGAATTTTTTTAGAACCTTCATCAAACCCATATCCTTGCCATGGTTCTGGTGTAAATACTGCGATATACTTTAAAATTCTCATAGATGGAACACTGTAAACAATCATTTGTCCAGATTGACCACCAGAACTAAACACTACAAATTCATCTCTACCACCTGTCGGTAAATATGTTTTTGCAGCACGAATAACATCATTCTCTGTTAAGCCTCTTTTTTTCATTATCTTATCTAGTTCACCAGTACTTGCCGTTGCAACGGTTGCAGCAATAGTTGTACCTAAAACTAAAGTTGATAATTTACTAAAAACCCTACTCATACTTTCTCCTTTTCTCCCTTATATTTCATTTGAATAAAGATTAAAATTCAAGTGATTGTAAAATGATATATGAAAAAATAAGAAAATAATTTGACTTAGGGCAAATTATTGTAAAAAAAGTAGTTTTTATTTTTTATGTTGTATTAAGTCCTTTAATTTAGATTGTAAATCTTTTAATTTTGAAGCAATATTCATTAATTCTTCTAAAGATTGAATAACGGCATCTTCTTTTTTTGCCATATCAATATCAATCTTTTTTTTATCATTCATTTCATTTAAAAGTATTAAAAATACCTCAATATTATTTTCAATATTTTCTAAAGAATTTGAAGTATAATCTATTGCAGTATATCCTTGTTCAATAGAACTATTAATGTTTTGTACCAAACTATTGAAATTGTTTGCTACATTTTGAATATCTTTATTATGAACTTTTATATTAATTGGTTCTAACTCGCTAATTGTATTCTTTTGGATAATATTATTTGCAGAACTCATAAATTTTTGTATAAAAGAAAGAAGGGGTTTTACTTGTAAAAAAAGATACATAAGAAGACTACTTATGAGAATAAATAAAATATATTGAATAATTTTGTATTCTCTTAATGACTCATTAAAATAATCTTTATGTAATTTAATTAAACTATCAAATTCAGCTGTTAAAGACATATTACTTATATATATTCTTGTGATTGTTTCCTCTAATAATATATTTGTATAAGGCATAATAACTTTTATTTGATTTTTAAATAATATAACTTCTGAATGATATTGCTTCCAAAATTCAAATATTTTTTGACTTTGTTTTTTGATTTTTTCAGATTTAATATTCATTAGTATTCTATCTTTTTTATTGAGATTATTAGTAAAGTTTTCCACTGCTTTATCTAGTTGAATACTAGGATGATTTGGGTTTCTATAAATATAAAAAATATTTTTTGATATCTCTTGCGTATAATCTTTTTGTTGATTAATTAGTGTTAAGATATTGCTTTTTTGTTTATTCTGTTTATCGATATAATTTACAATTACAACCAATAATAATGATAATAAAAAAATCATTATCCCAAGTATTTTTATTTTATTCATATTATATCCCCTTAAATTTCTTTATAAATTAAATCTAAATTATACTGATCTGTAATAAAAACCTTGCCATGATCAATATCTATAACTTCTCTTCGTTTTAAATTATTTAAAACTCTTGATAATGTTGAGGGTCGAATATGTAGCATAAGAGAAATATCTGATCTTTTTAATTCATTAAATATTTCTAAATCAGTACTTATCATTTTGGCAACTTTAGATACTGCATCATATATAAATTCTCTATTAATAAGCGATTGTAATTTTATAGATTGTAAAACAATTTGATTAGTAAACTCAGAATTAAGTATATTTTGTTCTAAAAACTCATGTTTGAAGCCTTTATAATCAACAATTAATACTTTAGAATCTTTTATAAAAGATATATTTGAAAAAAATTCCAATTCATCATTATTAGTATCTAATATTTCTGAAATCATATTATTTTGATAAATATGAAATAAAAAAATTTCATTTTCATATTTATCAATTTTATAAGCTTTTGCTAAACCTTCAACTAAAAAAAACAATTTATTTATTTTAGTTTTTTCATAAGATAAGATGTAATCTCTCTCATAACTTTCGATGGTGGATATTTCACTTAATCTATTAATTTGTTTTTCATTCAATCTATGAAAAAAATCTAATTTTTGTATTATATTCTTTAAAGAGAAAGTGTTATCCATATTGTTTATTGTACAGTAACTTTTTTATTTTTCATATCTATATGAAGATGGATAATATCCACTGCACTTGGGGTAATCCCGCTTATTTGTGAAGCGTTAAAAAGTGTTGGTGGTTTGAACTTTTTAAGCTTTTCGATAACTTCTGATGAAAGTCCAGGTAAGTTATCGTAGATGAAATCTTCTGGTATCTTTAGATTTAACATCTTTTTCATCTTTTCTATCTGTTTTTGTTGTTTATCTACATATCTATAATATTTTGCTTCTACTATCACTTGCTCTTTTAAATAGTCATCAAGATGTGCAAGACGAGGAACCAATCTATCAAATTTTTCTTTTGTGATAGTATTTCTTCCTACTAAATCTACAAGTAAAATTTGGTCTGAAATTTTGTCTTCACCTAACTCTTCAAGAAGTGCTAGATTTTCTTTTTTTGATGTGAACCACTCATTTTCCATAAACTCTATAGATTCTTTGATAGTTTGTTTTTTGTGAGTCATTGTATTGTAAGTATCATCATCTATAAGTCCAAAATCATGTCCATATCCCATAAGTCTCATATCGGCACTCTCTTCTCTTAAAAGAAGTCTGTATTCAGCTCTACTTGTGAACATTCTATATGGTTCATTTGTCCCTTTTGTTACAAGGTCATCTATTAAAACTCCAATATAACTCTCATCTCTTCTTAATACAAAAGGCTCTTTATTTTCAATAGCTAAACTTGCATTTATCCCAGCCATTAAACCTTGTGCTGCTGCTTCTTCATATCCAGTTGTTGCGTTGATTTGTCCTGCTAAATAAAGATTTTTTATCTTTTTTGTTTCAAGTGTATGTTGTAACTCTGTTGGGTCTATATAATCATACTCTATAGCATAGGCATATCGTACCACTTTTGCATTTTCTAGCCCTTTTATAGAGTGGATTTTTTGTTTTTGTACATCTATTGGTAAACTTGAACTTAGACCATTGATATAGTATTCTTCTGCTCTTATAGTTTGAGGTTCTAAGAATAATTGATGTCTATCTCTCTCACTAAATCTATTTACTTTATCTTCAATACTTGGACAATACCGTGGACCAGTTCCCTCAATTTGCCCTGTAAAAAGGGGTGCTCTATCAAAGTTTGTTCTTATAATATCGTGAGTTTCTACATTTGTATATGTAATATAACAAGGAAGTTGTGTAGGATGAAATTCTTCTTTGTTTGTTCTAAAACTAAATGGGTGTGGCTCTTCATCTCCACCATGAGCTTCCATCACTGAAAAATCTATTGAGTTTACATTTATCCTTGCAGGAGTTCCTGTTTTTAATCTTCCTACATTTAGACCCAATATTTTTAATTGATCTGAAAGTGTTGTAGATGGTAGCTCCCAAGCTCGACCAGCTGGGTATTGATTAACGCCAATATGGATAAGCCCCTTCATAAAAGTACCTGTAGTTAAGATAACTTTTTTCGCCTCAAAAGTTTCTCCTAGTTTTGTTTCAATACCAAATACAGCTAAGTGATCCTCTCTTGCTTCAACTTTTAAAGCACTCACTTCATCTTGATATACATCTAAATTTGGTGTATTTAAAGTGACATTTCTCATATACTCTCTATATGCATCCATATCAATTTGAGCTCGACTTCCTTGAACAGCAGCTCCTTTTGAGGCATTTAAAATTCTAAACTGTATACCAGTAGCATCAGTACACAATCCCATCTCTCCACCAAGTGCATCAATCTCTCGAACTAAATGACCTTTTGCAAGTCCACCAATAGCAGGATTACAACTAGCAGCCCCTATTTGCTCTACTAGCATAGTTACGAGTAAAGTTTTTTTACCCATTCTAGCTGCTACAAGACTTGCTTCAATTCCTGCATGTCCTCCACCAACTACTATAACATCATATTGTATTGAAGATTGCTCTTGTGTTTGTTTTGTCATTGATACCCTTGCTCTTTTTATATGGTATTATACCAAATCTAAGTATAATTTCGTTAAATTCTTTTTATTGAATTTCTAAAGTGGGTTATAACAAAGTGAATAATATATTTAAAATATCTGGTGACTGGGAGTATGATACTATAGAACACCATATAAAAGATATGGATAAATTCTACTTAGATAATAAAACAAACCAAATAACTTTTGATTTTTCACACCTTAAAAAAATAGATTCTTCAGGGATGATTGTCATCATAAGATATATCAATCTTTTTAAAAAACAAAATATCACCCCAACACTTTTAAATATCTCAAAAAAACATCAAAATATGTTAACACTTTACACAAGTAACTATACCCATAAAGATAATCTACCTACAGTTTCAACTACAAACTTTTTTGAAGATATTGGAGATACTGCACACTCTACTTTTGTCAATTTTAAACATTTTTTATATTTTATAGGGAGAATCTTAGTTATCTTTTTATATACCCTACGACACCCTTCTCAAATCAAAATAAAAGCAACCATAAATCAAATGGATATAGCAGCTATTTATATACTTCCTATTATAGGATTGTCACTTTTTTTAGTTGGTTTTGTTACAGCATATCAAGGTGCTGACCAGCTAGGAAGATTTGGAGCTTCAATTATAGTTGTTGAGATGTCTACGATGTCTATGTTTAGAGAGATAGCACCTTTTTTAGCAGCGGTTATAGTAGCAGGAAGAAGTGCTTCCTCTTTTACAGCACAAATAGGAACTATGAAAATAACAGAAGAGATAAGTGCTATGAAAACTATGGGGCTTGATGTGGATAGGTTTTTAATCATCCCTAGAATTGTAGCTTTAGTTATCGTGATGCCTTTGATTGTATTTTTTGCTGATATGGCTGCGATGGCTGGGGAGATGGTGATAGTTAAATACCACCTTGGTATTCCATATACACAATTTATCGATAGAATTTATGAATATGTGGAGCTTAGACATATTATGCTGGGACTTTGTAAAGCACCACTTTTTGGAATACTCATAGCTATCATTGGATGTTATAGAGGGCTACAAGTGCAAAAAGGTACTGATATTGGAAGATATACTACAAAGTCTGTTGTTGATGCAATATTTTGGTTGATTATCGTAAATGCTTTAATCTCACTTTTATCAATAGAATTAGGGTTTTAAGATGAAAGTGAGATTA
>Ga0209345_10004053_pt1 | contig 14470 bp, 1 predicted proteins | sample Cruoilmetagenom7_FD_187294 | JGI IMG/M metagenome (GOLD analysis project Ga0209345, IMG submission 187294) | Oil polluted marine microbial communities from Coal Oil Point, Santa Barbara, California, USA - Sample 7 (SPAdes) (version 2) | ecosystem: Environmental > Aquatic > Marine > Oil seeps ... | reverse complement strand
AAGTTATTTACTCTCCAACAATGCCGATTTTGATATCACTTATAATTTTATCGGTATAAGCAGTATTAATGGCCTGGCACCTTCTGAAGCGGTGCTTAATGCCTTTCCGGCAGATAATAGCTCTGGTGCTATTGCCTGGGATATCGGCAACGTAGTAACGAATACAGAAGACGATACCAGTGGCGTACCCGCCATTACCCCAACCATCCAGATAAATTACTTTGCCCGAATCAATAACGATGCTACCACCAACACCGGCAGCAGTTTACAAAATTCAGCCACAGTCGACTACCGGCATGGTGAAACCGGCATTACACAAACCACTGCCATCAGCACAACCCCGGCCATCACTGTTACAGAGTCGCTGCTCACCGTTGGGAAAGCAGTCGCCTTGATCACCCCGGCCCCTATTACCGGCGGCGATATACTTGAATATACCGTAACCATTAACAACACCGGCAATGCCACAGCCTACGATGTCAACATCGTTGATTCTCTGCCTGTCGAATTAGAACTGTATGGCGCTTTCACACCTGGTGCAAACATTAACGCGGTGGCCGTCCCAGGGTTTGTATCCAGTCCAACCGGAGCACCCAACGGTCCACTCATTTGGGGTCGAAATAATGGCGACGAAAGCCTCGACATTCCTGCAGCCGGTAACCTGGTGCTGACTTATCGAGTACAGATCAAAGCCAGTGTCAGTAGCAACGCCAATTTTAGTAACAGTGTTATGGTGGACTGGACATCACTGGATGCCATTAGCAGCTATGAACGCACCGGCGATGGCTGCCCGACTATCACCGCACCCAATGATTATTGCGCGGGTCCGGCCACCGCAAACACAATAACCGCCGACACCACCACCCTGGTGAAAGCCATTATTGCTGATACCTACACTGCCCCCCCCAGCACGGCACTGGATGCTACCTTGCGCGTAAACGATATCGTGACTTACCGACTGGAATTGAATCTATCGGAAGGCACCAGCCCTGCCATAGTCGTGAACGATGTACTACCCACCGGCCTGGCTTTTGTAGATATTGTCAGCATTAATGGCGACACAACGGCCGACTACTCCCCACCCGCCAGTGGTGCAGGCTCAAACTTTAGCTACGCTACAATCACTGCAGCAGCCCTGCCCACTGTCGGACAGGTTGGCATCCTGACCTTTACCCTGGGCGATGTCAGCAACGATGCCTTCGGCGATGCCACCACCGATACCCTGATCATCGAATATCGCGCCCAGGTGTTAAACAATGTATTGAGTCAGGTGGCAAGCACCACTTTAACCAATACCGCCACGCTCTTATATGAAGATAGTAGTGGATCCATCGTAGTGGATCCCGCCCGGCTGGAAAGCAGCGCCGACCTCACTCTGTGGCAACCAATTATTGCCGCTCTGACTAAAACCGATCGCAGCGCCCGCACCAGCCCACTCACCGTCAACGTCTCAACAGACATCATGAACTTCCGCCTTGAGGCCTGTAACACCACCGGCCTGGCACCGGCCTACAGTGTATTAATCAGTGACGTTCTACCCAGCCAGCTTGATGAAGGCAGCATCAGCGGCCCAGTCAACGGTCCAGGACAACCTGATGTCACTATTAATGGTGCCCTGGCGACAGCGGGCATAGGTTACGTGTATACACCCGCGGCTGGGCGTGGTGGCACCCTGAGCATTGTATTAAGCACCCCGGTAAACCCCGGTCAATGTGTTCAAGTAGATTACGACATTGGCTTTTATACCGATTTTGGCCCAAACCAAACCTGGAACAACAGCGCCACAATCGATGAATACTGGTCACTTCCTGCAAGCTCAGGACAAGACTATACCCCCGTAGGTCCGGCTAACTTTGTCATGACCAATACGGGCACCATTGATCCACCCACCAAAACCGTATCGTCACCGCTCAGTGGTGAAATGACTGTGAGTGAAGAGGTGGTTTACCTTATTACTATCCCCGGCACTATCCCCAATGCGGCACTGTATGATCTGGTCATTACCGATACCCTGAATAGCAACCTGGAATACATCAGTGCCACTGACATCAGCGGCAATGCGTTCACAATTACCGATAATACGGTTGCCCCCACCGGGGTCAGCTTAAGCATCGATCATATTCCAGCAGGACAGCAAGCGATGATTGAATTGCGGGCTCGGCTTACCAACAACACAAACGCCAACGCCGGGCTCACCTTTACCAATACCGCCGCTTATAGTTATGCCATCACCTCTGGAGGCCCCACCCTTCCTGGTGGCAATGCGACCAGCACCGCAGTAAAAATTATTGAACCTCTCGTCACCCTCAGCAAAGCCGTAAGCAACCTTAGCAATCCAGGAAACCCGCCCAACGCCGGTGATTTGCTGCGTTATACATTGAGCCTGCCTGCAGCCGGAGGCGTAGCCGCCGATAACTTTGCCGATGCCTTTGACCTGAGCATTACCGACACCATGAGTTTGGGACTCACTTATCAAAGCGGCACTGCCACCGTTGATGGTGCCGGCAATACCATTAACGATCCAGGTATGACGGGTGATGGCATAACAATCGGCCAGACACTCAGCTGGGATCTGGCCAGCGCCAACGCCGATATTGACATTAGCGAAGGTAACACTATTACCATCACCTACGACGTTCTGGTACTTGATGGTGTGTTAGCCGGCCAAACCTTGGCTAACAGCGCCAGCATTCAATGGACTGGCCTGGATGGACCAAATGCCAATGAACGCAACGGTAGTAATACGCCAGCTCTCAACGATTACTTCACCGGCCCGGCAACCACCAGCCAAACCACCCCGGACAACAATCTGGTGGTCAAGTCTCGCCTTAACGATACCTACGGTGCCGCGGACGCCAATGTACGCATCGGCGATATTGTTGAATATGAAATTCGTCTTAACCTGCAAGAAGGCACCACGCCCGATGTAGTGGTCACCGATACGCTGCCACAGGGTCTGGTATTTGAATCCATTGTCAGCATCAACAGCGATACAACGGCTCCTTACTCTGCCAGTGCGCCGTTCACTTACAGTGACCTGGGCGCACCCACTCTTCTCGGCGATCCGGTCAGTGGCCCCAGCTCCGTCAGTTGGAATATCGGCGAAATAATTAATACCGGCGACAACAATGCCAGCAACGACGACTTAATTATTATCTATCGCGCACGAGTGATGGATAACGTGCACATTCAAAACGCCACAACACTACTAAGCAATAACGTCAATTTCAGCTACACCAATTCTACCGGCACTACCAACCTCACTGACAGCAATTCTGTGACCTTGCAGCAACCCTTATTAACCGTCAATAAATCAGCTGCTCCAAGCGGTGGCGATGCCGTACTCGTCTCTGGCGAGTTAGTGAATTATACCGTTAACATCATCAACAGCGGTATGGCTCCAGCCTATGATGCCGTATTAACAGACATCATTCCTGTCGGTATGCGCAACGGTGCTGCCACCATCACCATGATCAGCACCACTTTGGTAACCGCTACCACCATCTTACCTAACCTGTCTCCTGTCTATAATAGCGGCTCCGGTATTGCTACCTGGAATTTTGATAATGGTGTAGCCGATGCCTACAACATTCCTGCCGGTGAAACCCTGCGTATTGTTTATCAGGTTCAGGCGGATCCTGACCTGGGTTCAGATATGACCCTGAGCAATCAGGCCCAGGTACAGGTTTATTATTCCTTTGATGACGAAGGCACTCCTACCCTCGGCAGTATTACAGGGACTCGTGAAATATACGGCTCGAGCAATATCGCCAACAGCACTTTAACCACCGCCGGTCCCAATGCGCTGGACAAACAAAACACCGTCACTACAGCCAGCATTGGCGAAGCCTTCAGTTATCGCATCATTGTCCCTGCGATTATTCAGCCAACAGCCCTGAGCGATGTCCGTATTATCGATGACCTGACATTATCTGCAGCGGATCTGGCTTTTGTCAGTGTCAGTAAAATAGCTGGCTCCCAACCGTGGGCACCCGCTAATACTGGCACAACAACTAACCTTGTTATCGAGGATACTACCGGCGGTATCGATATTCCTGCCAACGAACAAATCGAAATTGAAGTTACTGTGGTTCTGAACGACAGTGCCACCAATGTGTCAGGCCTGAATTTTAACAACCTCGCCAGTTATACCTACAACAGAGTCAACGGCGACAACAGCACCCAGGCAAACGGCCCCGGCGACACCACGGCAAACATGAGCATTGTTGAACCTGAACTCACCCTGGAGAAGAGTGGTACGGTGCAGATGCGTCCTAATACCCCGGAAACTTTTACTCTTAATATTCATAACACGGGTACTGGCCCTGCCTGGGATCTGACGGTAGTAGATCTTATTCCTAATCCTGACCCAGGCGGTATGTGTGATATCGCTCCAAACAATATTATCGCACAACACTATCTAGCGGACGGCATCACTCCGGTAGGCGCCCCATTGGTAGCAGGTGTTGATTACAACGTTAATTTTGTCACCGGTACCCCAAGCTGTAACCTGACCCTGACCATGCAAAGCGCCACCGCTGCATTAGCTGCTGATAACCGCCTTATTATCAACTACGACGTCAGCCTGGATAACGACACACCCGCTAATCTGACACTGACAAATATTGCCGGTGTCACCGAATGGTTTAGTGCCGATACGACTGGAGCCGGGGCCACCGGTGAAATTCGAACCTACAGCAGAACCATCACTGATGGCACCACAACAATACTTGATCACGAAGATGCCCTCAGTGTTGTAAGCGAACAGCCGATTATATCGCTGCGTAAAACAGTTATTAACGTCACCACAGGACAGGACCCCGGCAGTAATGCCAGTCCCGGCGATATTCTGCGATACCGAATTGAAGCCCGCAATGTCAGCCCGGTTGAACTACTTGATTTCTCCATGGTGGATGAAGTTGATGACCTGAATTCCCCCGCTCTATTTGTGGCAGGCAGCCTGACTATAATCACTGCGCCTGCAAGTGCCGATACCTCCAACACCAACCCCACCAGTGGCACCAACGGTACGGGCATCCTTGATATACGCAATATGGCACTCGATGCTCAAGGAGGTCCGAACGATACTGTAATCATTGAATTTGAAGTAAGCCTGGCCCCGGTCATCAGTAGCGGCACAGTGGTACTTAACCAGAGCCAGATGATCATCAGTAACGTCACACCTTTACCCAGTGACGACCCTAATGTTAATGGCATCGATGATCCCAATATAATCGGCGATGAAGACCCCACTGAAACCTTAATAGCTTCTGTCCCGATATTACAGGTACTGAAAACCTCCACTGACCTAAGTGGATCAAGCACTGAACTGGTCGCCGGAGATACTCTGCGTTACACCATCAGTATTAAAAATATGGGTGATGAAGATGCCATTAACAGCTTGCTGCAGGATCAGATTCCTGCCAACACCACTTATGTGGCCAACAGTACTCGATTAAACGGTGTCGCTGTTACGGATCCTTCTGCCGGTATCTCTGCTTTAGAATCCGGGTTATTAATCAATGCACCGGAAAATACCACTCCTGGCTACCTGCGCGCCGATACCTCAGCCACCACCAGCAATGTGGCCACCATTATTTTTGATGTAGTGATTAATGCCAATGTCATCAATGGCACTATTATTTCCAACCAGGGATTTGTAAACGCCGCAGGCGCTGGCACCAGTGGTGTAATTCCAGAGCAGGCTTCTGACGACCCGGACACTGTTGTCCTGAATGACCCAACGCTTGATATCGTTGGCAACTTGCCTTTGGTGGATGTACAAAAAACCGTAGCCCTGCAGGTGGATAATGGCACTATTGGTATTGTCGACCCCGGTGACACATTACGTTACACCATTACCCTCAGCAATAGCGGCGCAATCCCGGCCACCGGGATCTCCCTGACAGACGCTACACCCATCAACACCACCTACGTCGCCAATTCCGTACTGCTCAATGGCCTGCCAGTCAATCAACCGGATGCAGGCATATCACCTTTAATAGCCGGTATTGATGTGAGTTCATCGGATTTAACGCCACCACTACCGGCACCTGGAAATGGTGTGCTATCACCGGGCGGCAGTGCCGAGGTCACTTTCGATGTTCAGGTCAATGGTGGAGTGCCCACTGGTACCGTTATCAGCAACCAGGGTTTTGTTGCCAGTGCTGAACTACCGATAGAACCCACCGACGCCGATGGCATTGATGCTAACGGTGATCAAGCCACTCTAATAGTCGTGGGTAATGCTCAGCAACTGGCCATTACCAAAGAAGTAGCGGTGGTGGGTGGTGGTCCTGCCGAAGCAGGCAGTGAACTGGAATACACGGTACGCGTCACTAATATCGGACTGATTCCAGCGACCAATGTATTAATAACGGATAATCTTGATATCCCAGTGGCTGCTCAGATGACCTACATTGTGAGCAGTGCCACGCTCAATGGTAGCGTCACCGGGATAAATTTCGCAGCACCGATTATTAGCGCCGATTATGCTGCCGCCTATGGCGATTTACTGGCTGGAGAGACTGCGACACTGCGTTTCAGAGTACTGCTTGATAACAGTCTCACTATCGGTACCAATGTCAGCAATACCGCCCAGGTGGACTGGAACGCGCCCACCCAAACAGCGGCAGCTACTGTTGCCTTCGATATCGGCGGTGTACCGGGCAGCGTTATTCTGAACGGCGAGCTCTGGCACGACAGTAACTTTAATGATGCATTGGATACCGGTGAAAACCTGCTGACGGGCTGGACTGTTGCCATTTACCGTAACGGTAGCTTGCTGGATTCGGTATTGAGCAACTCTAGCGGTGTATTCCAGATCAATGGTCTGGCACCCAATGACATTAATGGTGACCAATACGAACTGCGTTATGAAGCGCCTGGTGCAGGTGCCAACACTGCACTGCTGGGACTGAGCAGTTCGGTATTTACCAATGGCCTGCACACCATTAGCGACATTGTTGTCAGCTCCGGGAACAATGTCCAGGATCTGAACTTGCCCATTGAACCCAATGGGGTTGTCTATGATGCCATTGTGCGCACCCCGATTGCCGGTGCAACACTGACCCTGCTACAGGCCACCAGCGGCACACCCTTACCGGCGAACTGTTTTGACGATACTGCGCAACAGGACCAGCTCACCCAAAGTAATGGTTATTACAAATTCGATCTTAATTTTAGTCAGCCAGAATGTACTCCAGGTAGTGATTTTATCATTAGCGTTACCGCCCCATCGGGAAATTACCTGGGTAACATTTCTACTTACATTCCACCGCAAAGTAGTGCCGCAACGGCTGCCTTTTCAGTACCCACCTGTCCCGGTGATGCCGTACCTGCAACGGCCAATCACTGTGAAGTCCAGGCTTTTGATAGCGCCCCCGCGGTCTCCATTCCACTACGAACACCGGGTACGGATTATCAACTTAAGCTGACCCTGAACAATGGCCTGCTGCCGGGTCATAGCCAAATATTTAACAACCACATTCCTCTTGATCCTGAACTGGATGATGATGTTGCCATCAGCAAAGTCTCCGCCCTCATCAACGTCACGCGTGGTGAACTTGTTCCTTATACCATTACCGTCAACAACAGTTTGCCGGTGCCGCTAGTCGATGTCGCTATTATTGACAGAATTCCGGCCGGATTTAAATACGTCAAAGGTTCAGCCCAGCTGAACAGTACAAGCCTTGAGCCGGTAATTGATGGTTTGCAACTGCGCTGGGATCTTCCCTCCATACCAGCCAATGCCCAAACCACTATTAGACTGATACTTATTGTGGGCAGTGGTGTCAGTGAAGGTAAATACATTAACCGCGCCAATATCATCAGCACCCTGATTGCAGAAACTATTTCACAGGAGGCTACCGCTACGGTTCGAGTCGTTCCCGACCCAACCTTCGACTGTTCAGATATAATCGGCAAAGTATTCGACGATAAAAATATCAATGGCTTGCAAGACTCTGGAGAACCGGGTATTGGTGCTGTCCGCCTTGCCACAGCAAGAGGATTGCTGGTCACCACTGATAAACACGGCCGCTTCCATATTAGTTGCGCAGCCGTACCCGATGAACTACGTGGCAGCAACTTTATTTTGAAACTCGATGACAGAACCCTGCCTGGGGGCTATCGAGTCACCACTGAAAATCCACGGGTAGAAACTCTGACTCGAGGTAAACTCGTCAAGTTTAATTTCGGTGCTACCATTCACCATGTTTTGACACTGGATCTAGGTGATGGCGTATTTGAACCAGATTCAAGCGAAATGCGTCCACAGTGGCTGCCACGCCTGAGTTTGTTAGTCGAACAACTAGGCAAAGGCCCATCCATCTTGCGAATTACTTACCTGGCAGATGTTGAAAAACAAAGCCTGGTGAAAAAACGCTTAAAAGCATTTAAAAAACTGCTTAACGAACACTGGAAACCGATCAGCACTTACCCACTGACTGTTGAAACTGAAATTTTCTGGCGTCTTGGTGGGCCTGTTAAAAAAGGTGGCTTGCAATGAGACCATGCCAAATTTTTTACAGATTATACCCGCCAGCAAACGTTATTTTGCTAACACTGTGCGCTGCATTGGCATTGCCAGTAGCCGCAGAGAATGCAACACAATCACTACCAGGTAGTGATGGCTATGGCAGCGACATCGTGGAAACTTCCAGGCTCAACAACAATACTGAGCAACATCTGCCTCTCGATACACCCTTCATCCCCTGGCAGCAGCAAATTGAGGAAAGCAGTGAAGAGGAAACTTTTGAACTAAAAAAAGTATTACAAAAAACCGCCAAAACCAAAAAGCTTAAAAATGTAGTTCCTCCCATTTTGTTTAAATCTGGTAAAGCTGATATTCCTGAGGAATACGTCGATAAACTTCGTGAAATACTCCGCAGCATGGAAGACCGGGCTAATGTCAAGTTGCACTTTATTGGCCATACCGACAACACAAAACTATATGGTGCTGCCAAAAAAAAATACGGCAGCAATCTGGAACTTTCAAAAGAACGGGCCGGAACCACCGCAGAATATTTCCAGAGAGCTCTGGGCCTACCTCCTGAAGCGATTTCCTATGAAGGTTTTGGTGCAGCCAAAGCCATTGCCAGTAATAACACCAATCTGGGGAGAGCAAAAAATCGCCGGGTAGAGGTACAGGTCTGGTACGATGAAATCAAAGAAAAAATGGTGGACAAACGCGTTGAAATAGATCAGAAAATAAAACGTGTTAAGGTCTGCCGCATGGAAACGGTTTGTAAAATTCGTTACCAGGAAGGTCATTCACACCGGGCAAAACTGAAAAACCTGGTGCCCCCCATGCGCTTTGATGACAGCCTTTCAGAACTGCCTGCCCAATTTTTACGACAACTCAGACAAGCCCTGCATAACCTAAGTGATAAACGCAATATCCAGATACGGTTGATCGCCTATACCGACAACATCCCCTTAACCGGAAGAGATGCCCGCATTTACGGTGACCACGGTGGTCTGTCAAAAGCACGCGCTCGACGCGTAGCGCTTTCACTTCAGGAGGCCTTTAAACTCCCAGATTCAGCAATTAACAGTACCGGAAAAGGTGCAAGTTCACCTATAGCATCCAATGATTCAGCAAAAGGCCGGACATTGAACAATCGTATTGAAGTTGAATTCTGGTATGACGACCAACTGGAAGAATTGCCTGACGAGCCCCAGATATGCCCCGAATTATCAGCCGCTGAAACCATTGAACGTGAATATAATCCCCCGGATGGTGACATCAAACCGATTTACTATGAACAGGGTCAACCGGTGATTCCCGGTGGTTATGCACTGCGTCTGGAACGCATTATGGAAAGCATCAGTGAAAAAGGCAATGTTCGCCTGAAATTTATCGGCTATACCAGCAACGAAAGGTTAAGTCGACGAACCGCAATGATTTATGGTGATGACATAGGTCTCTCCACCGCCCGCGCCCACAGAGTGAAGGAGCTCATTAAGGTTGAACTGGATCTTGTTGATAGTCAGCTTGAATTTGAAGGTCGAGGTTTTGTGCAATCCAATGACGTTGTAAATACTGGCTTTGTTGAGTTTGACCGATCTAAAGTCGAGGTTAAAGTCGTCTATGATGAACTTGCCTTGCTTGATGATGGCGAAGGACTGGAAATCAAACGCATCACCCGTGAAGTCAAAACCCAAAACCCCTACGCCCTGAACCTGATGCGAATCACCGTTGATGGACAGCCGCTTCACGACCCAGGCAAAAGCATACCCGACGTGCAGCGTTGTACTGACGTTGCCCTGGATAATGCGCAAATCAAGTTCAGTTTTGATAGCATCGGAATTAAACCACGCCTGAATATCACCGCATGGCCAAATGTTATTGCAGCACTGGATAATGTGGATACCGATAGCCTTGAAAACCAGATTAATTTTCATCTATACAGTAACTACCCAGCCTATATCGAAGAAGCTGAAGTACGCCTGTTTAACACCGAACAATCCATCCGGGATACGCCTTTAGCTGTTATCCCAATAGACCAGAATGGTGATGCGTTATGGCAATTTTCTTTATCTACCTATGCTGCACCACGCCTGGAATTGAAATATGTGTTACGAGTATACGATAAAGATCGCAATTTTGATGAAACCAAAAGCCAAACCCTGTGGGTTGTTGATCAGTTAAAAGGTGATATCAGTGAACAGGATAGTAATCTCGAAATGCAGGTTGGCTACGGTGAAAACCGTCTGGCATTAAACAACATTCCCATCAACGGTGGCCTTGTTAAAATTAATGGCAGTCATATTCCTGAAGAACACACGGTCTGGTTTGCCGGCCAGGCCATTCCCATCAGTGACCAGGGCGAATTTGCCAGCGAATTAATTTTACCTGCCAACCAGCATAGCGTTGAAGTATCGGTGCTGGATCCATCCGGCAGCGGTGAAGTGTTTCTCCGCGATGTGGAGCTAAAAAGCAACGACTGGTTTTACGTCGGTATCGCTGATTTAACCATGTCTAAAGACAACACCAATGGCCCGGCCATGCTAATCAACGGTGACCAGGCTCACTATGATAATGATTTAAGCTTCGGTGGCAGACTGGCATATTATACCAAAGGTAAATTTGCCAACGACTGGATGTTAACCGCCAGCGCCGATACCCGGGAAGGCCCCTTGGATGAACTGTTCTCAAATATTCTGAATAAATCACCGGATGCATTATTCCGTCGTATTGATCCGGATTACTACTATCCCAGCTTTGGCGATGACAGCACCATAGAAGAAGATGCACCCACAGCAGGTAAAGTCTATACCAAAATTGAAAAAGACAAAAATTATGGCTTATGGGGGAGTTTTGATGTTGCTTATACCGATAACAACCTCGCCCATGTTGACCGCAGTCTTTACGGTGCAAACATCAATATAGAATCGGATGATGCCACTCGTTTTGGCGAGAAACGTTTTCGAGTCAATAGTTTTGCTGCTGAACCGGGTACCGTTGCCGGCCGTGATGAATTCCGCGGCACCAGCGGCTCACTCTATTTCATCCGCCACCAGGATATTCTCCAGGGCTCTGAACGTATTCGTGTTGAAACCCGCGATTCTATTTCGGGATTAGTGCTCGGTGCGAAAAACCTGAGCTATGCTCTGGATTACGATATTGATTATCTTCAGGGGCGCATTATGCTCAGGGAACCTTTGTCGGCCTTTGGCACTAATACCTTTAACGTTGATCCTGGTACTTCAGGTACTCAGCAAACGTATCTTGTAGTGCGTTATGAATATACTCCAGGGTTTTCTGAAATCGAAAATGTAGCTGCCGGTGGCCGGGCCCATTACTGGTTTGGTGATAGGGTGAAACTGGGTGTCACGGCTGACAAGCAGGAATCCTCTGGCTTAGAATCAAACATAAATGCCGTAGACATGACCATCAGAAAAAATGCCGGCACCTGGTTGAGACTGGAACAATCCAGCCTTCAGGGACTCGGCTCCACACCCCAGTTTTCAAATGACGGCGGTTTTAATTTCTCCGAACCAGGTTTATTAGACGAAACGGACATTAAAGCGAAAGGACAGCGTGTTGATCTTAGTGTGCGTTTTGAAGATATTGTTGATGATATGAGAGGCAAATTCACCTTGTATAATCAGCAACTGGAAGGAGGTTATGTTGCACCAGGCTTAATTGCTCAAACCGATACCAGCCAAAGCGGTGCTAGCCTGGCAATGCCAATGGGCAACGCTTTCTTTGTTAAAGTTAAAACAGATACCATCAAACGGAGTCGCGGGCTTGATGCTGAAGCAGTAGAGGTGGATGTCGATTACCAGATCAATTCACGCTGGCTCATTGGCACCGGACTTCGCAACGACAAACGCACTGATAAATCAGTAAACGTACCGCTTACACAAAAGCAAGGCGACCGTTCCGACCTGGCAGTAAAAATGAGTTACAACTCAGGAGAAAACTGGAATGCCTACAGTTTTATTCAGGAAACCGTGAAAACCAGCGGCAATCGTGAAGACAATGCCCGATTGGGTATCGGTGGTGGCCGTAGAATCAGTGATCGCTTTAAACTTGATGGCGAAATCTCATCCGGTGATATCGGTACCCATGCCCTGCTCGGTACAAACTATAAAATGACTGATAACACCAACCTCTACACCCATTACGCCCTGGAAAATGGACGTACTGACAATGGGGTTAAAGCCCAAATGGGCAATCTGGCCAGCGGATTCAAAACCCGTTATTCCGACAGTGCCGATATTTATTTCGAAGAAAATTACACCCACGGCGATGTCCCTACCGGATTGACCCACAGCTTTGGTTTTGATCTGGCCGCAACAGATCGCCTCAATTTTGGTGGCACCATTGATATAGGCACCCTTGAAGACAACATCACCGCCGCTGAAATAAGTCGTACCGCCATGGGCGCAAGGATGGGTTACAAATTTGATACTCTAACTTTCGCCAGTGCTTTTGAATACCGTGTTGATGATACCGAGCAAGCCGACACCAGCAGCTGGGAACGAACCACCTGGCTTTTGAAAAACAGCCTTAAATACCAATTAAACCCAGACTGGCGGCTCATTGGTAAACTGAATTACTCAAGTAGCGAAAGCTCTCAGGGTGAATTTTACGATGGCGATTTTACCGAAGCTGTTCTGGGTTATGCATATCGTCCGGTAAATCATGATGCGCTTAATACCCTGGTTAAATACACCTATTTCTATAACGTACCCAGTACAGACCAGATCACTCTCGAAAACACCGCTGCAGAATATATCCAGATCAGCAATATTATTTCAATCGATACACTCTATCAGTTAAATGCCCGCTGGGGTCTGGGCGGAAAATATGCTTATCGCTTTGGCGAAATAAGTCAGAGTCGTATCGATCCAGAGTTCTTTAGCAGTCATGCATCCCTTTATGTACTAAGAGCCGACTGGCACTTTCTACATCGATGGGACGCATTAATTGAAGGCCGCTTACTGGACCTGCCCGATGCCGGTGACCGACGCAGCGGCATGCTCCTGGGCTTATATCGTCATGTGGGCGAACACATGAAATTTGGTGTGGGTTATAACTTTACCGATTTTTCAGATGATTTGACCGATCTTGACTTCGACAGTCAGGGTCTATTTATTAATGCCGTTGGTAAGTTTTAGAACTACAAAAACACCTATCCCGGACCCCATACACATCAATCACATCGCTCGCGCTGTACCCCTCACGATTTTATCAGACATAAAAAAACCCCGCCTTTTGAGCGGGGTTTCGGTATTAAAGTCTGACGATGACCTACTCTCACATGGGAACTCCCACACTACCATCGGCGCTGAATCGTTTCACTACTGAGTTCGGGATGGGATCAGGTGGGACCAATTCGCTATGGTCGTCAGACAAACTGTTGGTCTCGTTGCTTTAATGCTTCAGGCAACAAGGCCGAATGTGCACATTGAGTCTGTCAATGAATGCTTTAGATAAGATCTGCGCTATCGCTGTCTATTTCATGCATAACACGTTCACTATCAACACGGTTCTGTAGTTTTCTATACTTCTACACTTTTGGTCTGAACCATCAACACTGAGCAAACCACTCAGGGTTATATGGTCAAGCCTCACGGGCAATTAGTACAGGTTAGCTTCACACGTCACCGTGCTTCCACACCCTGCCTATCAACCTTGTAGTCTTCAAGGGCCCTTCAGGGGAATCAAGTTCCCAGTGAGACCTCATCTCGAGGGGGGCTTCCCGCTTAGATGCTTTCAGCGGTTATCCTTTCCGAACGTAGCTACCCGGCAATGCCACTGGCGTGACAACCGGAACACCAGAGGTTCGTCCACTCCGGTCCTCTCGTACTAGGAGCAGCTCCTCTCAAGTCTCAAACGCCCACGGCAGATAGGGACCGAACTGTCTCACGACGTTCTAAACCCAGCTCGCGTACCACTTTAAATGGCGAACAGCCATACCCTTGGGACCGGCTTCAGCCCCAGGATGTGATGAGC
>Ga0209345_10004052_pt1 | contig 14470 bp, 15 predicted proteins | sample Cruoilmetagenom7_FD_187294 | JGI IMG/M metagenome (GOLD analysis project Ga0209345, IMG submission 187294) | Oil polluted marine microbial communities from Coal Oil Point, Santa Barbara, California, USA - Sample 7 (SPAdes) (version 2) | ecosystem: Environmental > Aquatic > Marine > Oil seeps ... | reverse complement strand
CGTTATAGCGGCTGAGGCGGCAATGCCCATGGCAAGGTAAACCCCTGCGCCAACGCCAGCGACCGCCCGCCATAGCGCGAGTGATATAAAACTGGTAGCTAGGGCGCTGGCGATATTAGCCACAATAAAAACGGCTAACGCTAGTAGTAAACTCAGGCGTTGGTACGTGCCAGGTAGTAGCGCAACGACGACAGGCGAACCTAAGCCATAGGCTAAGGTGAATGCCGTGACTAACTGAGCAGCCGTGGCCGCAGAGACACTAAAGGCGCCTTCTATGAGTGGAATTAGCCCCGCAGTGACATAAGAGGCCATCCCAAGTGCAAACGCACCCAGTGCCACGAGATATACCGATAAACGAGATTGGTTAGCCATAACGCTCTCCAGACATAAGCAGTAGAAAAGAATCCGCCAGCGCTGTTTTGCCAGCGAAGGGCTATTCTGGAGAGGCTTTTAAGGGGGTACAATTTAACCGTTTATGCTATTACTAAAAGTGATGAGTTATTTAAAGGTAACAGGATGACTGCTCCCCGGACGCTGACTCGAAAGCGGGAAGACTTGGCTGCGTTTCTACGCATGCACCGAGAGAAAATCGCCCCAGAAGAGGTGGGGCTTCCTCGTGGCCGCCGAAGGCGTACGCCGGGGTTAAGGCGTGAAGAAGTCGCTGCGTTAGCAGGTGTGGGGCTTACTTGGTATACCTGGTTGGAGCAGGGCCGCGATATCAGCGTATCGGCCACGTTTCTGGACAATCTATCTAAAGCGCTCAAGCTGGATGCTGCTGAGCGCCGACATCTATTCTTGCTCACTCATCAGCGCTTACCCTCTGAGCTAGGTAAAACCTGGTGCAGCGTGCCACCGCTGGTTCAAACATTGATGGACGACCTGCCTACGCGACCTGCGTATATCCTGAACTTGCGCTGGGATGTGCTGGCGTGGAATAGCGCAGCCAATAAGCTGTTCAGCTTCTCTTACCATGCACCAGAGCGCCGCAATATGCTGTGGCTGTTATTTACCGACCCTGCCATGCGTCAGCGCTTGTCACCCTGGGAAGCGCAAGTCAGCCAAATGCTATCCAGCTTTCGGCGCGACTTTGCCCGAGCGGCGCAAGATCCCGCCATTGATGAGCTGGTTGAAGAGTTATCCAAGGTATCGCCTGAGTTTAAGCAGTTGTGGAAAACCCAAGAGGTCAACGCGCCTTGCCAAGGTGTGCGTCATCTTTATCTTGAGGGGCTGGGTGAGGTGGCGTTTGAGCACACCACTCTCACCTTCGATGAAGAGCGCCACCTACGGCTGGTCTATTATGCCCATAAAGGGAGCGACTCCGAGAGGCAGGTCTTTAATGAGTGGGTAGTGAGCTGATTGATCTTGGAGGTCACCCTTGCAAATACCTACCCGGCAACTGTTCTGCTAGAAACTCCATAAACAGTCGGGTGCGCTGTGAAAGCGTGGTTTGGCGGTAATACACGGCGTTCACAGCTTGGGTCTGTATTTCTGTACAGCCGGGTAGTACATCCACCAGTGTGCCGTTGTGACGGGGAGTGATGGTCATAAAGTCGGCCAGGCAAACGATGCCTTCTCCGGCAATGGCCAGCTCTATTAGCGTACTTCCGCTGGAGGCCGCCAGGGTTGGGGTGATATGTAAGGGTTGGCCATCGGCGCGGCACAGTGGCCAACGGTTGAGATGATCGAGCTGACTGAAGCCTAGCAGGCTGTGCTGTTGAAGGTCGTCGATGCTTTGCGGTGCGCCGTGGCGTTCAAGGTAGGCGGGGCTGGCCAGAAGGCGCAGCGGGCTGTAGCCAAGGAGGCGGGCGTGCAGCGACGAATCTTCAAGCTTGCCAATGCGGATGGCCAAATCAACCCGCTGTTCCAACAGGTCGACAAAGCGGTCGTGGGTGTCGAGTTCCAGCGTAATACCCGGGTAGCGGGCGCGGAACTCGCCAATCACCGGCACAATCACGAATTGCATAAAGCTGGGTGCGGCGTTGATCCGTAGCCTGCCTTGAGGCTGATTATGGCGATTCAGCATTGCCTCTTCGGCTTCATTCACGGCGGCTAAAATACGGCGGCAGTGACCAAGAAACGTCTCTCCCTCCTCGGTCAGCTCCAAGCGACGAGTAGTTCGGCGCAGCAGGGTAGCGCCGAGTTTTTGCTCCAGGCGGTTGAGCGCACGGCTAACCCCAGAAACGGTAATGCCAAGCCGTTCGGCGGCACCGGTGATTGAGCCGCTATCGACCACCGTCACAAATGCTTGCTGTTCTTCAAGGGTGCTTTTCATAGAGTGCTTTTCATAAACTTACTGGCTGCCTTAATAGTAAATATCAGAACTGTTGATTTTAAATCAAAAGTGTCTTGCTGAAGCGTCGCTATTCTTTCGCATGCCTTGAACTCACAATACCGCTCATTAAACGCCATGCCAAAGAATATAAGCATGGATATTAGGCTGTCTTTAGAGGTTTTATTGATGAAAATTCTGCTGATTAACGGCGGCAAGGCATTTGCCCACTCTGGCGGTGAACTCAACAATACGTTGCACGGTGTGGCGGTGAGTACGTTGCAGGAAATGGGCTATGAATTGCGCGAAACGGTGATTGATCAGGGTTATGATCTTGATACCGAGGTGCAGAACTACCTATGGGCGGACACCATTGTGTATCAAATGCCTGGTTGGTGGATGGGCGCACCCTGGATTGTGAAGCGCTACATCGATGAGGTGTTTACAGAAGGCCACGGTTCGCTCTACGCCAGCGATGGCCGCAGCCGCCAAGACCCGACCAAGCAGTACGGCAGTGGTGGCCTGCTGCAGGGCCGTCGCTATATGCTATCGCTGACATGGAACGCGCCTTTGGAAGCGTTCAATGAGCCTGACAACTTCTTCGAAGGGCGCGGTGTGGATGGTGTCTACTTCTCTTTCCATAAGTCTCAGGAATTTATTGGCTTAGAAGCGTTGCCGACCTTTATCGCCAACGATGTAATGAAGATGCCGGATGTCGATCACGATAAAGCGGCTTATCGTAAGCATCTTCACTGCGTACTTGGTTAGGTTCCGTCGGTTGATTTTTCTTACAAGCCCTAAGTACGACTCAATCGATGGCGAAGTTTAGGCAGTGTACGGGCAATTGGGGGCAGGCGAGTGGACATGATGAGCGCCGAAATAGCGGCATACATGGCCCACTCCTGCATATCCGCGCGCACTACCCAGAAGAAGTGCAGCAGTACCAGACCCAAAATGGCGTAGGAGAATTTGTGCAGCGGCTTCCAGCGTTTGCCCAGGCGCTTCATTGCCCAGCGGTTGGATGTGGCGCCCAGCACGGCAAGGCCGATCAGCGCGATCATGCCGACGATGATGTAGGGTCGTTTGACGATCTCGCTGCCAAGCAGCGCCCAGTTAAGCCCGAGAATAAACAGCGCGTAGCTGAGCATATGCAGGGTGGCGTAGGCGAGCGTCCATAGGCCCAGTTGGCGTCGGATCAGCGCAAAGCCTTTCCAGCGGGTGAGCTTGGTCAGTGGGGTAAGGCTGAGCGTGAGCAGCAGCAACCACAGTCCGCCGATGCCGATATTCAGTAGCAGGTAACGCCCCGGTTCGGGGCCGGCGGCGTTATTGGCTACCTGCCAACTCCAGAACAGCAGCGGTGCTAGCGCGGCCAGAAACACGCCCACGCGCCATGCTAACCATATACGTGGGCTGGCCATTAGTAATTTTCCTTCAAATCCATACCCGCATAGAGCTCGGCGACTTCATCGGCGTAACCATTAAACATTAGAGTGTCGATGGTGTTGGGGTTGAACAGGCTGTTGGGCAGGCGCCGCTCGGTGGCTTGGCTCCAGCGGGGGTGGTCGACGTTGGGATTCACGTTGGCGTAGAAGCCGTACTCGTTGGCAGCAATTGCCTGCCAGGAGTTAACCGGCTGCTCTTCCACCAGCGATATCCGCACAATCGACTTGATGCTTTTGAAGCCGTATTTCCAGGGTACGACTAGCCGCAGGGGGGCGCCGTTTTGGTTGGGTAGCTCGCGGCCATACATGCCCATAGCCAGTATCGTCAGCGGGTGCATGGCTTCGTCCAGGCGTAGGCCTTCCACATAGGGCCAGTCGATGATCGAAAACGAGGAGCGCTGCCCGCGCATTTGCTCTGGATCCACCAGGGTTTCAAAGCGTACGTATTTGGCTTTGCTGGTAGGGTCGGCGCGTTTGATGATATCGGCCAGCGGAATACCCAGCCAGGGAATCACCATCGACCATGCCTCAACGCAGCGCAAGCGGTAAATGCGCTCTTCAAACTGTGAGGGCTTGGCGAAGTCCTCCAGGGCAAAGCGCCCGCCGTTATTGACTTCGCCATCGACCACCACGCTCCAGGGTTGGGTTTCCAGACTGCCAGCATGGCGTGCAGGGTCGCCCTTGTCGGTGCCGAACTCGAAAAAGTTGTTGTAGCCACTGGCGTCGTCAAAGGGGGCGATTTTGTCCTTGTCAGGGTTACTAGGAGTGATGGCGCGCCACTCGGTCTCGCTGATTTTCTCCTTTAGCCACGCGGGTGCATCGCCTTCGGGTACATCGGAGTAGTCTTCATTGGCGTGCACGTGGCCGGATAGGGCGAGCCCTGCGCCTAGGCCTGCCATGCCGCCCATAAAGCGCCGCCGGGAGAGGTAGATGGATTCCGGTGTGACATCGGATTCGTGTAAGTCACTGGGTTTGGCAATCTTAATGAGCATTGGGTGCCTCCACTCGCGATGGATAAGATGTTATAGCTGTGACCATCTTGTACAAGATTTATCACAGAAAATTCGCAAAGTTATTACGTTTTTTAAACGTCGCTTCATAAGGACGTGTATATCGGCAAACGTATGCAGAAGGACGCGCCGCCTGAAGCACGGTTTTCCACACGGATATCACCCCCCTGAAGGGTCATGATTCTGCGCGCAATGGCCAGCCCTAGCCCTGCATGGCCAGAGCCGTCAGTAGCTTCACCACGATAGAAGGGATCAAAAATATGCGGCAGATCCTGCTCTGCAATGCCGGGGCCGCTATCCTGCACGTAAACCTCGGGTTTACCCTCCGCCTGGCCGACAATAACGTCAATACGACTGCCCGGCGGACTGTAGGCAATAGCGTTGCTGATCAGGTTGTCCAACACTCGTTCGGTCATGGCCAGATCGGCGTAGGCGGTGGGCAATGCCGGATCACCACTGAGGCTGAGCGTTAGCTGGCTTTCCTGTGCGGACTGGCCGTGTTTCTGCACTACATCGTGAACTAGCTCGGCCAGCGGGAAGGGCTCCGGCACCGGCTGTTTTTCCTGCGCCTCAAGCGCAGCAAGCTCAAAGAGCTCATCCACCAAGCGACTTAGGCGGCGGCCCTCTTTGAGGGCGATATCCAGAAAGCGATCCTGTTCTTGGGGGCTGAGGCGGTCACGTCTTAATTTCAGACTTTCGATATAGCCCTGTATGGAAGCCAGCGGCGTGCGCAGATCATGGGATACCTGGGCAACCAAGCGGCGACGCTGGGCGTCCTTTTCCTTCAGTTGTTCAATCTGAGTGACAATCCGGCTAGCCATATCGTCGAAGGAAGCCCCTAGGTAGTCGATCTCGTCGCGCACCACGGGCCGTCTGTCGCGCCATCTTGTCGTGTGAAAACCAGCGCTGGGCGAATTCTGGCTCATATCGCTGTTTTCAAATTCTGCTACCAGTCGCGTTAATGACCTCAGTCGGCGGGTCAGTAGGTGGAAAATAGTCAGCCCCGCGACCATTGCCACTGCCAAGCTAACCAGCAATGCCCAGGCGCTCATCTCCAGAATACGGCCACCACGGGCCATGGTCTCCGCCGCGTCATACTCTTCTCCCCGCAGCACCACATAAAGATACCCTTCCGGGTTGTCTGCGGAGGGCACCGGGGTAACGGAAAAGACTTTCTGCCGGTCATGGCTGCGGGGGTCGTCGCCGAGCAGCGGGTAAAGGCTCATGTCATCCATTAGCTTGTGTATGGGCCCCAGAGAGACCTGGTTGCGTTTGATCTTCGCTGGGTCTGCCGAATAGGAGAGGATAGTGCCATCGAGATCCAGCAGATAGATCTCGATGCTGGGGTTAATGGCCATGTAAAGGGCGAACAGTTCTTCCAGGGCGCTACGGTCAAGTTCACCGTCACGGACTAGGTTCCTGTCAGACACTAGGTTCTGGGCCAGATCCTGATGCAGTGCCTGGTTGACTGAAGCACTGTATTCACGCAGCGAATACAGGCTAATAAAGGTGTAAAGCAGGCCGACGGCCAGCAACAGCAGAAATAGGCCGAGGGCGAGCCGGGTGTAGAGTGTTTTCAGCATGGTTTATTCGCGGAAGCGATAGCCCACCCCCCAAACCGTCTGGATAAATGCCGGGTGCGCGGGATCCGTTTCGATCTTGCCGCGCAGCCGATTGATATGGGTGTTGACGGTATGCTCGTAGCCTTCATGGCTGTAGCCCCATACAGCGTCGAGTAGTTGAACACGGCTAAATACCCGCCCCGGATGGCTGGCAAAGTGCCAGAGCAGGTCAAACTCTCGGGCGGTGAGTTCGACGACATGCTCGTGTATAAATACACGCCGACGAGCGGGGTCAATACGCAGCCCATCGGCGGTTAGCGCTTCATTGTTGGTTTCTACTGCAGGCGCGGACGCCATGGCATCCACGCGTCGGAACAAGGCCTTCACCCGGGCAGAGAGTTCGGCCACGCTAAAGGGTTTGGTGAGGTAATCGTCCGCTCCCATTTCCAGGCCTAGAACCCGATCCAGCTCAGTGCTTTTAGCCGTGAGCATGAGTACGGGAACATAGCCTGGGCCGGAGCGGATTTCGCGGCATACGGAAAGCCCGTCCATACCGGGCAACATCAGGTCGAGAATCACCAGGTCGATTCCTCCTTCACGAAAACGCGCAAGCCCAGTATCCCCACGCTCACAAAGAACGGGGTTCATGCCGAGTTCGGCCACGTGTATACGGACGAGCTCACCAATACCCGGGTTGTCCTCAATAATCAGTACGTTTCGTGTCATAGCTGCCTGGCTTTTCAATGTTCGCGATAAGTTTGTGTGCTGAGGCTTACATGCCCTCGCTTTCCATATCCTCTTCCATTTCCATATCACCTTCAGACATGCTGTCATCTTGCATATCACTGTCCATTGAATCGGTCATGGAATCGCCCATGGCGTCATCCATAGAGTCGGACATATCGTCCATCTTCATGTCATCATTATCCATGGACTCATGCTCCATTGACTCATGCATGTCGTCTTCCATCATGCCCTCTTCGGACATTTTCTCATCGGCATGGCTGGCCGTTGCCATTAGGCTGAGCAGGCAGATGGCAGCGAAGGTAGTGAACTTGTTCATGGTGATTTCCCCTGGATTTTAAGTCTGCCGGGTTGGCAGGCTTAAAACCATCCTCGTTGCTCACCATCACAGTAGGGTCACGCGGTGTTAAAGAGTGTATCGCGCAAATCTCACAAAAGTGTCACAGGTGGACGAATGATAGTGCGATGGCAAAAGTATCAACTCCTATATGTCAAAAAAGTTGGATTCAACAAGTTAGTTTCAACAAGGAGCCCCCATGGCATCTACCCGCCGTGAACTGATATCACTGATTGAGCAGGGTGTGATACCGCCTGAACAGGTGACGCGCGCAGTGCAAGCTTCTGGCCTGCTCCCTTCGCCTCGCGCTTGGGCGCTGTTTATTGATCGCCTACTGCTGTGGCTAGGCGGGCTGGCGCTGGTCTTCGCGGTGCTGTTTTTCATCGCTTATAACTGGGCCGAGATGGGCCGTTGGCTGCGCTTTGGCGTGGTGCAGGCAGCGATGGTGCTGGCGGTAGGCATCGCTGTTTGGCCCAAGGCCAGCCCGATGGTTCAGCGTGTGGCGTTAACCTCGGTCACTTTATTGGTGGGTGTGCTGTTGGCGCTGTTCGGGCAGGTGTACCAAACCGGTGCCGACCCCTGGCAGCTGTTTTTTACCTGGGCACTGCTTGCTCTGCCCTGGGTCTGGGTGGCGCGCTTTGAGCTGCTCTGGGTGCTGTGGCTGGGGTTACTTAATTTGGCCGTCGGGCTCTATTTTCGTACCTGGGGCGGGCCGTTTGGTGTTTTGACCAGTAGCGATGCTGCGCTTTGGGGGCTGTTTGGGCTAAACACCCTGGCATTAATAACCTGGGAGTGGGGTGCCCGTTACCGGGACTGGCCACGGCAGTGGGCGGTACGCTTGCTCGCGGTGGGCAGCGGGATGCCGATAACGCTGTTAATGATAGTGTCGATCGTCGATGTAGGCCTCGTATGGTCACCTGTGCTGGTGATTTACTCACTCTGGCTGGCGGTGCTGTATAGCATTTACCGCTATTGGCGGCCTGACCTGTTTATGATCGCGGGTGGCTGTGTCTCGGCGTTAACGGTGACCACGCTGCTGCTTGCCAGGCTGTTGCTCTGGGAAGGTGATTGGCAGGAGGGAAGTCTGCTGCTGATCACCATCGCAGTGCTGGCGATGGGCGCCGGGGCCGTGGTATGGCTAAAGCGGCTACATCGGGAGATTTCCCAGTGACGAACAACGTTAATGATTTAAGCGTTCGGTTGAGCCAAGCAGGCATTCCGTTAAACGAGCCTACTACGCCAGCGCAGTTGCAAACGCCTTGGTTTGTACGTGCGCTGCAGGCCTTTTCCGGCTGGTTGGCGGCGCTGTTCTTGCTCGGCTTTATCGCCATGGGGGTGGTGTTTGTGGTGGAGAGCCCCGCGGCGTCGTTAGGCCTGGGACTTGTGATGATCGGCGCGGCTTTTGGGTTGTTATGCAAAGCTCGCGGTGATGTGCTCGAACACTTGGCGCTTGCGGTTAGCTTAGCCGGGCAGCTGCTAATAGCGTGGGCGCTGGTCGAGTTCTGGAATTCGTCCACTTATTTGTGGTGGTCGCTGCTGGCTTTGCAGTGCGCATTGACGTTGGTGATGCCGAGCCAGGTTCATCGTACGTTTTCAGCGTTTGCCGCCAGCTTGACGCTCTATATGGCTTTGGCAGTGAATGCTATGGCGCCTGTAGCGGGTGGATTGATGCTGTTGGCTTTGGCGCTGCTCTGGCTGAATGAGTTTCGCTGGCCTGGTCGTATTCATGATGTGCAAGCATGGGGCTACGGGCTGTTGATAGGCCTCTTGGTGATCCAGGGATTAGCGCATAGCGGCCACTCCTTTGCCTTCTGGTTTGACGCACAGAGCACTAACGCTTTTGCATGGTCAGCACCCTGGTTGAACGCCGTGTTAGTGGCACTCTCTCTGGCGGTGCTGCTCTATAAAATTCCTCATTCCAAAACCCATTGGGGTTTATATCTTAGTCCTTTCGCGCTGTTGCTGGTCTCATTTTATGCACCGGGTGTGGGCCAAGGCTTGTTCGTCGTACTGTTAGGGTTTGCTATGGGGCATCGTCGAGTGATGGGACTTGGAGTGCTTTCTCTGCTGACGGGCATTGGCAGCTATTACTACTGGCTGGAGGCAACGCTGTTTACCAAGGCACTCACGCTGTTGGTGTTGGGGGGTGGGCTGCTGGCGCTGCGTTGGGCGCTGCACAAGTGGATGAGCGAAGCGGAAAATAGTCCGTCGACCTCTGTAGGAGGACACGGGAAATGATGCTGAAAGCCAAGCGAAATCGCTGGATCATAGTGTTAACCACCGTCGTTGTGCTAATGGCGGTGAACTGGGCCGTTTGGCAGAAAGAGCGTCATTTATCCGAGGGAGAAATTGTTTACCTGGAGCTGGCGCCTGTCGATCCGCGCTCATTGATGCAGGGCGACTATATGGCGCTAAATTTTGCACTGAGTGATCAAATTCAAAGCGCGCTTCATCAAAGTGAGCGTTATGAAGACTCGCTGAAAGCTCGTAACGGTTATGTAGTGGTGCGTTTGGATGAAAAGCGTATCGCCCACTTCCAGAGGTTGGATGATGGCTCCTCTTTACGCGACGACGAACGGCGCCTTCGCTACCGTTTGCGCAATAGTCAAGTACGCTTCACCACGGATGCGTTCTTCTTTCAGGAGGGCCATGGGGAACGCTATGAGCCAGCACGTTATGGCCAGTTGAGGGTGAATACCAAGGGCGAGCCCTTGCTGGTGGCTTTATACAATGCGGAATTAACTAAGTTAGGAGAAAGCGTTAAGTAAAATTTACTTTATATGGCGAGCTCTTCTCACTCCATTTCTCACTATTGCATTCTGTCTTGCTTCATTCAGTAAGGTAGGCTGTACTTTGTTCCTCCACTGACATGGATAGTCCAGTAATGACGCTGGACTGGCTCGACAGGGCCGGTCGGTGGGTAGTCAAACTCACCCACTTCAATGAATAAGGCATTTATGAAAGCAAACAGCTCGTGGCTCGCATGGGGTTTGTTGGTGATGGCAATGACCTTTTCCAACCTATGCGCGGCACAAACTCAGGGAGGAGAGAGCGAAAGTGAGCGATGGTTTACGGTCGATGCATTAAATACGGGGCTGGGTGAAGCCCCCGAAGAAGCAAATCGAGTAACACCAAGGGAGTCGATCAGAAGTTTTCTGGATCTGACAGGGCAGGAAGAGTATGAGGCTGCCGCTCACATGCTCAACCTTGCTGATTTTTCAGAAGGCGAACAGCGCGAGCGGGGGAGCGAGCTCGCTCGCCAACTGGCAGAGATTTTCCAACGCGGTGAGTGGCTGAGTGTTTCTGATCTGCCAGGTCGAGAGGACGCCGTTATTGAAGACTCTTCTGGACAAAATCCTCGCGTGGGAGAGACTCGCCGTAATGTCGAAGTGTCATCCATGCAAGCCAATGGAGAAACTTACGATATTCGCCTGGGCAGGTACCGGGTGGGCGATCAGGAGCCTGTCTGGCTCATTATGCCGATCAGCGTGTCTTACATCCCGGTGCTTTATGAGCAATACGGCCCTTCAATGTTGGAAAACTATATCCCCAAACGTTTTCAGGCATCGTTTGGCATTCTTAGAATTTGGGAATGGATTGCGATTCCACTCTTTCTGGTTTTCGTGGTTATGTTTGGGTGGGGAGTTCACCGGCTGATTGGGTTGATGTCGAAGTGGCTGCCTTCAGGGATGTCGAGCATTTTTGCCAGCCAAATTGGTACTCCCGCCGCGCTTATTGCGATGTCTCTAGTCACCCAAATGTTGCTGGATTACGTGGTTTCGTTTTCGGCCGTGGCCACGACCACTTTCCGGGTGTTATTGATCAGTATTTTGGCTTGGGCTGTCGGCACCATTTCATTGCGCTTGGTGGATACCATCATGCTGCGTTTGACGCGACGTATTGTCGGTGAAATCGATGATACGAAGCCCAGGGATCAGCGTAGGCTGTTGACCTCCCTGTATGCGCTGCGTCGTCTTATTATTTTGATTACCGTAACCGGTGTTTCAATTTATATTCTTGGGCAAATTCAGCTCTTTGAATCACTGGGCTTATCCATTCTGGCTTCTGCCAGTGTGCTGGCGGTGCTGGTCGGTGTCGCGGGGCAAGCGGTGTTAGGCAATATCCTTTCTTCATTTCAGCTGTCGTTTGCCAAGCCGATTCGCATAGGGGATCTGGTGATTTTTGAAGGCCAGTGGTGTTATGTAGAAGGCATTTTTTATACCTTTATTCGCTTAAGGACATGGGACGAGCGGCGTTTAATCGTGCCAGTCACCTACTTTACGTCCAAGCCTTTCGAGAACCTGTCGGTCAAGAGTTCCAAGATGTACCGGTTCTTGGAGGTGAGCCTTCATTTGAGCGCAGATATTGATGTATTAAGGAATAAATTCATCGAGTTCGCTAAAGAAGAAGACAGCGTTATCGAGCACCACAAGTTGCTATGCTACGTGACCGCACAAACGGGCACGGCACAAACCGTCACTTGCTACTTAATGACCTCAGACCCCATGGCAGGCTGGGCAGCCGAAATGAGTGTAAGAGAAAAACTGTTGGCCTTTATTCGCGATAATTATCCCAAGTGGTGGCCTAGAGAGATCGTGGTCATCAGTCACAATGACATCGCTCGTGGGACGCAAGGGAAGAACTCGGGGGAAGTGGATAGTGTTGAGGTGAAGCCATCAGAGTAGGTGGCCGCTAAGCAGCGCTGCTTTCTCGTGTATAGCAATTTGCTATTTATCGCATTTTGCTATAATGTGGTCATATAAATGAGGGTTTAGCTAGTGCACGTCATCACACAGAAGCGTATTTGGGAAGCTATAAAAGCAAACCCGAATACTGCCACTGCCCTAGAAGCATGGTATCGGCTGATGAAGTCTAATGACCCAAAAGATTTCAATGCCATGAAAGCGCTATTCCCAGCCACTGATAAAGTGGGAAACTTTCACGTTTTTGACATAGGTGGCAACAAGCTGAGGTTAATCGCTGTTGTTCACTATCAGAGTAAAAAAGTATTTATCCGCCATATCCTTGATCACAAAGAGTATGAAAAGGGTAAGTGGAAAAAGGAGTGACCATGCACACACTCGTTGAGCAAGCGACGGAACACTGGGTTTATCTTGCCCCTCTTCTTAGCGATCCACATACCGAAGCTGAATACGATGCCCGGGTCGAGGCGCTTGATGAAATTCTTGATCTTGTCGGTGACGATGAGACACACCCACTTGCCGGCCTGGCGAATCGCTTGGGTGATATCATTGAGTCCTATGATGAAGTACATCGCCCGATGCCGGAGGTGTCTGGAAGTGAGGTACTTCGCTACCTTATGCAAGAGCATGGGATAGCGCAGAGCGAGCTACCTGAAGTTGGCGCTCAATCGGTGGTGTCTGAAGTTCTCAGTGGGCGCCGCAAGCTTAACTGGCGCCAAATCTGCGAGCTTTCGGAGCGGTTTGGCATCGCAACCGACTCGTTTAAAGAACCCAGGGAAAAGCTACGCGTTTTGACCTGATAAAGCCTTATGGCGCTGAGAGTACCTAGGTACAAGAAGTGACCGCTTTCTACATGACTTTCACTCTTTTTACTGTGCTTGGTAAGTATCATGGTGAGGAAAGAGAAGTTTACGGTGAAAGAGGGGGTGGCTAGATGCCTTTAAATATCGTGCAGCGTTTGATAACCGGCTGGGGCGTTACCTATGGCCCACCAGGCGATGGGCCTTTTCCAGCTGTCATGCTGCTGCATGGTTCTGAAGGCGCATGGGCGGGGTGGAGTCATCGTGACGCGATGCTATTCGCCGCCCATGGCTTCTTGGCGTTCCCTTATGGCTACTCAAGCGGCGGTAATGCCTGGAGCGCGGGGCATATTATCGATTACCCACTGGATCGCAGCGTAGAGGCATTTAAAGCCCTACGGGAATTCCAGTTCGCTGATGAGCGAGTAGGGCTCTATGGCATCTCACGCGGCGCCGAGCATGCATTATTGCTCGGCTCACTGATGGCAAGAGATAAGATCGAAGGTATGCCTGATGCCATCGCCGCCCATAGCCCGCCCGATGTGGTGTGCGGTGCCTTTGATGCACGTAGCTTTCGCGATGCGGGTGACCCGGGCTGGCAAGCCTGGGATGTCAGCAAACGCGCCTGGACATGGTGTGGTAGTCACGAAGACTTGCTGCCGACCACGCCGATAGAAATCGAACGCTACCCAGGGCCGCTACTGCTTTCCCATGGCACCAAAGACCGAATGTGGTCGGTGGAAATGACCAAACGTTTGGAAGCGCACCTGCTCGAGCATGGCCGCTCCCCGGAAGTGCACTACTACGAAGGTGAGGATCATATACCTAGCAGCTCAGGGCAGAATAAACATCATGAGCTGCTGCTAGACTTCTTTTCAAAACACCTTTAAATCCAGAGTTAATTGAACAAAGGTTCACTATTTTCCCATCCAAAAGCCCACCTTGGTAGCTGTAGGCATCACCTTTTAATGCTTCAGTTCTTCCTCTATCAGTGCTTGAGCCAAACGTTTCGCCCCTGCAAAGTCCGCTTTTCCAGAGCCAAGGTGAGGGATGGTCTCTACCGTAAACCAATGGCTGGGGATCATCATGGGTGGCGTACCGTTAGCGAGCATAGTGGCCTTAACAGTTTTGGCGTCTAACGCTGTTTCTGAGAGCAGCACAATGCGCTCACCTTTGCGGCTATCGGGAATATTCACCGCCATCAGTGCGGTGTCTATATCCTCCAGAGCCGCCTGAACCGCCGTTTCAACGACGCTGAGACTGATCATTTCACCGCCGATTTTGGCAAAGCGGGCGTAGCGGTCAATCAGGGTTAAGAAGCCGTCTTCATCGATAAAGCCTTTATCCCCCGTTATGTACCAGCGGTGGCCATCGATCACATGAAGCGCCTTGGCCGTGCGGTTGGGGTCATTGAGGTAGCCCTGCATTATCTGCGGGCCGCTAATCAATATCATGCCTGCCTCGCCGGTGGGCAGCTCTTCAAAGCTCTCCGGGTCGACGATTTTGAAGCTGGTGCCGGGCAGCGGCATACCGACGGTGCCTACCTTGCTGCCCCGCTGCACCTGCTGATAGTGAACGCCCATGGCGTCGGGCAGGTTCACTG
>Ga0209345_10004051_pt1 | contig 14471 bp, 11 predicted proteins | sample Cruoilmetagenom7_FD_187294 | JGI IMG/M metagenome (GOLD analysis project Ga0209345, IMG submission 187294) | Oil polluted marine microbial communities from Coal Oil Point, Santa Barbara, California, USA - Sample 7 (SPAdes) (version 2) | ecosystem: Environmental > Aquatic > Marine > Oil seeps ... | reverse complement strand
AATCTTTTTTATCTAATATGCCATCACTCAAGAAACTATTTAAATATTCTTGGTTGAAATTCATTAGTAAAATGCTTTTTTCTAATTGTTTAAGAATAGCTTTATTGTTTTCTATATTGCCTTCTACCAACCTTTTAATATTAGTTATTTCGTTAATATCTTTGATTATTCTATTTACAATCATAGATAATAAATTCTTATCTAATTCAACAGTTTTAGCATTTATAGCTATATCTCTTGCAAGCATATAAGCAATAACGAGATTGGAGTAATCTCCTTTTTGAGAATCTATTATAGCAATAAAACCAATTGATTGAATAAAACCAACATTTTCAAAAACTTTCAAAATACTATTATCAACTAATGATATATCAAAAACAATTATGCTTACTTTAGAATTCCTATTGGCATCTGATTCAATTAATTGACTCCAAGCAGAATCATATTTTCTAGTGAATATTTCTTTACTTTCAATATTACCAAGTTTAATACTTTTATCGAATTTACATTCAATAGCAATTTTTAAATCAGGCTCGCCATTAATTTTACAAATAATATCACCTGTTTTATTTCTAATCAAATTTCCGGCTTCATTTCCAGTTAAAAGAGCAACATCTTTTAATTTTTTTTCTTTGAAATAATCATTTAAAAATTCTGCTATATCATCTTCTGCTAACGATCCTTTTATTGTTGTTTTATAAAAGAGTTCTTTTTTCATATCGAAAATCATTTTTAACCTTTCTAACTCTGTACCAAGTTCATTACTAGTTTTCGATAAAAAAGAAGATATTCGATCTTCCATAAGAGCTAAGACACCAATATATAAAGCTCTAATTAATTTTGATTCCCTCTCTACTGCAGGTAATTTGTCGAAATAATTGAATACAATTGAATTGTCAATCTCAAAATTCTTTACTTCTACTCTATTTAGTTTTTGATTTAATTTTATAATTGCCATTTTATTCGTTAAATATTTCTTTTATTTTATTGCTAAAAGTATCCGTTAGTTCAAAATCTTCAGATATAATAAAATTTATTGCTGTGTATGCTTTATTCCTACTAACTTTTTCTACAATACCTAACTCCTCTTCAATATCATTATCTAATACAATTGTTTCGCCTAGAGTACCTTCTATAGAATCTTCAATTATTTGAGATATTTTATCGGCTGATTTAATTGCCTGTTCACTTTTTCCGTCCTGATGATCCTTATCATATACTACACAATATTTAATTTTAAACTTGTTTAATAGATTAATATATAAAGGAATACTGTCCTTGCTACCACAATCTATTATTGTAAAATCATATCTAAATATTTCCAAATCCTTTGCCAACATTGGAATCACTGTTTTATCAGTTTGCCCTTCAACTAATATAACTTTTTTAGCGAAAAACAATTCACCTCTTTCTGGATTTATCCAATAACTCAAGTTAAACTGCTTCTTATCTTCATTTTCATCAAATATATCATTTGTAAATTGCAATACTTTTGTTCCTACTTCGATACTTTCTTTTTTCACAATACATATAGATTTGTAAAAACTAAGGTCTAAAAACGAGCTAGAATGTGTACAAAGAACAACTTGACTTTCATCATTTGATAGATTCACTAATGATGCAAACAATTCCTTTTGAGCTTGAGGGTGTAAAAATAATTCTGGTTCTTCGAAAATAAAATAAGTTGATTTTGACCCCTTTCGATTTGAACCTTCTTTTTCTTCTTCTTCTTCTCTTTCTAATTTTAGAACTTTAGACCAAGCCTTTATTAACGCAAAAATCAATGCTCGTTGAAGACCGTGACCTTTTCTTGTAATATCTGTTTTAATTCCATCATCAAGAGAGACATTCGCGCCAACTTTAAAAATATCTTCAACATTTGGGGGCGAAATTTGGATATCAATTTTGGTATCCCAACTTTTTAATTCTTCATCTAATAAACTTTCTAATGACGTGAGTTCTTTAGGTCTATCTTTATTAAGTTCCCCATCTTCTCCATTCTTATTAAGTATTTTTGTTAATTCTATGATTTTCTCTTTAGCAGCAATAAATTCAGGATTATGTTCTGAAATTCTATTTATTACTCTTGTGTATAATTGACTAAAAAGACTATTGCCTCTTGGGCTTAGCTCATCTGATGCATTTTTAACAGAAGGAATAAAGAATAAATCTCCAAATATACCTTTAGCAACATTTGCTGCTCCCAAGAAATTTGTTTCTTCTAATAAATAGTTAAACTTTATTTTATCTAAATTATCTTTTACATACTCTGCTTGAGCTTTAATAAAATCTGCCTTTAAAATTCTTCCAGTAGCAGGTAAATATTTTACTAATGGCAATTTTTCGGCTTCATCTCTTTTTAAAAATTCAGAAATATTAGATTCTTTTAACCAATCTTCATTAGGTTCTTGAATAAACCCATTATAACTGAAACTGCCATCTTTTTTTGCCGTTTTTCTTACACTAATGGTATTTTCAGCAGAAACATATTTTTGAAATGTTACTTTTTCACTTTCGTTTAAACCAATAAATTCTATCTCAACAAATAACTCATTAGAATCTCCATTAAAATCGAATTCTTGAGCTTTAATTTCACCAAAAAAAAATAACAACGAACTTAAAACATTAGATTTTCCGTGATTATTTTGACCAATAAGTATAATTAAATCTTGAAATTGAATTTTTTCATTAATAATCGATCTCCAATTTTTTACTTCAATTTTATTAATTTTCATTTAACTCACCTTTCTATAAGAGTAACCACCTTTTTTTATTTTTGCATCAAAGTATTGTCCGTGTGAAGATGCATTCATTAATCCAGAATAAATCGATTCAGGAACATTAGAATATTGATAAATTCCACCATGATTAAATTCAACTTCTAAAGTATTAGAGTTTAAATCATAACCTACAGATGCTAAATTTGATGAGCTTACATTTTGTCTTACCATAATAATAATTTTAATTGAGTTTTACCATTACCTATTCGTTTTTGAATGATAAATGTACAATGATTGCCTTTTCTTTGATTACGGTTAAACCGTAATCACAAGGTTTTTTAAATTATTTATATTGAAGGCTTTTATTTAAGGAAACTGCACTAGTAAGACTATTTAATTTTGTGTTAAAATGGCTAATTTAGGATTGTGTCTCATTTTTGATAGATCCCCAGTCGAGCTGAGGATGACGTATTTATTGATGAGACTCCTGATAAGATACTTCGACAAGTTCAGTATGACATTTTGGATGATGAGACTCCTTCACTTTGATTCTGAGCGACATCAATAGGAATATCTCTTTTACTGAAATTTTGCAATGTACTGCACATTACATAAATTAATAGAAGCTGTTTCTTAATTTATTATTTAGGCAACAAAAATCTTTAATTAATTTTTTCAAAATACATGAATTGTTGTTCTGCAAATTCTATTTTTAAAATATTAGCGGCAATACTACATGAAAAATTGAAATTTTCATTATCGTAAGATTTATTAGCGGCATTGAAAAATGATAATCCCCAAACAGATTCTGTTACTTCAGTTGTGCTGAATTCCAAAAAAGTTAAGTCGTTATTTTTATGGCGTATTTACCACCCAACACATTTCTAGATGTTCCACCTGTAAAATTTTCAAATAGAATTAAAGGCTTTACCTTAAAGTAATAAATATTTCTATTAATAATTTTCTTTTGTCTTCATTCTTATTTCTCAAAAGCTAATAAATGAAATAGTAGAGATTTAAATAAAATCATTATTGATGAATCTTGATTTTGCACTTGATATTTTGTTTGATTTTATTGACTTTTTATTCCTATTTTTACCATTAATTAAAATAAATAAAATTATAAAAAGATAATTTAAATAACATATTGATATAGCGTTAGCTGTTGTTCTGCTTAATAAAATCGCCAAGTTTTAAAAACCACTGAATAACAAGTCTCAACGCTCATGCTAAGGCGTGGGTGAGTACTTGTTTGTGGTTGGGTGTTTGGCGATACCCTTTTAAGCGGCAAGGTTTGAAATCCCACGCTCTTTTTATTTAAAGAAAATCACCTAGGGGTTGAGTGAATTCGTTAAATTTTAACTTCATGAAAACTCGTATTGTATCCATTTTTGTGATAACCTTGATTTTATTAATCGCTATCGCTACAATCACTAATCCTGCAAAAGAACTACATGTTCAATATATTACCGATAAACTTCAATTATATGAAAAAAATAAAAATAGTGACTCTATTAAAGGATTAATGGAAGAGTTAATGATTGACACTTTTACATCGTTTGAAGTTGATTATCATAATTTTTATATTTTCTCTTAAGCAAATTACAAACCAACAAGTAAAACAGATGTTGTAACTGTTGGATTATTTAACACTGTATTTATTTTTGAATAATCTAGAATCCTTAGTTTTTAATTTTCCCTTATCACAAAACCTTTCGATAGGAATAGGATTACTTTTTGGTTGTTTTTATTTGATATATACCTAGTCAACACTTCGACTCCGCTCAGTGTCCTGCTAAGGATAACTGACTTAATGATGAGATTCCTTCACTATCGTTCGGAATAACGATTTAATTTTCATTTTCTTTTATCCATACAGTTTTGATCGAATGCAATTAAGTTAAAAAGTTCTCTCAATCTTGACCGTACCCTAGAACCATAACGATTTTCTAATTCATTTGCATTGAGATTGGTTGTAGCATGGGTTATGTTTTGGCTACTCTCAACAACCATTTTTTTATTTGATTGTTGTTTTGAACTTATAAATATGTCGTAGCGTGAAAGCAGGATTTCCCCCATAACATTGAGGTCTTTTGCATAATGACTTCCTATTGGTTCAACTCCCAAATCATCGAAACAATAGTTTTTAGTTTCATTGTATTTTTCGAGTACCTGAAACCCTTTTGTATTGAAATTAAACACAATATTTCGTGTTGGGATAATTTCATAATTCATTCTTTGTGGCGCAATGAATGGTAATAATTTCATTAATGATGTTTTTCCGCAACCTACAGGACCTGATAGTAATATTCCTTTGCTTGTGTCGATTCCCATATTTGCACAACTTTGATGGTCTTTTATGAAATAGCAACAGAGTTTAAACAATAATGTTTCGTCTTCTTTGTACAATCTAAAGTTTCTACCAAATAAGATGTGTCCTTTGATGTTGAGGTAGGTTTTTATTTTTTCGAAATCGTAGTGGATTGTCTTGTTTTTAATTTCTCCTATTTGGAATTTGGAATTTCCTTCTGTTTTTATATTTGGTGTTGGTTTCATAGCTGTTGGTTTTTAGTTTTTTAGTTGATGAGATTCCTTCTCTACCGTTCGAAATGACGTTTTGGTTTTTGTTTTCAATGATTGAGTTTATTAATGCTTTCTTTTTCCATCGCTGAAAAAGAAACAAAAAATCTAGGCTTACGAATCTGTCTCTAAATTTTTCAATCAAATTCTAAATTTTAGGAACTCGCCATTAAAAATTAAGTTTCATATGTAATTTCCTTTGGCTCAAACAGCCTAAAATTTTACGATTTCTCTTTTCAAATTTTACGAGACATTTTCGATAGGCCGCACTAGCTTCATTGCAATTTTTATTTTTTATTTCTAATCTTTGGAGTTTAAAGACTCCTTCGGTTTTGATGTGTGGTGTTAGTTTCATAGCTGTTGGTTTTTAGTTTTTGAATTTCCTTTACGTTCAAGAAGTAAATTTTTAGGTTTCTTTTGTGTTCTTTTCATTTTGCCTTGATGCAAAACCCTTCGACTACGCTCAGGATAAACCAAGACAAAAAATCAAGACTGATTTTAATTTCTTTGAATTCTACGATTGTTACGCTTTCGACCCCAGACCGCTTTGCTCTTTGGCTTACTCAGACGCTGCAAAAACTTGAATTACTACAGAAATCCAAATAGGTCGAGTTTTCTTAATTGTAATTTTTTCATAGTGGTTCATTGTAATTTTTGTTTTTGTTGGTGTGGAGGTTGTCTTGAAAATGATCAAGTGGTAAACCCCTGTTTTGGTTTTTTTCTCTAGACTGCGTTCGAGCTGACAATTTCATTTCAATTGCTTTTAACATCCAGCTTTTGGCGGTTGCTTTCCAATCGACTATTTTAGTTTTTCCACCAACTTTCCATCCAATTCCCTGGTAGTGATTGTAGAATTTTTCCCCTTCCAATTTTGGCCAATTTTCTTTTTTAAAAAATTCAAGAATTAATTTTTCTTTTGCGATTGCCTCTAGTTTAATAAAGTTTATATTATGTTTATTAATGTTTATATTAGATACCAATGCTTGTCCATTTTTGGGATACTCTAAATTTACTTCTAGTTTATCAGTTGTACCAAATTGAAACAACTTCACAGAGCTTCCTTTAAATGGATTATGAGATGGATAATAGTTAATATATTTCCAATGACTTAATTCTTTAATACAACGATGATATGTAGTTGTTGAACCTATTTTGGATTGATTCATTACTTCTTCTCGATTTATAAAAAACTTATCCGGAAATCGGTTATAATTCCAGATGTAAAATAATGCGAGGTATAGGCTAATGTGTGTAGGATTTAGCCTATTGTCTTTTGAAAATTGCCCAAATAGTGCGTTGAGGTGTGAGATGTAGTTCATAGCATAAGGTTCTAAACTGTTTTTTGAGTTCTTCAAATCAGATTCGCAGTCAACACTTCTATTCCGCTAAGTACCCTGCGAGAATGACAGAAGTAAATTCTGTTATCTGAGGTCAAAATGGTTTTCAATTCTAAATAAAACATTCAAACTTTTGACACTCATCTGCAAATTTGAAAGCGAAATAATTAATTTATATTTAATGAGATTCTCTTTAAAGAATCCCCAGACTTGCTGGGGATGACAGTTTTAAATAGAAAATTAGTGGTTAAACGTTAGTCTTTACTTGGTTATCTTCTAATACTTTTTCAATTTCTTGCAAGTCGTAATAGATTACACCTCCAACTTTTGTATAAGGAATGGTTCCGTTGATTCGGAGATTTTGAAGGGTACCGTTTGAAATACCTAAAAATTCTTTCACTTCAGTGGATTTAATCCATTTTTTGGCGACTTTACCTGTTTGGTGATTCATTAAACTTTTAATGTTTTCTAATAGTTCATTTTTGAACTCATTTAAATCTTCTGGGGTAATAATTTTTGCTGACATTTTAAACAATTTTTTTATTAATATTAAAGAAAGGAGGGTTTTGTGTCTCTTTCATATCGCAAAGATGAAAAAGGAAAATTATTAAAAATCACAAGTTGTTTACTATTTTTTAAACATTCTTAATGCTATTCTTTGAATTAAATTGCGTTTTTTAGCAATTCTTATTTTCAACAAAAAGAACAAAATTTAATGCGTTAAAATTAATTCAATAAAACACACAAGTTGGGTATTTAACAATCGGATTCATTCATCCTTTTTAATAGTTTTGTCTTTAAAGTATCCAAAAATTTTGTTTTATTCATTTTTCTTAAACGTATCTCTAGGTATATTCTATAATATCCGCCAATCTCAATGTTAAAAATGCTCTCGAAAATTGATGCAATTTCGTTGATGCCAACTTTCCCTCTATTTATAACACTTGCGGCGTGTAATGCGTATATTAATTCAACCAAATCTACTTTATTACCAGTCCAAAACAAATTAGAAGATTGCATATTAGAATTTGACCCTATTTCTGTATCAATATTTTTCTGAATCTTTGCTATTTCACCATTTAGATATTTAATCAACATTGTGTTTGCAATAAAATTTGCATAGGTTGTATCATGTGTTGTTGTGAATTTTTCATCAGAAATACTAAGTAAATTATCTGGGTGAATCCTTAGATTTTTATTCTTCACTAAAAAATAATGATGATCGAGGTGAGTATCATTTCTTCGAAAATATATATAAATTTCTTGATTTTCATTAAAATATTCTTGTAATTTAACGATTGATTTTTCTAAGTATTCAATTTGTGAATCTTTAGTACCGGCAATATATTTACTTTCAATATTGAATAGTTTAACTTGATAAATAAGTTTTGCAACTATGACTGGTTTTATTGATTTAAAGAAAATAATTTCATCTGCTTGTTTATCAAATTTTGAGTTTTGAGTTCTATTTTTAAGTTTTAGTAAGCAAGTTTGAATGGTATTAATACTTTTCTCGGTTTTAATTAGAAGATCTTCATTTGATAGCTTTATTTCTTCTAATTCTACTTCTAATTTATTAATAATTTGAGTGTATTTATTCATAGCGATTCATAGGGTTTGTTTTTTTAAAAGTCGGCGAAGATTTCAAAAAATAATATTTCATCATTACGGTTTAACCGTAATGACATATGATTCATTCAGACTATTTTTGTGTGAATTTCAAGAAGGAGAATTGCTAAAACACCTTAAGTATCATTTACACAATTACTTAAAACAAAACACCACCTCTGTTAAGAGGTGGTGAAAATTGCTATGAAAAAGATTGGAACGGTGTTCCAATAGAGAGTAAATATACAGTTTGGTTTTATTATCGGCAAATTATTTCTTGTAATTTTAGAGACCTTCTTTTCTAGTTTTATAAATTGTATTGAATAGTAGGCCATCATTTGAAAAACCATTAATTATAAATTGAAATTCATTTGAAAATTCATTGGCCTGAACTTTTATAAAAACCTCACCGTTTTCACTGATTTGAAGGTTACTTTTCCAGTCAATTTCAGACCAATTATAAGCATCTTCAGTATAAATATTGTATTGCGGTTTGTAATAATCATTGGCTCTATCAAACCCTGTAAGCAATATAAGTTCTTCGTATAAGTTTTCACTAGCCTCTTCAAAGTATTTATGATTTCCTTTTTTACGGTAAATTTTAATAATTCCACCTGTACCGTCAATACCACCACCTGCACCAGACTTGTTAATTAAAACTTCATCTATGTCTTTCATACTTAATTCCTTTAACATCTCAATATCACCATCACGATTTAAACTAGTATCGTCTAAATATATTTTAGGTGGGTATGTATTATCTGGATTCATATTTTTACCTGCAAAAGTAACACGTGCATTTCTAAGCGATATAAAATATCTTCCTGTTGCAGTCCGTTTTATATAACCTAATGACATAAAGTATTCAAATACAGTTTGAAACGTAGTTTCCATACGTTCTGTCACTTTTTTATTTTGGTAAAAACTTGGAGCTAATACTTTATGTTTATGCGCTAACTCATTTTCTTTATCATAAAAAGTTTGTTCTTTTTTATTAACTACTGTTTTTAACATTATTTGATCGAGTACTTCCATTTTTGGGTATCCTGTGAAATTTGAAATATCAAGATTTTCGGAAATAGTAACTTGTGAATTCTTTACAATTTGAATTGGCTCTCTATATAATGGAATTAAGAACTTGTAATTTTCATTCTTTTTATCAATTTCTAAAAAACGTACTTGAGAAGGTTTTACCAACAATTCTCCTTTTTTTATTAATGCTATTTTTGTAGTTTCATTTTTATACGCAAACACATTTTCAAAAGCAAACTCTTTATTGCTATCAAATTTACTAAAAGCAACTAGTCTATTGTTTTTTGATAACATTCCGATATCATAGCCTTTAGGAATTTTCTTTATAGCACCATTAATAGTAAATCCGCTTTCAAAATCAATTTTCTTTTTAGGGTTAATCTCTTTTATTTTTTCTTTTAAGGTATAGGCTGACCAACCTTGGTTCAAGAGTAATACATCTAAACTTTCAATTGTTTTCGAATTTCTGTTTTGAAAATAATAAGCTGGGTTTTCAATTTCTCCTTTTACATAGGGAGTTAATAAAAAGGCACTTTTTATATGTTGATTTTCATAGAATGATTTAGCTTCTTTTGGAAGTATAGAAATACTTAATCGTGATTGAGTTCGTTCAAAATTTGAATTTAGCGTACTAATTTTAAAATGAATGGAATCATTTTCAGTTTTTAATTTCTTTACAAGAATTGCTGTTTCTTTTGTTGGTTTGTCTATAAAAAATTTACGTTCTGCAATAGGCTGATTATTTCTAAAAAGTGTTACCACGTTTACACCGTGCAACATTTTTCTTTTGTCAAAAAACAATTCTTGTGTAGTTTTATCAATGGTTTTGAGAGATAAGGTTACTGCTTCAGTTATCGTATTATTTCTGTAGAATATTAACGCTAAAGAATCCTTATTTAGTGAAACTATTGATGCTTCATTTGTTTTTAATGTAAGTTTTACAACATCTTTTGAAGTTACATTGTCCAAACTAAAAATAACCCCTATTGTTTTTGCCTTTGGAAGTTGAATTTTTTGAATAGTATTGTTTATTTCTACCAAAGCAGTATAGGTTTCATCTTTTGAATAGATAAAATTACAACTGCTCATTCCAACAGAATTCCCAATAAAAGCGGCAATTTCTTCACCTTTATTATTGATTATTTTCCCAGAGTATGGGAATCCTTTTCCATTAATGAGTGCTTTAATACCAATAGTATTTTGAGTATCTTCCAATAAATAACCACTTTCAGGAAATAGTTGAATATCATAAGCATTGATAGATCGTTTTGATTTTTTTTCTTTGTTTTCTGAAGGATTCAGAATTTTAATTTCTTGAAGGAAGACATTTTCCCTTCCAAAATTCATCATAAAATTTGTATATCCTTGAATGAAATAATTACCAGAACTATAATCTTTGGCTACAAAAAAATCACCATTTCCAATACCGTTTTTAATGAAAATAGTTTTGCTTTCCAAAACCTCTCCCTGTTGATTTAATAAATTTACATGTAAATTGCTGGTAAATTCTGATGGTGAATTAGTTTTATCAACTCCTACATAGCTGGTAAACCAAATATTCTCATTGGTAAAATAAATTGATTTATTAAGGTGTATAAAAACTTTTTCTCTAAAGAGTGCATCTTTTTGAAATGGCTTAATTATTTCACTTGAAATATCTTTTTGTGAAAAAAGAACATTAGTACTTAAAAAAATAATGATGATGCTTACTAGTGATGTGATTTTTTTCATTGCTATTTTTTTAAAAAACCCGTTTTATTGGTTGCTATTTAATTTTTCATTAACGTTTTCACTCCATCTAACTAAATCTTGAAAACTAGTTCCTTTCCCTGTTTCTAACTTCATTTTATCTACTGTTGCAGTAGCTTCTTCAAATTTTTTATCACTAAGAATTTTAGCTTCTTCATAAGAGCTGCTTTCAGAAAGTTCAGCTTTTAATTCTCGGTTATAAATTTCATAAACATCAAAAATTAGATTGATGTACATTAATTTATGATTGGTACGATTGTAAGAACAAAATGAAGAGTTTCTATCAAATAACGTTTTGGTGCTGAATTGTTGTTCACCTAATTTGTTGATATATACATCTAACAGAAAACTAAAATTCAACTGTTCATCTTTTTCAGATTTGTTAGGCTTTTGTTTGATTTCTGATATAGAATAAGCCTCTTTGTCAACTGCTTTTGTAGCGCCTTGTTTATAAGCTTTATGATCTATTGCACTTTCTTTTCCCTTTTTTAAGCTTAATTTAATATCTGGCCATTTTAATGGCTTGTTTTCTTGCCAAGCAATTATAGAAGGGCGAATATATTGTAAATAACCGGATGGAATAGTTGTGTTATAATTAATTAAGTATCCATATTTTTTAAAAAAATCTAGAGACATTTTCTCTTTATAACTCTTAGGAAATTGATAATTTAAATTCCAAAATTCCTCTGAAGCTTGTAAGGTCCTAATTTTATCATAATCATTATTAAAGTGTATATTATTGGTAAAATAGGGCGTGTTGAAAGTAATGTTATAATCATAAAAATAGAGCAAAGAATTTGACGTAATAATCTCAAAATTATCTTTGGAACGATAGTTCATTGTAAACTCAAAATCTATGGATTGAATTTTATCATAATCGTGTGGATTAAAATTAATGTTTAGCTGAATGCTTTTAGGAGTTACTGTATCATCTTCAATGATAGATGACAAACCATCGGCCACCATATCTTCACCACGTAATGATATTTTTTTAATGGTTAATGATTTTTTGTTGAAAATAATTGTACCAGCTAATAAGCGTCCGTTTACTCTTTTAGGAACAAACGAAATAGAGACATCTTCAAAGTCGCATGAAGTACACACATCAATTGTTACTTTATACTTTGCTTTAATAGCTCCTAAAGTTAAATTACCAGGATATAAAGGCAATATTTGCTTATTCTTTTTAAATAACTGGAAGTCTTTTAAAATATCTGTATTATTTAAGCTATAAAAAGGAAACGTTGCATTTTGACCAAAACGACCACTTTTTAATTCTAAGCCCACAATCCCTTTTGATGCATTTTGTTCGCTATTGTAAAAACCTTCAATAGTCTCAATTGGAACACCTCTTGCCGATGAGGTTAACGTAAGAAATGCTTTGCTTTTAGTAATTAGTTGTTTGGCTCTATACTTTTGAATTAAACTATTTAAGAGTTTATACTTGTAGTTTTTGTCCTTTTTTGCAACAACTAAAACTTGATTTAATTGAAATGTGTTTGCAGTTAAATATAATTTTGAATGTTCTTTAAAATACGATACAGCTACTTTTTTAGTTTTAAAACCAATAAACCTGACTTCTAAAGAATCTAGAGAAAACCTATCATAAATTTCAAATTTTCCATCTTCATTTGTAATCGTATAATAGTTGTTTTTACTTATAATTTTTATGGTTGCATAGGGTAGTGAAGTTTTTGTTTCTTTATCAAAAATAAAACCCTCAATAGTTGATTGTGAGAAAGAAAGTAAAAATGATAATAGAAATATAAGAAGTGTGAATTTTTTCATAGTTAGCTTTTTAATTTTTATAACGGATTTCAATTATTTGATTGTTGAATTTCAAATAACGGGGCTCTTCGTTTTCTGGAAACATAAAAACGAGTGTTTTTATACGATTGCTTTTTGGTTTGATTTCAATCTCTGAACTTTTTATTAATAAACCTGATGTTAAAAACCACTCAGCTTTATACTGTGTATCTGTTTTGTAGTTATATAATAAAAAGTCATCAAAGTTTAGTTTTTGAGTTTTTGAATTATTATTAACAAAACTCACATGAATTACCACAAATTTGTCTTCAGGGTTTGCTTGCCATTTCCCGTTAGAAGTTGGAGTGTCTGATATGGTTTTTCGTTCTTCAACTTTATGAATAGAAAAATCAACTGTATTTGTGTAATTGTATGTTTTGGAAGATACTTGAGTTATTGAATAGCACGAAACAAGTATTAATGATACAATTAATAGGAGTAATAGTTTTTTCATATGTATTTCTTATTTTTCAAAAATTGTTCCAAGCTCAGACTTATAGCAGTAATATCTACATGTTTTAAGCTCTGATTATATTATATTCAGATATAACCTTTCTAAAAAAAACTTACTTAAATGAGCTCTATCTCCGCTTTGACAATCGGAAACAACCTCTATGATTACTATGATTAAACGGTTCTTTATTATGTTCCGCAGTATTGAATAACTTTATAGAAATCCAAAATAGACTTTAATAGGCCCAGAATTATAGTACCAAAATATAGTTTGCAGATTTTTTTAAACTCAATTTTTTGTTATCATACGTTATTTTTGAATCCGCTCAGTAAGTATTTCATTTAATTTTGTAGGTTTAATATTTCTAGCAATAATTTTTCCATCTCTATTTAATAACATATTAAATGGAATTGTTGTCAAGTAATACATTTCTCCAATATTGTTTAATGTGTCAATTACTTGAACCCATTCTATGTTATCTTCTTTAATTGCATTTTTCCATTTTTCAATATTTTTATCTTGGGAAACTCCCAAAACTTCAAACCCATCATCTTTGTATTTTTTATATATTTCACTTAATTCTGCATTGGTTTTTCGACAAGGGAAACACCAAGAAGCCCAAAACTCATAGAGTACAATTTTCCCCTTCAAAGAATTGCTGTCAATAATTTCTCCATTTTGATTTGGTAGTTTAATAGGTGGTGGTTTGATTCCTATCTCCAACACACTACGCCGATTTATGATATTTTGAATAGTGGCTAAATCATTCTTTGCTTGATAAGTTGTATCAATTAAATTAAATAATTCTGACAATTGTTTACTACTTAAATAGTCATTCATATCATTCAAATAGGCAAGGTAAGTGCCTGACACTACTGATTTTGGATTTTCACTTAACAATTCATATAGATTAGAATAAAACCGTTCCTTTTTAAGGCTATCATTTTTCTCTTCATAAACGGTATTCTTCATTTTTAATTCAAACCTATCCTTTAAATCTTGAGTTTTAGAACCTTTAATGCTATCTAATACTAAAATTTTTGTGTTGATTCCCCTAAATTCTCTTTCAGAATATTTTAGTTTTAAACTAATAATACTATTCTCTAGCATAAATGGAACTGCCGTCATTCTTTCCGTTGGATTTGGCTTGGCAGGAAAAATATTCACTCCTATTGGAGCGGAGAC
>Ga0209345_10004050_pt1 | contig 14473 bp, 11 predicted proteins | sample Cruoilmetagenom7_FD_187294 | JGI IMG/M metagenome (GOLD analysis project Ga0209345, IMG submission 187294) | Oil polluted marine microbial communities from Coal Oil Point, Santa Barbara, California, USA - Sample 7 (SPAdes) (version 2) | ecosystem: Environmental > Aquatic > Marine > Oil seeps ... | reverse complement strand
GATAACCCATGGCAAAACGTGACTACTACGAGGTGCTTGGCGTTGCCAAAGGGGCCTCTGCCGACGAGATCAAGAAGGCCTACCGCAGCAAGGTCAAAGACCTTCACCCCGACCGCAACAAAGACAACCCAAACGCCGAAGCCCAGTTTAAAGAAGTGGGCGAAGCGTATGATGTGCTGAAAACCGACGACAAGAAAGCGGCGTATGATCGCTACGGCCACGCCGCCTTTGAAGGTGGCATGGGCGGCGGTCGTCCCGGCGGCGGCATGGGCGGCGGTCAGGGCGACTTCTCTTCGGCCTTTTCCGATGTATTCGACGATCTCTTCGGTGACTTTATGGGTCAGCGCGGGGGTGGCGGCGGTGGCCGTCGCGCCGCGCGCGGCGCTGATTTGCGCTACAATCTGCGCATCTCCCTCGAAGATGCCTTTTCGGGCATGCAAAAATCGATCACCGTTCCGGCCTCTGTCCAGTGCGATTCATGTGACGGCAGCGGTGCCGAGGGCGGCGCAGAGCCTTCGACCTGTCCGACCTGTTCGGGCATGGGTAAGGTGCGCGCCCAGCAGGGTTTCTTCACTGTTGAACGCACCTGTCCCACCTGTTCCGGCATGGGTCAGATCGTCAAGAATCCTTGCAAGAAATGCCGCGGCGCGGGCCGTGTTGAGAAAGAGCGCACGCTCTCGGTTAACATCCCCGCAGGCGTTGAAACCGGCACCCGTATCCGGCTTGCCGGTGAGGGCGAAGCGGGTATGCGCGGCGGACCGTCGGGCGACCTCTATATCTTTATCGAGGTGGCCGAACATGAGCTCTTTGAGCGTGACGGGCCGAACTTGTTCTGCCGTGTCCCCGTGTCGATGAGCACCGCCGCCTTGGGTGGTAATATCGAAGTGCCCACCATCGACGGTGGCCGTGGCCGCGTGCAGATCCCCGCAGGCAGCCAATCGGGTCGCCAGATGCGCCTGCGTGGCAAGGGCATGCCGCCGCTGCGTGGCGGTGGCGTCGGTGACATGATCATCGAACTGGCGGTTGAAACCCCAGTGAACTTGACCAGCCGTCAGAAGGAACTGCTTCAGGAGTTTGCGGGCGAAGCCCAGAACAACAATCCCGAAAGCAGCAATTTCTTCTCTTCTGTCAAATCCTTCTGGGATTCGATGAAGGGCTAAATCCGTCGGGTAAGGCGTGTCGCGCGCCTTGCCCGCAACCATGGATGGAGAAGGTAAATAGCACGTGAAAGCGCTGTTAACCGAATCCTAACCACCTTCGCGCAGAATTCTGGGCATGACCCGTATTCCGAGAACCCTTGCTGATCAGCCCCTTCCCTTCCTCATGGACGAAGCGCGCAAACCGCCGTCCAACACGGGCAAGCAACCCTCTTATATCGCAGATCATCGACAGCGTTTGCGCAGCCGTTTCATTGACGGCGGTGCCGCGGCCATGCCGGATTATGAGATGCTGGAACTCGTTCTTTTCCGCGCGATTCCGCGCCGGGACGTCAAACCGCTCGCGCGCGAATTGCTGGACAGGTTCGGCGATTTTAACCGCGTCATCACAGCCCCTGCCGCCCGCCTGCGGGATGTCAAAGGCATCGGAGAGGCGGTAATCGTCGAGCTTAAGATCGTTGAGGCAGCAGCCCAAAGGCTGGCCCGCGCCAAGGTTCTCAAGCGGCATGTCGTGGCCTCCTGGGACGCCTTGCTGGACTACTGTCACACCACCATGGCCCATCTGGAGACAGAGCAGTTTCGCGTTCTATATCTCGACCGGAAAAACATTCTCATCGCGGATGAAGAACAAGCCAAAGGCACGGTCGACCATGTGCCGGTCTACCCCCGCGAAGTTGCCAAACGCGCGCTAGAATTGAATGCCAGCGCGATTATCCTCGTGCATAACCACCCGTCTGGGGATCCCAGCCCGTCACGTTCGGATATCGACATGACACATCAGGTCGCCACTGCCTGCGACGCATTGGGGCTGACCTTGCATGACCACCTAATTATCGGCAAATCGCGCGAGTTGAGCTTTCGGAACGAGGGCCATCTTTAGGACGGCACGCTGCATCCCCTTATCGCACCCAGACCTCTACCCGACGGTTGGCCTGACGGCCCCACTCACTGTCATCACAGGCAATCGGCATGGCCTCACCAAAGGCATCCACCCGCAGATCGATGCGCGACAGATTGGCGGTTACCGCAGCGGCACTTACGGCGCGTTGCACAGCCTCGGCACGGCGCAGGGCGATCTCGCGATTGGCCCTTGCTGCGCCCTCACCATCGCTAAACCCTACAAACATCAGCCTCCGCGCGTCATACTGCCCCTGCTCAAGCGCGCGCGCCAGCTGTTGAACGTTGGACCGTGACTGCGCATCCAGCCGGATCGAGCCTGCCTCAAACCGAAACGAAGTCGTCAGCCGCGCCATGGGCACCAACGTCGCCGTCATGCGCTGCAACTCTCCCAATGGCGTTTCGATACCGGCGGTGATGATCGCATTGGCAAAGCGGTTGCCCTGTTCCTCTACCGGGATTTCTTCAGGTGTTTGATCTACAAAGCCGGCACGCCGAATAACAATCTGCGCCGAAGGACTGCGGGTAAAGGCCAGAAACTCTCGCGTGATGAGGGGCAATCGGCGGGCGGGGAAGTACAGGAACATCGGCGCGGTCAGCGGGTAATCTTCGGTTTTGATCGTGCGCCGCGCGGCATCCAGCGCAAATCCGCAGTCGCCGCCGAGGGTCAGCACCTCTGTTCCGCCCTGCTCGGCATAGCTGGTGATGCCAAGGGCAAAGACATCCCGCGCCACGGCATCGGCAAGGCTTTCGGGCATCGCGTGACGGATTACATCCGCGCTCAATTCCAGTCCCGCAGGGGTCAACACCTGATCGACGATGGCTTGGCTAAGCCCGCCATTCGCTGTCGGCATGTGCAGCTCAATGGGGGCATCCGGCCCGCCAAGGCGCTGCCAGTTCTTAATCTCACCCGCAAACACCCGCGCCAAAGTGAGCGGGGAAATTTGTTTTACGGGATTGGACGGTGCCACCACCGGTACCACGGCATCCAAGGCCAGAACACGGCTGCGGTTGGCCCCTGTCAGATCGCCCAAACCAGCCTCTCGTGCGTTGATCCGCTCTTCCCGGCGCACCTCGCGCAAGGCCATAACCACATCAGCTTCGTCCGCCAAAAGATCGGCAAAACCCTCGTTGGTGTTGGTCGCCCGAAAATCAAAACGCGCAGCCAGCTTGCTGTCGTCCTTACGCGTAAGCAGCAGCGCGAAACGCCCAGCTTCACCCTCTTCGCGGCCGACCGAATAGCCTTGCCGCTCTGCGAAGGCGTCGATCAGCGCGGGCATCAATAAGGCCCCCATCGTGGCGGAACCCGAGAAGCGCACTTCGGCGACGAAGTCCTCAAGGTTGGGGCATCCCGGCCCGGTGCAGGACACGCCGCTGCTGTCGACGGTCAGCTCGCCATAATCGGTGTCGACCCGATAGAATTCGCCATCAAAGCCAAGCATAGTGCCGCTAATCTCGACACTGCCATCGCGTGAGGTGAGTGCGACATCCTGTGCCGCCAGCGTTCCCGCAGTAAAAAGCAAAAGTGCGGCGCTGATCGCCGCACGTTTTAACCCGTTCATCAAGACCTACCCGGTTGCGTTAGTTCTGCGCGACTTTCAGGTCTTGGAGCAAATTATTCAACACCAGAAAGTTGCCAACCGCATCACAGTCCGGCACGGCGAGGGTCAGGTTCTGGGTTTTCACCTGATCGCTGCCGCGCAATTCCAGCGCTTGCGCTTCGATCTCAAGGCCGCAATTGGCCTCGCTGACCTCAGCCTCAACACTGAGCGCGACATCGCCTTCCTGCGCCGCTGCGGCGACCGGGAAGCTATAGACCTCGGCCATCAGTGGGTCGGAGGTGTCGGTGTCCCCGTTACGCGTCATGAAGCCCCCTTCGCCAAGCACGGCCGCCGTCATATCGCGCGGCGCGCCTGACCAGACATGGCCCGCATCCCCATAATCCGCGCCGAATTCACGTGCATGAAGCTCAAAGCCCGCAGCGCCTTTCCACTGCAGCACGATACGGTTGAAGCCAGACAGTTCTGACACCGAAGTTTGCGCCACAGCGCCGTCGCCATTGCCAAAGGCAAGGATGAAGACAGCCTCTTCGGCCAAGGCGGGCACAGTGACGTTCAACCGGCCCTTGCCGTCGGTCACTTCGGTAAAGATCATCCCGTTATGATGCACGGTCAGCCGCTCATTGGGCAGGCACGCGGCGTCTAGCGTCAGTTTTACCATCGCTGCAGCCACGGCTTCGGCTTCGGCGGTGATATCGCAAGCCGCGGTGATTGCCGTGCTGTGGCTATCTGGCGCGGGTGGCAGGCTTTGTGGTGCCGCGGCCTTGATCACCTGATTATCCAGCGCGGGAAGTGCAATGGGACTGTCGAGTGCTGCCGAGGTCAGGGTGATGCCCTCAACCTCTAACAAAGCGCCGTTGTCGGCCACGGGGTGTGCCGCTTCAGCCGACCCATAGCGTTGTTGCGCCGTGTCGGAGCTTTGCATGACAAAGCCGATACCCACGGCACAGGCCAAAGTGCCGACAGCCGTCAGAATTTCTTTAGTGCGCCGCATAACAAGTCTCCTTCAACGGATTCGTTGGAGGCTTTATGCGCGGAGATCAGGGCCGGGGTATGGCCCTGAAAAGCCAAGTTATGGGCGAAAAGGTGGCGCCGCTTATTTGATCTCGCCGTGGCAGTGTTTGAACTTTTTGCCAGAGCCGCAAGGGCAGAGATCGTTCCGACCCGGGTTGCCCCAAGTGGCGGGGTCGTTCTCATCAAAGCCCGGTGCAGCCGCTTCGGCCTGCTCAGAGGCCTCATCGGCAGCCTCGGTCGCGGCGGCTTGCATGGCGGCCTGACGGTCGGCCATTTCCTGCATCATCTCGCGGCGCTGCTCTTCGCTCATCGGTTGGATCTGGCCCAGCTTTTGGGTCACATCCTGCCGCAGACTATCAAGCATCGTCTCGAAAAGCTGGAAGGCTTCGTTCTTATACTCGTTCAGCGGATCACGCTGCGCGTAGCTGCGAAACCCAACGACCGAGCGCAGATGCTCAAGCGTCAGCAGGTGGTCGCGCCATTTGGTATCGATGGCCTGCAACAACAGCTGCTTTTCAATGTTGCGCATGTTTTCTTCGCCAAAGGCGGCAGCCTTTTTGGCCATAAGCTCATCCGTGGCCTTCATCAGACGTTCGCGGATCACTTCATCATCCACGCCGTCTTCTTCACACCACGCGATGATCGGCACGTCGACGTTCAACTGCTCGATCACCGCAGCATAAAACCCTTGGGTGTCCCACTGATCGGCGTATGTCTTGGGCGGCATATAGGTGTCGATCAGATCGTCGATCACCTGCTCGCGCATGTCGGTGACGATCTCATTGAGGTTGTCGGCTTCCATGATCTCGCGGCGCTGACCAAAGATCACTTTGCGCTGCTCGTTCATCACGTCGTCGAACTTCAAAAGCTGCTTACGGATGTCAAAGTTGCGGCCTTCGACCTTTGCCTGCGCGCGCTCCAGCGATTTGTTCACCCAAGGGTGCACAATCGCTTCGCCTTCTTTCAGGCCCAGCGTGGTCAGCACTTTCTCAAGCCGTTCAGAGCCAAAGATGCGCATCAGGTCGTCTTCGAGCGACAGGAAGAATGAGGTGCGGCCCGGATCACCCTGACGGCCCGAACGGCCGCGCAGCTGGTTGTCGATCCGGCGGCTCTCGTGACGCTCAGACGCCAGTACATAAAGACCACCGGCCTCTAGCACCTTTTGCTTTTCCTCGGCGTGCTGTGCTTCGATCTGCGCACGGATGTTCGCCGGATCTGCATCGGGGTCGGAGTCCAGCGCTTCAAGCACTTTCAACTCGACGTTGCCGCCCAGCTGAATGTCGGTGCCACGGCCTGCCATGTTGGTGGCGATGGTAACTGCACCCAACTTGCCGGCATCGGCGATGATCTGTGCTTCTTGCTCGTGCTGACGGGCGTTAAGCACGTTATGCGCGACCCCGTCGGCGGTCAGCATGGTGCTCAGCTGTTCGGACTTTTCGATTGAGGTGGTGCCGACAAGGCAAGGCTGACCCTTGGCGTGGGCTTCCTTCACCTTTTCGATCATCGCCTCGTATTTTTCACGCGCGGTGCGGTAGACGGCATCGTCCTCATCCACACGGGCAATTGGCACGTTGGTTGGCACTTCGACCACGCCAAGGCCGTAGATCTCGGCAAATTCCTCGGCTTCGGTCAGAGCCGTACCGGTCATGCCGCCCAGCTTGTCGTAAAGGCGGAAGTAGTTTTGGAAGGTGACAGAGGCGAGCGTGATGTTCTCTGGCTGAATATCGACGCCCTCTTTGGCCTCGATCGCCTGGTGCAAGCCGTCCGACAGACGGCGGCCCGGCATCATGCGACCGGTAAATTCGTCAATCAACGTAACTGAACCATCGCGAACGATGTAGTCCTTGTCGCGCTGGAACAGCTTATGCGCGCGCAGACCTTGGTTGACGTGGTGCACGATGGTCGTGCTTTCCGGATCATAAAGGGTCATGCCCTCTTCGATCAGATCACGGGCGCGCAACTGCTCTTCGAGGAACTCGTTGCCGTCATCGGTGAAGGTGACGTTGCGGGTTTTCTCATCCAGCTCGTAATGCTCTTCGGTCAGCGAGGGGATCAGCGCGTCAATGATCTGATACATCTCGGAACGGTCCTGCGACGGACCGGAGATGATCAGCGGCGTCCGCGCCTCGTCGATCAGGATGCTGTCAACTTCATCCACAACGGCAAAGTTATGCCCGCGTTGCAGCATGTCCGACAGGCTCGACTTCATGTTGTCGCGCAGATAGTCGAAACCCAACTCGTTGTTGGTGGCATAGGTGATGTCGCAAGCATAAGCCGCGCGTTTCTGGTCTTCGGGCATGCCGGAATAGGCGACACCTGTGGTCAGCCCCAAAGCGCCAAAGACTTTGCCCATCCACTCAGCGTCACGCTGGGCGAGGTATTCGTTAACGGTGACGATATGCACGCCCTTATGGGTCAGCCCGTTCAGATAGGCGGCAAAGGTCGCGGTTAGGGTCTTGCCCTCACCGGTTTTCTGTTCGGCGATATTGCCCTGATGCAGGAAAATCCCGCCCAAAAGCTGCGTGTCAAAGGCGCGCAGGCCCAATGTACGGCGCGCAGCCTCCCGGCAGTTTGCAAACGCTTCGGGCAGCAGATCATCAAGGCTTTCGCCCGCATCGGCGCGCTTGCCAAGCTCGGCTGTGCGCATCTTGATCTCGTCATCGCTCAGCTTTTCGAACTCGGGCTCCAGCGCATTGATCTGTGCCACAAGTGGACGGGTCGCCTTGATCTTCCGGTCGTTTGGCGTGCCAAAGACCTTTTTGGCGATTGTTCCGATACCCAGCATGTAATCTCCCGCCGAAGTTATGATGTCTTGCGCCGACCTGCTTGCCGAGCGCCATAGCAGCCCATAGATAGTGGATGAGCCCGCGCCTCTTAGCGCCATAAGGCGATGTAAGGGGCGTGCCATACACTGTCAATGTAGCAGCCTTGCTACGAACGAAGCGATTGGACCCCAACCATGCAAAAACCCCTCACTTTTCTGTCGTCTTTGGCGCTTGCCGCCGTTGTGGCGCTGCCTGTAGCTGCCCAAGACGAGCCGGGTGTCGACACGGTTGTTGCCACAGTCAACGACACCGAAATCACGCTTGGGCATATGCTCGTGGCACGTGCCACTCTGCCCCAGCAGTACCAGCAGTTGCCTGATGACGTGCTGTTCCAAGGCATCCTTGATCAGCTTGTGCAGCAGACAGCCCTTGCCGACAGCTTTACCGGCGAATTGCCGCCGCGCGTGACACTGTCGATCGAAAACGAAACCCGCTCGCTCACCGCGGGTGAGGCGATCGAAGGCGTGATGGCCGAAGATGTCAGCGACGAAGAACTGCAAGCCGCCTATGACGCGCAGTACAAGGACGCCGAGCCTGAGCAGGAATTCAACGCCTCGCATATCCTTGTCGAAACCAAGGAAGAAGCCGACGCGATCAAAGAAGAACTCGACGGCGGTGCGGACTTTGCCGAAGTTGCCAAAGAAAAATCGACCGGCCCCTCCGGCCCCGGTGGCGGTTCTTTGGGCTGGTTTGGCCCCGGCATGATGGTCCCCGAGTTTGAAGAAGCCGTCGCCGGCATGGAAGCAGGTGGCGTGTCTGAGCCGGTGGAAACTCAGTTTGGCTGGCATGTTATCAAGCTGAACGAGACCCGCACCGGTGAAGCGCCCGCGCTTGAAGACGTGCGCGAAGAGCTTGAAACCCAAGTGCGCCAAACCAAGGTGCAGACAGCCATCGAAAGCCTGACTGAGGCCGCCAAGGTTGACCGCAGCGCTGCCGAAGGCATCGACCCCACTGTTCTCAAAAACACAGAATGGCTGAACTGATCCATGGGTAAATCACTGGCTGTCTCGCCGCTCGCCCCGGCCCGTTTTCCCGACCTTCCGGTCATTGACGGCGTGACATTCGCCACCATCGCCGCCGGTGTGCGCTATCAAGGCCGCACCGATGTGATGTTGGCGAAGTTGGCACCGGGCAGCGCTGTGGCAGGGGCGTTCACACGCTCTGCCACCCGTGCGGCCCCGGTGCTGGACTGCCAGGCAAAAATCGGCGGCGCCTCTGATGAGGGCGCCGCCATTGTCGTGAACTCCGGCAACGCCAACGCCTTTACCGGGCGTGGCGGCACCGACGCGGTTGAGGCGATCACCGCCGCCGCCGCCGAGACCTGCGGCGTGCCGCAGTCGCGGGTGTTCACTTCCTCCACTGGGGTTATCGGCGAACCGCTGCCCCATGAGCGCATCACCGCTGTACTTGGCGATCTAAACGGAAAGCTAGACCCCGCGGGCATCGAAGACGCCGCACGGGCGATCATGACGACAGACACCTTTCCCAAAGGCGCCAGCGCGACAGTGGAAATCGACGGCAAAACCGTCTCTATCGCCGGGATCGCCAAAGGGTCCGGCATGATCGCACCTGATATGGCGACGATGCTGGTCTACATCTTTACCGATGCCGTCATTGCGCAAGACAAGCTGCAGCAGCGCCTGTCGACCCATACAGAGACCACGTTCAACTGCATTACCGTGGATAGCGACACCTCTACCTCGGACGCGCTAATCATGGCCGCGACGGGTGCCTCAGGTGTTGATGTTTCGGACAACGAAGACTTCGACGCAGCGCTGCGTAACCTTATGCTGGATCTGGCACATCAAGTGGTTAAAGACGGCGAAGGCGCGCAGAAATTCGTCGAAGTAGCGGTGACTGGTGCCTCAAACGATACCGAAGCCAAGGTTCATGCCATGGCCATTGCCAATTCGCCACTGATCAAAACCGCCATCGCAGGCCAAGACCCGAACTGGGGCCGCGTCGTTATGGCGATCGGCAAATCCGGTGCCGCAGCAGATCGTGACCGCCTATCGATCCGGTTTGGCGATGTCGAAGTTGCCCGCGATGGCTGGCGCAGCCCAGACTATTCCGAAGAGGACGCGGCCGCGCATATGAAGGGCCAGAACATCGTCATTGGTGTCGATCTTGGCCTCGGCGAAGGCGCTTGCACGGTTTGGACCTGTGACCTGACGCACGGCTACATCGACATCAACGCCGACTATCGGTCCTGATCTTATGAAGACAGTGCTCGTGTCTGCCGCTGCGTTGATCGATATCGACGGTCGCGTACTTTTGGCGCAGCGGCCAGAGGGCAAGGCGATGGCTGGCCTATGGGAATTTCCGGGCGGCAAAATCGAACCCGGAGAAACGCCAGAGCAGGCGTTGATCCGTGAGCTGCACGAAGAACTGGGGATCGAGACATGGCAATCCTGTCTCGCCCCACTGACCTTTGCCAGCCACAGCTACAGCGATTTTCATCTGCTAATGCCGCTGTTCGCCTGTCGTAAATGGGGCGGCACACCGGTGTCGCGTGAGGGGCAGACGCTGAAATGGGTTCGTCCAAACGAAATGCGCGCCTATCCGATGCCCGAAGCAGATGTGCCACTCATTTCGATTTTACGTGATTGGCTCTAGCGCACAGTGGCTAAATTGCACTAGTTATCGGCAAACGCTCAGCATCTTGCGTATAATTTAACCATTTGCGCATCATCCTGAGGCAGAGTTATAACATCTGTATGAAAGGGTGCCGACATGCTGAGAACCATCACGATCGGAAGTTCCATCTACGTTCAGGGTATTTTTGTGAAAATGTTGGCCGGTGGCCGCATGGCCGTTCAAGTTGACGGTAAGATTTTCGAAGGCAAACCAGTCTAAGAAAATCTTGGCGGAACGCCTATTTATGTGAACAATTAGGCGTTCCGGCGCGTTTTCCCATACCATTTGGTAGGGAATATTATGTCACCGAAACGCGCAATCGTCATCCTGAACCATGGTTCAGGCCGCCAAGACGGTGAACAAGCTGAAGCCACTATCCGAAACGCCTTTGCGCGGCACGGGGTAACGGCAAAATTTATCTACATCGACAAACGGAATGTCCCCGCCGATGCCGCGCGGGAGGCTTTGTCGTCGGGCGATGGCCTAATTGCTGTGGCTGGCGGGGATGGCACGATCTCGGGGGTATCTTCGGCGATGGTCGGCCAAGATCGGCCGCTTGGGATTATCCCGCAGGGCACGTTTAATTACTTTGCGCGTTCAATGGGCATCCCCGAGGATCTTGAAAAGGCGGTAGACCTTATCGCTACGGGCCAAAGCCGTCCGATACATGTGGCCACCATCAACGGCGAGACCTTTCTTAATAACGCCAGCATTGGCGCGTATCCCGCGATCTTGAAAACACGCGAAGGGATCTATCGGCGTTGGGGCCGCAGCAGGATTGCAGCCTATTGGTCCGTCATCAAAGCACTCATGGGGTTTCGTACGACACTCAAGCTGACCATCGCCGTCGACGGTAAACAACGCACATTAAATACGCCGCTCGTCTTTGCGGTGAACAATGCCTTTCAACTCGACCAGATGGGCCTGGATGGGCAAGACTGCATCGCACGTGGCGACATGGTATTGCTTGTCGCCCCTGACACCTACCGTTTTGGCCTGCTGCGCCATGCCGTGGCACTGGCGATCGGCACCGCCAAACCTCATACCGACTATGAAATGCTCTGTGGGTCCGAAATCGAGATCCACATGAAACAGCGTAAACGCTATGTCGCACGGGACGGAGAAGTGGCCGTGATGGCCGGCCCCTACCGGCTTGCCCGTGCAACTTCTCCCATCCAGATTTTCGTACCGGATGCTGCGAAGGAGAGCGTGAGATGAGCCGTTTAATCCACCTTTCTGACCTCCACTTTGGCAAGGACCGGCCTGATCTTCTGGCTCCCCTACTCAGTGCTGTGAACGGCTATGACCCTGATCTGGTGATCATTTCTGGCGATCTTACTCAACGCGCACGCGAGAAGGAATACCGCGCGGCGCGGGCGTTTATTGACCGGATCAATGCGCCGGTCCTTAGCGTGCCTGGCAACCATGATATCCCGCTGCATCGGCCCTTTACGCGCTTTCTAACGCCGTGGCGCTATTATCGGCACTGGATTGACCGTGATCTGACCCCAGTACACGAGGGGCCGGATTTTATCGCTGTCGGGATCAACACGGTGGACCGATTTAAATGGCAGACAGGCAAACTGGGTCTCCGCCGTCTGCGGCGCGCATGCCGCGCCCTTTCAAGAGGGGGCGAGAACACCCTGCGGATTGCGGTCTGTCATCACCCTTTGGACCACCCCACGGAAACACAGAAACGCCCGATCCCCGGTGCCAAGCGCGCATTGCGCCGCCTGCTCGACTGCGGTGCTGATCTCATTCTATCGGGTCATTTGCACATCTGGCACGCAGGGACTTTCGCACATCCAGCGCCTGAACATGACGGGCATCTCGCGATTCAGTTGCACGCGGGCACCAGCCTTTCCTCCCGCCAGAGGGGGGAACCGAATGATTTCAACTTGATCGATATTTCGCCCCTCCACGTCAATCTTTCTCGGATCAGCTTTGACGACGCAAAAGGAGCCTTCACAAAAGCAGAGGCCCGGCAATTTGAACGGGCCTCTGGGGAATTCGTAGTCTAAGCGATTGGCTTAGGCCAATGTGCGAGTCACTTCCTCGCGCTCGAAAATCTCGATCACATCGTCAGGACGGATGTCATCGTAGTTTTCAAACGCCATGCCGCATTCCTGACCGGACTGCACTTCGGGCACTTCGTCTTTGAAGCGCTTGAGTGTTTTCAGCGTGCCTTCGTGGATCACGACGTTGTCGCGCAGCAGACGGACACCGGCGGAGCGGCGTGCCACACCTTCGGTAACCAAGCAGCCCGCAACTTTGCCAACGCCCGTGACCTTGAAGACTTCCTTGATATTCGCATACCCGATGAAGTTCTCTTTGATCTCGTTGCTGAGCAGACCGGAAGCAGCCGCTTTCACGTCGTCCACAAGGTCATAGATGACCGAGTAGTAGCGGATTTCCACGCCCTTTTGGTTCGCAGTGTTCCGTGCCGAAGCATTGGCACGCACGTTGAAACCCATGATCGGGGCGCCGGAGGCTTCGGCCAGACCGACATCCGTCTCGGTGATCGCGCCCACACCGGAGTGTAGAACCCGAACGCGGACTTCGTCGTTGCCGATTTTCTCCATCGCCTGAACGATCGCTTCGGCAGAACCTTGCACGTCGGCTTTGACCAAGATCGGCAGCTCGCTGACGTCTTCGTTCGCCTTGGCGTTGGCCATCAGCTGTTCCAGCGTCGTGGCAGCACCGGCAGCGGCACGTTTGTCCTTGGCGGCATTGGCGCGGTATTCAGCAATCTCGCGGGCCTGCGCTTCGGTTTCGGTCACGTTCAATACGTCACCGGCCTCTGGCGTGCCGTTGATGCCAAGCACCTCAACCGGTACCGATGGCCCGGCTTCTTTGACGCGTTCGCCTTGGTCGTTGATCAGCGCACGGACCTTACCGTACTGCTCACCCACAACAAAGATATCACCCTGACGCAGCGTGCCGTTCTGAACCAGAACTGTCGCTACAGGACCACGGCCCACGTCAAGCTGCGCTTCGATCACCGCACCGACAGCGGCCCGATCTGGGTTCGCTTTCAGTTCGAGGATCTCAGACTGCAGTGCAATCGCTTCGAGCAGCTCGTCCAGACCTTGGCCCGTGGCCGCCGAAACTTCGACGTCCTGCACATCGCCAGACATCTTTTCGACGATAACTTCGTGCTGCAGCAGGTCTGTACGGACCTTATCGGGGTTCGCAGCAGGTTTATCGATCTTGTTGATCGCCACGATCATCGGCACTTTGGCCGCTTTCGCGTGGGCGATCGCTTCGATCGTCTGCGGCATCACGGCGTCATCTGCCGCGACCACCAGAACCACAATATCCGTTACCTGAGCACCGCGCGAACGCATGGAGGTAAAGGCCGCGTGGCCGGGCGTGTCGAGGAAGGACAGAACCGCGCCAGTGTCGGTCGTGACCTGATAGGCACCGATGTGCTGGGTGATGCCACCGGCTTCGCCAGCAACAACTTTCGCATTCCGGATCGCATCAAGCAGCGATGTTTTACCGTGGTCAACGTGGCCCATGATCGTGATGACAGGCGGACGACCCTGCAGGTCTTCGGGCTTGTCTACGATCTCTTTGATCACGTCTTCAACGTCAGAGTCGCTAACGCGCACAACCTTGTGGCCGAACTCTTCGATGATGAGTTCTGCAGTATCCGCGTCGATGGATTCGTTCTGCGTGACCATCATGCCGTTCTGCATCAACGCCTTCACAACGGCGCCGGTCTTCTCGGCCATACGGTTGGCAAGCTCGGACACGACAATCGCCGGGGGCAGATTGACGTTGCGCACGATCTTTTCGCGCTCGACCTGACCGCCCATAGCTTTCTGACGCGCACGCTCTTGCTTGCGTTTCATCTGCGCCATGGAACGCTGACGGCCACCTTCACCACCTGTGAGAGCTTGGTTCACTGTCAGCTTACCAGAGCGGCGGCTATCGGCGCCCTTGCTGCGCTTTTTGGTCTCGTCGCGGTCACGATCTGTCGTTTTGCGCGGCGTTGCGGCGGGCAAAGGCTTGTTGCTCTGCTCGCGCGCTGCGGCAGGCTCTGGCGCGGGGGCAGCAGCGGCCGCTTCGGCCTCCGCTTTGCGGCGCGCGTCTTCCTCGGCTTTCGCCTTGAGGCTTTCCTCGCGCTCACGCTCTTCGCGTTCTTTGGCTTCGATCTCGGCCCGACGGCGCTCACGATCTTCTGCGCGGGCCTTTTCATCGGCCTCACGTGCTGCGGCTTCCTCAACCTCGCGGGCTTTGGCGGCCTGAACAGCCTTCAGACGACGCTCCATCTCGGCATCGGTGATGCCTGCGGGACGTTTCTTGGGATCCCCAATCGGCCCGGCACCCGGCCCGGTTGGTTTCTGGCCACCCGGCTTGGGCACCACAACACGCTTGC
>Ga0209345_10004049_pt1 | contig 14482 bp, 13 predicted proteins | sample Cruoilmetagenom7_FD_187294 | JGI IMG/M metagenome (GOLD analysis project Ga0209345, IMG submission 187294) | Oil polluted marine microbial communities from Coal Oil Point, Santa Barbara, California, USA - Sample 7 (SPAdes) (version 2) | ecosystem: Environmental > Aquatic > Marine > Oil seeps ... | reverse complement strand
CTTTCCAGTGGGGAGCGGTCACTTTCTGAGCATGCAGCCATTTCAGGCAATGCCGCCCACGCCGGGGCAGAGCTGCGCATGGTGGACGTAAACGCAGGCACCCGCACCTATCGCGCCTTTGATGATGTTCACGGCATGAGTGGCGCTGCATTCCATAGGAAGCTGACAACAGCAACCGCGCACCACTATGGCATGGTGGGGCCTGCGTTCGTGGAGCGGTTGATTAAAGAGACTGATCCTGACGTTTTCTATCAGCGTTTTGCTGAAGTACGTGATGGTTTTCAAGCTGAAGGGCCGCAAGCGGGCAGGGTGGCGGATCGGTTCGCCATTATCGCGCTGGCGGGGGAGATAGCCATTAGTTACGGGCTTTTACCCTGGAAGGCCGACGATGCTGCTAGTGCTTGCCGCCAACTGTTTGAGGAGTGGCTGCTTACGGTCGGTGATGGTAATGCCGAAGACCGTCAAATACTTAGCGCGCTATCGGATTTTATCGCTATGCACGGTGACAGCCGCTTTTCCGACATCGCCGCTACCTTGCCTAATCCCAATGTTAAGCACCGTGCCGGTTACTACGAAATAGAGGGCTTAAAACGTCTTTACCTGTTCAACCGCGCTTCATTGAGCGAGGCCGCCTCAGGCTATGGCCGAGAGCGTGTTATCCGCACCCTGGAAACCTACGGTGTGTTGGCCAAGACAGATAGCGGCCGCAGCCAGAAAAACTACCGCCTGCCAGGGGGAGGGAGCACGCGCTTTTTCGTCATTGATCCCGACAAACTGGAGACAGAGCGGAGGAGCGCATGAAAAACCAGGCGTTATGGGCGAATTCTGGCGTTCTCTCCCTATCTGTTGCCGTCTCAAAAATAGCGGCTACGGATGGCAACCTGCAAAGCACTGAAAATAATAGGCTTTATGGCTGTTGCCTTGTTGCCGCCTTTTTCGTGTGTCAGAGAGAGGAATTATATAGAGGGGAAAATCACGCCTGCCAGGAAAGAGGAGTTTCGGCCCATAAGCTCATGAACCTAACTACGCGTGAACCTAGTTTCTGTGGCAACAGTGGCAACAAGGCAACGGCCAGTAACCACGCGGGTTCTAGCGTTGCCTTAGTAATAAGAGAGGTGGCAACAATGGCAACACATATCTTTATGTACCTATGTAGTTGTGTGTCTGTTGCCATTTCAAAAAACCGTGGCAACAGTGTTGCCACTAAAAAAACTATTAAAATCAGTGTAATAGCCTCTGTTGCCTTGTTGCCACGATTTTTGCGACCTAGAGGGTGGAAACACACAGGGGGAAGGATCTTGTTCGCACTGCGAACAATTTCAAGCAGCCTAGTGCAGTCGACCCCTTTCCCTTCCTGGCAGGCGTTTTTCACCCAGCTAAACATTTCCCGTTGGTGGGGCTTTGGCTCCACCGTTTCACCCGCGCACCCATGCCAACAGTGAGGCCAACATGACTGAGCAGACACCAGCCACCACCCAAGCACCTGAGCAGGAGCAATGCACCATGCAAGCAACAGATAACAAGCACTTCAAAGCCCCCGAAGCTGCCGTGAGCGGTGAAACTGAAACCGAGCTGGAGACGGAGATCGAGCAGCTACGCGCCACTTACCTCGCCCGGCGCTCGAAGCTCGAAAACGCGGCTGGCAGGTTGGCCAAGCTACGGAAAACGCTCGGTGCCCTACAGCAACAGACGAACACAACGAAGGATGCTTGGCGGCAAGATTTCGTGAAAGGGTTCGGGGAGCAGAGCAAGGCGGTACGTGACCAGCTTAAGCAAAAAGGCCAGCTGACGTCTGAAGCCGAGCAGACCCAGGAAATGATCGAGCTGCTTGAGCCGCAACAGGAATGGCTCAAGATGCAAACGCATTTGGCCCGGCAACCGCTGGAGGGAGCTATCGGTCGTATGGCGGAAATTTCATCACGCAAGAGGTTGATGAAATGTCTTAAGAATATGAGCAACAGTGAGGAAATGGTCGCCTTGAGCGCTGAGCTGCCAAGGCTGTTTAAACGCATTCATGAAGGGACTTACAACGATTATGCTCACATGGCGAGGTTAGGAATTGACGTATCAAGCCAGCCAGGGAGCAGTATCGATCCCTTGATGGATAATGCTAGTCGACGGTGGACTAGCGAAGAGATTGAGCGCCGCCAACATGCTGCATTGGGCAAACTATTGATGGACGTCATGCCCAAAGCCAAACCGGTGCCCACGCCAGAGGCTTTACAGATACCGTCATTGCTCGCCTGCGAAGCCGACGAACGTGAATACCCATCGCCCATTGGCTTTAACCGCCGGTTGAAAGAACTAGAAGCGCAAATGGAGTATGTACCGAGCCTGGACGACTTGGACAGCGCCCAAGCCTAACCAATCCATTCTCAAGCGTATGGCCAACGCCCTGCCTTTGTGCGGGGCGTTGTCGTGTTAGGCGAGGGAGAGAGGGCGGAAGGGGAGCCAGCCTTGTGCGAGCGCCTACAGGGCCTCATGCGGCGATGTTGCCAACCATCCACCCCCACACCGGCCGCGACCCACGCCGCGCACTCGACACCCCGCCCCGCCCGCGCGCTAAATGTAGTGGTTTTTATGCACCCACTCGCCCGTCACCAAGCCGCGCCACTGCTGGGCTGGCTGGTGAAAAATGGGTGCATGAAAATTATGCGTTTTCATGCGGAGTTATGCGCTTTCAACAGGCAAGAGGCAGAGAAAGATCCTAAAGCGAGGCCACCGGCTGGCCGATAGTTTAGAAAGACATTCCTGGTAAGGCCTTGCCGTACCGGGGCGTTCCAGTGAGCAGCTGCGCAGGGTGGTCTAAAGTCTCAGAGTTATTGGTTGTACAGGCTTAGGAAAATGATGAATACTGCTTAAATATAATGAAGCAGGGGTGTAGTGGCCGATGGGTGTTAATCAGCTGGTAACCATTGATTTGCGAATCACTAGCCACCGTGACGATCAAAGCAGACTTGTCGAAAAATGCTGCAGTCGCGCATATTTTGTTTAAAAGCCTCATAAAAAATAATAGCTGAAGGGGTATAGACTTGGGAGAATTTGGCAAGCTGCATTTTCCAGATGAGCATGTCGCCATATTCATCCAATCATAGGAAGGCCCGTCTAATACCTGTTCGGAACCTTTAGAAGTGTTTAACTGAACCAATGAATTTACGCAACTCCGTCATCAAAGCTCGTTATAAGAACCCGGACAATGATCCGAGGGGAGCATATCTCCTTGCAGATGTAACGTCGCCGGTTGATCGGCCAAAGCTTCAATATGAATGGCGTGGTCAAATGCCGCCGCAAGGTCGATCTTGGCGCTATACGAAAGAGCGTGCCGAAGAGTTAGAAGCGGAGGGGCGTATCGTCTTCTCATCAAATGGCAAGCCTCAACTAAAGCGTTACTTGAGCGAAGCCGCATCTAAAAACAACGTTGAACCTGATGTAAAAAACCCGTCTCGGCTTGAGGTAATAGTTCGAACGGCGATGAAGGCGATTCCATTGGAAATTGCTAAAAATCCGCAATGTCTCCGTGACGTTGAATGGAGAGACCTAGAGCGAGCCCTGCGAGAGGTATTCGAGCAGCTTGGATTCGAAACTGAGTTAACCCGGTCGGGGAAAGACGGGGGCTTTGATCTTCGACTTGAATGTGAAGAAGGTGGTGATGCGCAGATCTTCTTAGTTGAGGTGAAACACTGGCTCGCAAGTGGGAAAAGACCAGGGAGTGATGTCTTATCGGCTTTGGTTGATGTAGTAGTCAAAGCAGGTGGCAAAACTAAGGGTTTGCTTGTCTCTTCGTCGGGTTTTACCGGTAATATCCTTAGTGGGCGTACCGAGGTGGAGCAGCATAATATAAGGATAGCTGGCCAAAATAAAATTGTCTCACTGTGTCAGAGCTATCTTGAGAGTCTCGAAGGAGTCTGGCTCCCAACCACAGAACTATCTGAAATGCTTCTCGAAGGATCGAACTAGCCATGTCTTCTCAGCGCAGGTGCCGGGCGTATCATTCCGCCGTTAGCTTTCATGGAGAATTAGTCAAAAATGAAAAGAATTAGAATTTTTGGAGAAAGAGAGCTAGGAGACTTTCTAGAATCTAGAAAAGTTAATATTGCTTCTTCTATAGAATCTGAAAGTGATGACTACATTCTTAACGTTAACGAAGATGATTATATAGCTCACAAAGTATCAGAGGCGACTGTTGAGAATTTGCAAATTAACGTTGCTGATATCTACGCCTCTTCAAGCGAGCGGATGATACCAGCTGAGCATTTTCCTAACAGTTTCCACGTTCACCCAGGGAAATCTTATAAAAAGAATGTAATTAAATTCCACGTTCCTGTTAGTGGGGATATTCAATTGCTCTATTGTGTTCCGAGTAATAGAATATTATGGAGCATGGATGTTGAGGTTGGGCATAATGAATTTTGTTTTGAAATTATTAATTTCAGAGATGACGCCAGTGAGATTGTTCGGAGAAAAGACGAAAATATCCAGAGTATCTTACAACAGTATAAAAATGTGATTGCTGAGGTCGATAGATCTAATGCTAGTTTAGAAAAATATGTGCGCAATATATTTAACTCACGAAAGCAAAGAATACAAAAGAGTTCCGGGGTGTTAGCTTCATTAGGTGTTCCAGTTAAAAAATCAGTCTCGATACCAGAAACATTCTCCATTCCACTCTCACAAAAACGAAAAAAACCTATTTTAAATAAACCAGAAGTAAAAGAAGCAGGCTTTACTTCTGAGCCAAGCCTTGGTCAGTCGACGTATATTGATATTTTGAATTTAATCCACGATGTAGGAAAAGAATTTGAACGGCTACCGAGTTTGTATGCAGACAAGGAAGAGGAGCATCTTAGAGATCATTTTTTAATGATGCTGGAGCCAAATTTCGAAGGTTCTGCTACTGGGGAAACATTCAATAAAACGGGAAAAACCGATATATTGCTGAGACATGAAGGTTTAAACGTGTTTATTGGCGAGTGCAAGTTCTGGAAAGGGGAGAAGAGCTTTTTATCTACGATAAGTCAGCTTTTGGGCTACCTGACATGGAGAGATTCAAAGGCGGCAGTGATTATGTTTGTACCAAATAAAGATTTTAGCAGTGTAGTTGAAACCGCCAAAGGAGCATCGCTCAAGCACAGCAATTTCCTCAAATACGTTGATAGAAAAGATGAAACTTGGTTTAACTATGAATTCCATTTAAATGGCGATAGAAATAGAGTGGTGAAGCTAGCGGTTATGCTCTACCACACGCCGAGGTAAAAGCTAACAAGGCGCTGCTGTCGGACTAGTTTTCCGCTGCGCTTCAAACTTGCCGCAGAGCGCGGCGTTAGATTTCTTGAGATATAGGGAGACGCTCATTACATCCTCAAATCCTAGTCATGACTACCTGATCGGTTACGATGCCGCTGAATACCGAATGGGGTTGTGGAAGGCGTTGGGCTATATTGCTCCACACTGGACTCCAAAACAACAGCGGGCAATTGAGGCCGACTTGCAGTTGAGCGGCACATCATTCAATGAACCCAAATACCTGCAAGCTGCGTGCGAAACTACGATCAGTGCGACACTTGGCTGTATGTTCCCCGGTTCATTCGTCTATGAGCGAAAGATCAAGCCTCCAAAAGATGTGGATTGTTCCTTTGAAAGGGGGGGATTCACATTCAATTTTGAAATTAAATGCCCGGACTATTCGAAAAAACAAGCTATTGATGAAGCTCACGCGTTCAAGATTGGCGCATTCGGAAGAATGGAAGACTACCAGTCAATTGTGGAGAGCCTACAGCGCGAAGTGTTCAATATCGAGGCGAATCCTAATGCCGATCTCAATAAGCCTTTGATTAAGCAACAGCATATGGATAACAAGCTTAAGGATTTTCTTCTGTCAGCACACGGCAAGTTTGCTGATGATTGCCAAGAGGATGAACTAAATGTTCTTGTTGTGTGCTGCCCGGATCAAATGAGCATGCAAGCCTGGTTTTTCTATATGTTTGGCCTTCAGGGTCTGCTAACCCCAGGTTCTTATCATCCTCCGAAGGAATACAGTAACGTAGATTCGGTTATCCTAACCAACGTTTACCACCGGCATTATGACTACAAAAACAAAGATAAATTGAGCGACCATTGGGATTGGAGAAAGTCATTCAATTTAATATTCTCTAACCCATTGAGGAAAAGGGAGAAGAAAGAAGCCAGTTGGAAACTGGTAGACCTGATACCTAATCATTCGCTAGAGGTTATGAACTTTGACATGAAAAACGGTTTAGATGAAATGCGAATTGTTCACTTCATCGTCGAAGAGCTTTTAGCCAAGGGTGAATATTACTTTCAGCCAGAAATCTAACAAGTTGCGACACACTGACGCACTAAAATGCGCCGGTGTGCTTTGGCGTTATATACCAGAGTTACCCACGAAAGGAGGTTAGATTAATTTGAATAGTTACTTACCATTCTGGCTAATAGATACAGCTTCGATTGTCTCGATAATTGGTTTTATTGTGACATGCTTTTTGTTCATAGAAGCTAGGAAAATTAGAAACTCTTTTATGAGAAAAGCTAGGATCCCTGAAATTGTAACTGACTTAGATCGAATTGCCGAAGGGCTTGTAGAAAATCTCAAAAAGTATAGCGAAGAAAGTCGCTCTGCACATGAAAAAATACAACGAGCGACAGCTTTACTTGAGAGTATATTACTTAAAATACCAGAGGCTAACAAAGAAAAGATCACCGATTTTATAAAAACATCGAAAGAAACTTTGGAAGTATCTTTAGATGAAGATAGCTCGTGGAAGATATATGGTGAATTAAGTGGTGTTGTCACTTATTTGCAACAAATCGCAAAAGATACAAGGTGGGATTAATGAGTTTCGATAACCAAAAAGATCAATTAATTACTCAGTTAATTAGAGAGACCATAAGTGGTCATGTTCGTTGGTCAGCACGAACGCCACCGTACTCTTTAAATCAAGCTACTGAGAGCTATGTGCCTTTGTACTTGGAAACTACCTATAAAGAAACTCGCATTGGTATCTATGAAATAAGAGATAAGCATTTTACAGATGTAGATGAGTTTTACTGGGCCGAGAATTTAGGTTTTTGTATTGTCCTAGAACCTGAGGTTGTTGTATGGCAAATTGAGGAATATTCGCCTGCGTTGAAAGAGCTATTTAACATGGCTAGATATCATGCATCCGGAATCTCAAATCTACTGTGAATTTAGATATAACAAGTCACCGTACTCGGTAGTTTTTCTCGCTTCACTCCCAAAATTTCGGTGAGTGAAGCGTTAAAACGCTATATCAATGGCTCCTAGAATATCGCTCTTGGCAGTAAGCATTCCATATGTGCCACAAACAGAATTACCAGTGATTGATGTTATCCAATGATACGTTTTTCGCGGGTTGCAGGTGGGAGTGCTGGTATACATAGTGGTATATTGTATTTTTTGACTTAATATTTAGTTTTTTAAAATCATGTTGTTATATCGTTTTTTAGACTCCTGCCAGGGACGCCATATCACCCCCCCTAGCCGCTCCTAGGTACACCAAAAACCGACAACTAAGCGGTTTGACTCATCAAACTCTCATAAGGGATTCGAAGCCCCTCATGCAGGCTTTTAATCATGCGAAGGCTGAGTTTGCGCTTACGGTTCAGCACCTCTGAAACTCGGCCGCTAGAGCCGATGTATGCTTCAAGATCACGCGGCGTCAGCCCCTGCTGTTCCATGCGGAATTTGATCGCCTCAATAGGATCCGACGGCCCGATAGGAAAGTGTTTATCCTCGTATTTCTCTATGAGGATTGAGAGCACTTCGATCTCGTCCGCTTCAGGAGTGCCTGGTTCAGCAGCCCAAAGCTCTTCAAGGCGAGCAAACGCCCGGTCAAGATCGGCATCATTATGGATAGGCTGAATGTTCATCATATTGTCTCCGCATTGACTTTATCGTACTGGGCGTGGGTGCCAACGAAACGAACCCAAGCAATTTGCTGCTCATACCGAATGGAGAGTATGACTCGGTACTTGTTGCCACCGATATTGAAAACAACACGGCCGCCTTTAAGGATGCTGGCGGTTCCAATGTCGGCCTTCAGCTGTTGCGGGGTTTCCCAGGATGTTCGGAGCATCATGTTGTACCACTCGGTTAAAGGGGTCTTGGCGTCGTCATAGCCCTGCTCCCAAAACTCTTTCAGTGTGCGCTTTGCTATGACTCTCATGCTTCCTCCCGTTTCGGGAGATTATAGATGCTCCCGTTTTGGGAGTAAAGCCTGAATTCAACTAATAAGTGCAGCACCTGCGGTTTCTAGTGCTCCTGAGTGTTCACCTAAAAACACCTGGATCCGGTATCCCAGCCGCTTTCTTGGCCTATCGTTTAGCTTATTGACGACACCTCGTAGCTCGGCATCGGTCACTTTTCGGAAGTCAGTACCTTTAGGAAAACAGTGCCTAATCAGGCCATTGGTGTTTCTGTGTGATCCAAAGTGCTGCATTTATTCTATGAATCCAGAAACCAAGGCTAGTAAGATGTCTGTATAGACAAACGCTCTTAATTACAAAGGAGTTTCATGACTAGTCCTCCTCTCTATCAGCAGATCCGTCAACATCTGCTGGATAAGATTCAGTGCGGTGATTGGCAGCTGAATCATCAGATACCTACGGAAGAGCGGCTGGCGAAAGACTTTGGCGTAAGCCGGATGACGGCCAATAAAGCCATTAGAGATTTAGTGCAGCAAGGGTACCTGGTACGTCAACCTGGGGTCGGCACCTTCGTTACCGACCGTAAGGTTGAGTCCTCTTTGGTGGAGGTCTACAACATTGCCGAAGAAGTCCTTTCTCGAGGGCATCGATACAGCAATAAAGTGATCAGCCAAGAGGCGATTGAAGCAGACGATGAAGTGGCGCTGCGGTTAGGCGTGAGGCTAGGGAGTCGGGTTTTTCATACTCTCTTGGTGCACTATGAGAATGACATTCCGATTCAGCTTGAGAACCGCTACGTTAACCCACGCTGGGTGCCAGATTATCTTGATACCGACTTTTCACGCCATACGCCTAACGAGGTGCTGGTCGCCGCCTGTCCCATGACGGATATGGAACATATCGTTGAGGCGGTGCTAGTGGATGAGCAAACCGCAAAATGGCTAAGTATCGATACCCAGACGCCTTGTTTGAGCATGGTGCGGCGTACCTGGTCTGAAGAGCATTTGATTAGCTATGCGCGCCTGATCCACCCTGGAGACCGCTATAAATTACGCTCCTCCCTGCAAAGAAAAAGCGCTTAAACTGAAGCAAAGCAAGCGCCAAGCGAGGCCGGTTTGTTCGACCTCGTGGCATTGTCGTTAATGCGGATATTTAACTGGACTGGGATTCAACTGATCAGTGACTGCACCAAGTAGCCCGCGGGTATCGCGAGTAGCAAACTCAAGGCAACGCGAATGAACCACACGATCAACATGCGGCCTACCGAAAGCGGAATGCTGGTAGAAAGAATGCAGGGGATGGAAGCCGAAAAGAACAGCACGGCGGAGACTGACACCACGCCAGCCGCAAAGCGGGCGACGAATTCGGCCTCGGCCATCAGTAGAGCCGGTAAGAACATTTCCGCCAGTCCAGAAGCAGATGCCTGCGCTAGCGCCGCAGCGTCATCTAGCCCCCAGATGGCGACAAAGGGGTAAAACAACCATCCCAACCATTCAAATAAGGGCGTGTATTTGGCGATGAGAAGCCCGAGCAGGCCTACCGACATAATCGACGGTAGGATGCTGATGGCCATTATCAAGCCTTCTTTAAAGTTGAGCGCTACGCTGCGGTGAAGGCTGGGCGCTTTGGCAGCAATCTCTGTGCCTGCTTGCCAGGCCGTGCTCAAGCGTTTCCCCGGTATTGGCTCCGGTTCACCATCACTCTTATGGTTATCCATGCTTGCCAGAGGCGGCAGCCGCACCGTGATAGCCGTGACGATGAACGTAATCAACAGGGTGAGCCAGAAGTACCAATTCCAAATGCCCATCAGATCTAGCGTCCGGGCCACGATGATCATGAACGTTGCCGACACCGTGGAAAAACCAGTGGCAATGATGGCGGCTTCCCGGGCTGAATACTGTCCCGCTTGATAAACCCGATTGGTAATTAATAGCCCGATCGAGTAACTACCTACAAAAGAAGCAACGGCATCGATTGCCGAGCGCCCAGGCGTTCGCCAAATGGGCCGCATGACCGGCTGAACCAGTACGCCAATCAATTCCAGCAACCCATAGCTGATCAACAGTGCCAGGAAAATAGCGCCGATTGGTACGATCAAACCCACCGGAATCACCAGTTTCTCGAACAAGAAGGGCAGCATGTCCGGTTCGTGCAGAAACGCAGGCCCCCAACCCGTTAACGCCATTACGGCAACAACGACACCAATGATTTTCAGCACGCTGAAAATGCCTTCGGTCACTGTTCGCCGCCAATAGCCTTTGAGCAGTGGGTAGGCGGCGCCCGCCACGATCATCACTAACGCATAAATGCCGCTGTATTCCCCCATCAAAGAGCGCAGTCCGGTGACCATATGGTCAAGCAGTATAGTGCTGCGTCCTCCTAGCTCGATGGGAACAAAGAAGATCAGGATGCCCAGAGCGCTAGGCACAAAGAGTTTAAAGATGGTGACAGCGTTGGCTCGCTGCTTAGTGGGTGGGTCTATGGAGTGCATGGGGCGCCTCTAGTTGTTTGGTTGTCATCGCCATGGCCGTGGCTTCTTGTTATGTATATACAATAAATTACCCCTATGCAGCGTTTAGGTATAGCGCTTAAAAAATAGACATTAGTCTAAGTTGGCAGTCACTACGCACTTATGATTTCATTCATTTTTATTTATTAAATACTTGTTATTTAGTGTTTTTTACATGTTTGTCTCAGTTTTAATAAGGCCTATATTGAGGCTTTTTTTCTTGATTCACTGCTTGACGAAGGATATGAGGGTGGGCTTAATTGTATATACATTATGTTTGCTCCAAGGAGACCTCCATGGCTAATAACAAACGTCGCTACCTTTGGCGCGATATCAGTGTCTTCGATGGTCTGAAAACGTTGCCGGAGCCCATGGCCGTCATTACTCAAGGTGAGCGTGTTATCACCATGACGCCCATGAATGACTTCGAGGAATCACAGGCGGATGGCTGCCATGATATGGGGCGGGGCGGCGTCATGACGCCCGGCCTGGTGGATTGCCATACGCACTTGGTGTTTGGCGGCGCCCGCGCGGACGAATTCGAGGCGCGTCTGGAAGGCGCCAGCTACGAAGACATTGCCCGTCGTGGCGGGGGCATTCTGAGTACCGTTTTGGCGACGCGGGAAGCGAGTGAACAAACGCTCTTTAATGCCGCCTTGCCACGTCTTAAAGCGCTGGTTGAAGAAGGCGTCACTACGGTCGAGATCAAGTCGGGCTATGGCTTGGACGTGGCTAATGAACTGAAAATGCTGCGAGTTGCTCGGCGTCTAGGTGAAGAGTTGCCAGTGCGCGTGTTGACGACACTATTAGGTGCCCATGCCTTGCCGCCGGAGTATGAGAACGATAGCGACGGATATATCGATCTGGTCTGCAATGAAATGATTCCTGCCGCAGCGGCGGAGGGGCTGGCCGATGCCGTCGATGTCTTTTGTGAGAAAATCGCCTTTTCAGTAGCGCAATGTGAGCGGGTTTTCAAAGCCGCCCAAGCTCATGGTTTACCCATCAAAGCGCATGCCGAGCAGCTCTCAAACTTGGGGGGCGCCGCGATGGCAGCCCGCCACGGCGCATTGTCCGCTGACCACATTGAGTATCTCGATGACGTCGGTATTGCTGCCATGCGCGAAGCAGGCAGCGTGGCCGTCATTCTCCCCGGTGCTTTCCACACCCTGCGTGAAACGCAGCAGCCGCCCATTGCGGGGCTGCGCGAAGCGGCCGTGCCGATGGCTGTGGCCACCGACGCCAATCCAGGCAGCTCGCCGCTATTTATGCCCACGTTAATGCTCAACCTGGCTTGTACGCTGTTTCGCATGACGCCCCAGGAAGCGTTGGCGGGGATGACCGCTAATGGTGCTGCCGCACTAGGATTGAAAGGGCAGGGGCAGCTTCACGAAGGCGCGGTGGCTGATCTGTGTGTCTGGGATATTGAGACACCTGCTGAGCTGGCATACGCGGTGCAGCCAGGTCGCCTACGGCAGCGTGTCTATCAGGGGGAGTTAACCCATGGCCTCTGATACGCCCATTGATATGGCGCTCTGGCAGGGGCGCACGGATCCTGAACCCGATAGTGACCGTTGGCATCAGCGCATTCAGCCGTTAGCCAACAACGCCGCGCCGGGGTGTGCACTGCTGGGTTTTGAAAGTGATGCAGGTGTTGCGCGTAACCAGGGCCGCACCGGCGCTGCTGAAGGCCCTAATGCGTTACGCCGTGCGCTGGCGCCGTTGGCTTGGCATCGCACAGCGCCTGCTTACGATGCCGGCAATGTGCGCTGTGTTGATGATGGGTTAGAGGCAGCGCAACAGACGCTTGCTGACCGTCTGACGTCATTATTAACCGCTGGCCACCTGCCCATTGTGCTGGGCGGCGGGCATGAAGTGGCCTATGCCAGTTGGCTCGGTCTGGCGCAGTCTTTTATGCCAAAAGGCTCTGATTCAAAAACGGCGCCACCGCGGATTGGCATCATTAACCTGGATGCGCACTTTGATTTACGCGATCCAGCGCATATTCGCTCCTCGGGCACACCCTTCGCCCAGATTGCAGATAAGTGCCAAGAGTGGGATTGGTTGTTTCGCTACGCCTGCCTGGGGGTAAGCCGCGCTGCGAATACGCGCGCCTTATTTACCCGCGCTGATGCGCTCGGAACACTGGTTCGGGAAGATCGTGAGATTGATGCGCTACGCCTGGATTCTATCGTCAGAGACGTACAGCGCTTCATCGCCAAGTGCGACCACATTTATCTGACCATTGACCTGGATGTACTCCCCGCTGCCGAAGCCCCCGGCGTGAGTGCGCCCGCCGCACGCGGTGTTTCGCTTGCCTTGATTGAACCGCTGGTTGAAGTCGTGCGTGACAGCGGCAAGCTCCGCCTAGCGGACTTGGCAGAACTTAACCCCAGCCTGGATATCGACAGCCGCACCGCCAGAGCGGCGGCTAGGCTCGTGCATTTGCTGACCCTGAATGAATGACAGGGCACGCCTTTAGACCAACGAATAATGAACAGAAACACAAGGAATGACGCCATGCCAACCAACGATAATCGTCACGATGCTTCACGTAAGATCATTGCCCCGACCGGTACGGAACTCAGCTGTAAAAGCTGGCTGACCGAAGCGCCGCTTCGCATGCTGATGAACAACCTTCATCCGGATGTGGCCGAAAGCCCCGAAGATTTAGTGGTGTACGGCGGCATCGGCCGCGCTGCCCGTGATTGGGCGTGCTACGACAAAATCGTCGAAACGTTACAGCGTTTGGAAGATACCCAGACGCTGCTAGTGCAGTCTGGTAAACCCGTCGGCGTTTTTGAGACCCATAAGGATGCCCCCCGGGTATTGATCGCCAACTCAAATCTGGTTCCCGCCTGGGCCAACTGGGAGCACTTCAACGAACTGGATCGCAAAGGCTTGATGATGTACGGCCAGATGACGGCGGGTTCATGGATCTACATCGGCTCCCAGGGAATTGTCCAAGGCACCTATGAAACCTTTGTTGAGGCGGGTCGCCAGCACTACGACGGTGAGCTTAAAGGGCGCTGGATTCTGACCGCAGGGCTTGGCGGTATGGGCGGCGCTCAGCCTCTGGCGGCTACGTTAGCCGGTGCCTGTTCGCTGAACATTGAGTGTCGGCAGGAGAGCCTCGACTTCCGTTTGCGTACCCGCTACCTGGATGAACAGGCTGACAACCTTGATGACGCCCTGGCGCGTATTGAGCGCTATACCGCCGAAGGTAAGGCGATTTCTATCGGCCTGTGTGGTAACGCCGCCGATGTGCTGCCGGAACTGATTAAACGCGGCATCAAACCGGATATGGTCACGGATCAGACGAGTGCCCACGACCCATTGCATGGCTACCTGCCTTCCGGCTGGACATGGGAAGAGTACGTAGCGCGGGGCAAGTCTGAGCCTGAAGCCACAGTGAAGGCGGCCAAGCAATCGATGGCGGTGCATGTGCAAGCGATGCTCGACTTCCAGAAGATGGGCGTGCCCACGTTTGATTACGGCAATAACATTCGGCAGATGGCAATGGAAGAAGGGGTTGCTAACGCCTTTGATTTTCCGGGTTTTGTGCCTGCCTATATTCGTCCTCTCTTTTGCCAGGGCATCGGCCCCTTCCGCTGGGTGGCGCTCTCCGGGGATCCTGAGGACATTTATAAGACCGACCAGAAGGTCAAAGAACTCATTCCCGATGACCCGCACCTGCACAACTGGCTCGACATGGCGCGCGAGCGTATTAGCTTCCAGGGACTGCCAGCACGCATTTGCTGGGTGGGGCTTAAAGACCGTGCCCGCTTGGGG
>Ga0209345_10004048_pt1 | contig 14483 bp, 13 predicted proteins | sample Cruoilmetagenom7_FD_187294 | JGI IMG/M metagenome (GOLD analysis project Ga0209345, IMG submission 187294) | Oil polluted marine microbial communities from Coal Oil Point, Santa Barbara, California, USA - Sample 7 (SPAdes) (version 2) | ecosystem: Environmental > Aquatic > Marine > Oil seeps ... | reverse complement strand
GATCTAGCGAGACATGCAGCATCCCGCCCGCTGCCGCGACCTTATCAAGGAAGCGCTGCAACGGCTTGGCGATGCCGCTCTCATCAATCTCACGCATGTCGACGTAAGTGACCGTGGTCTCCTGCAAGGCGGCACGCTCAAGCGCATCAACCGAGCGCAGACCGATCATGGCGATATTGTCATGGGGCAGGGGCGTGCCGACTTCCGGAAAACCGTCAAACCCTTCGCGCCCGGTAACATAGCCCAGCGGCGTGCCATGCAGGTTGCCGCTGTCGCTGGTCTGAGGCGTGTGGAAATCGGTATGGGCATCGAGCCAGAGGACAAAGAGCGGGCGCTCGGCCTTCTCCGCATGGCGCATCGCACCCAGCACGGTGCCAAGGGCCAACGCGTGATCACCGCCCATAAAGATCGGCAGCCCGTCATCCATCGCGGCATCCGCTGCGGCGGCGAGGCTTTCCGTCCAGGCAATCGTCTCTTCCAGCGCGTGCAGCTTTTCATGCTCCTGCGCGTGATAGGGGGCGGGGGCGACATTGCCGCGGTCCACAACCGTATGCCCCAGATCGCGCAGCGCCCGCTCCAGCCCGGCGGTGCGGTAGGCATCCGGCCCCATCAAGCAGCCGCGGCGACGCTTGCCACTGTCCAGCGGCACGCCAAGCAAGATGCAGTTCTGTTCATGTGACATCGGGAACTCCTCTGGTGTTTCAAACCAGATAGAGTACTTTTTGGCGTATCAACAAGCTGTCAAACTGAACACTTCGGGTATCTTTTTGACAATCCGAAAGTCTAGCTGTCCAATTTGTCAATGCACCCGCCGTGCAGCCATCACCCAAAGCACAACCAGCACCACAGAGAAGATCGCGTTCCATCCCGCCATCGACAGACCCAGCAACTGCCAGACGATCTCATCACACATCACCAGCCCCACCGGGCCGTCCGTCGACAAGAGCGCGCCGCCGTCAAGGCTGCCCATGTCCAAGCCGCCCCCGGTGCAAGAGCTTGGCCCCGGCCACCAGCCCCATTCGACGCCTGCGTGATACGCCCCGATCCCGGCTGTCACGGCCGCCGCCGCTCCGCCAAACCACGCCAGAACACGCGGACCGCCAAACAACAGCACGGCTCCGATCAGTACCGCCGCCGCATGAGGCCAGCGCTGCCAGAGGCACATTTTGCAAGGCGCGTAGCCACCCAAATGCTGAAACCCAAAGGCCCCAAGCAACAGTGCGGCAGAGCCGAGGGTCGCCAATGTAATCAGAGTCTTGCGTGTCATAGAACCTTCACCACCATAAAGCCGCCGATCAGCAGCGCCACCGCTACGGTAAACATCAAGCCCAAGCGCCGTTCAATGAAATCCCGGATCGGTGCGCCGAACTGCCACAGCAGCCCCGCCACGATGAAAAACCGCAAGCCACGGGCAAGGATCGAGGTCATGACAAAGGTCGCCAGCGGCATCCCTGTCCACCCCGACATGATCGTGATGACCTTATAGGGGAAGGGCGTCACGCCCGCGACCAGCACCGCCCAGAAGCCCATATCGTTGAACCGGGTCGAAAATTCCGCCATCGCGTCTGCCTTGCCAAGGCTGGCAAGGATCGGCTGACCAATGCCCTCAAAGGCCAAGGCACCAATCGCATAGCCCAACAGCCCGCCCAGAACCGAGGCCAAAAGCGCCACCCCGGCAATGAGCCAAGCGCGCCGGGGTTGGGCGATAATCATGGGAATCATCAAGATATCCGGGGGAATCGGGAAAAAGGAGCTTTCCACGAAAGCCACCACAGCCAGCGCCCAAAGCGCATGGCGGTGTTGGGCCAAGCCCAAAGTCCAGTCATATAGGCGGCGGATCATCGGCAAAGCTCCGGGCTGTTTTACCTGCATCACCATGTGCAGAGGGCAAGGTCAAGCCGGGCGGGTCGCTTTGCGTAAAATCCGCTTGCCCGTCTGGGCGAGGCAGGCTAAATCACCCCCAGTGCCCAAGTGGCGGAATGGTAGACGCAGGGGATTCAAAATCCCCCGCCGCGAGGCGTGCCGGTTCGAGTCCGGCCTTGGGTACCACCTTGATTTGCAAGGTTTCCGTAAATTATAGTTTGACCACCGACGCGGCTGTTCGCCACGGCGGAACTGCGTTGTGGCGCAGAGCGTGCTAGCACAGGCGTCGCTGCGAACCATCCGCGTTTTTCGATGCGGCACATTTCGGCAAAAACGGGTAGGGTCAGTCACAGTATTTTCCATACGTGATGTGTTGAAAAACCATGCACGCGTCGCTGTGCACCATGAATACCAGCGAAGGATTGCCCGGACAGAAATTTGCAGCAGCGGTCTCGTGGTTCGGGAGGTCGGCTTCCGCGAAAGAAGCCAACGTTGGGATTCACGGCGGCCTTCTGTTATCGTGATAACGTCGATGGTCGGGAGGAGCCGATATGACAACTGCCCAAGGTGGATGCCTTTGCGGAGAGCTTAGGTATGAAGTTCAAAAACAACCCTTAAGAACGACCATTTGCCATTGCAAGTTCTGTCAGCGGGCGACTGGTGGGGCTTACTTGGTTGAACCAGTTTTCGAGAGCGCTGATTTCACGGTAATTCGGGGTAAGGCAAAGCGCTACACGCATGTATCCGAAGGTAGCGGAAAGGAGGTTCACATCCATTTCTGCGACAATTGCGGAACGAAGTTGTTTTTAGAACTTGAGCGTTTTGAAGGTCTAGTCGGCGTTCACGGCGGCACCTTTGACAACCCCAATTGGCTGCAAATCACCCCGCAGACGACCAAGCACATATTTTTGGAAATGGCGCAACAAGGCACGATCATCCCACCGCATTTTAACACATTCAACAGACACGCATTTGAGAATGATGGCACTCCGATAGATGCGACCGTCTTCGAGGAGCCTCATATTATTGGGGCAGGTGAGGCGGTTTCAAAGTTGACCAAACCCCAAGTTTAGATTCGACGCGGCCATTCAGTATAGGCGGAACCGCTGTTGGCTATGGGCCGTCCCCGCAAAGAATGCGGTGCTGCGGCTGCGAATAGTTTCAAGCTCGGCACGGTCATATGAGCGCAAAGCGGACAAATGCCCCGCCAATGGTCGCAGCCCAAGCAGGCTGCGACCATCAATAGATCCGGAAGGTGGCTTACAACCAAAGCCCCCCAAGTAAACCGCTTACAAAGCGCAAGCGATCAGTCGTTTTCCCATCCAGAAACCGCTTTGACTTCGCAGAAGTCTTCGATCCCCCAGACGCCACCTTCGCGCCCATTGCCAGAGCGTTTCATGCCACCGAAAGGCGCGCCTGCGCCGCGGCTTTGGCCGTTCATCTCGACCATGCCGGACCGCAGCTTTTGCGCCAAGCGGTTGCGGCGTGCGCCGTCTTGGGACTGGACGTAGTTGGTCAGACCATAAACCGTGTCATTGGCCATTTCCACGGCCTGATCTTCGTCCTCGAACTTCATGATCGACAGCACGGGGCCAAAGATCTCTTCGCGGGCGATGGTCATGTCGGGGGTCACATCGGCAAAGACCGTGGGTTTGACGTAGAAACCCCGGTTCAGGTTTTCAGGCCGTCCGGTGCCGCCCGCGATTAAGCGCGCACCTTCGTCGATGCCCTTTTGGATCAGGTCTTGTATCTTGTTCCACTGGCTTTCGTTCACCACCGGGCCGATGTGGCGGCCTTCTTCGCTGGCGGGGCCGACGGCGACTTTTCCAGCAGCTTCGGCGGCGGTTTCAACCGCTTGGTCATAGACGCTGGCCTCGACCATCATCCGGCTTGGCGCGTTGCAGCTTTGGCCGGAGTTGTTCATCATCGACATGACACCGCGTTTGACGGCCTTTTCGTCGGCATCGGCAAAGATCAGGTTGGCGCCTTTGCCACCCAGTTCCAGATGGACCTTTTTCAGCGTGTCAGCGGCGTTTTTGGAAATCGCGATGCCCGCGCGGGTGGAGCCGGTGAAGCTCACCATATCGACATCCTCATGGCCTGTCAGCGCCGTGCCAACACCCTGACCGTCGCCGTTGACGAGGTTGAACACACCGGCGGGGAAGCCGGCTTCATCCATCATCTCGGCAAAGATCACGGCGCTGAGCGGGCTTTCCTCAGACGGCTTCAGCACCATGGTGCAGCCTGCGGCCACGGCGGCGCCGACTTTCAGCATCACTTGGTTCATCGGCCAGTTCCACGGCGTGATCATCGCCACAACGCCAACCGCCTCATGGATGATGCGGTCGTTCGGGGCATGGTCGCCGAGCGGTTTGATGAATTTGAACTCTTTGGCCGCCTTGATAAAGTTCTTCAGGTGGCTGGCACCCGCGCCCCACTGCGAAGAGCGCGCCAGATCAATCGGTGCGCCCATCTCAACGCTGATCGCCTGGGCCATTTCTTCGGCGCGGGATTTGTAAACCTCGGCCAGCTTTTCCATCAGCGCGATGCGGTCTTCGGGCGCGGTGGCGATCCAGCCGGGCAGGGCGGCTTTGGCCGCGGCCACGGCGGCGTCAACATCGGCCTGACCGCCCAGCGAAATAACGGTGCAAGGCTCTTCGGTGGAGGGGTTGATGACCTGATGATCGCGGCCGTCCTGCGGGGCGACCCATTTGCCATCGATATAGAAATCACGTTTTTCGATCATGCTTGTCTCCGTTGCTGTCTAGGGGGCCGCGTGGGCCTTTCCTCGGTCCGGGAATTGCCGGCTCACGTAAGGCTTAGGACATATTTAACGGATGGAAAAGTTCGGCGATTGGTTTTTGATCAAAAATTAGCGATCTCGGGCAGACGCCTGCCGCGTGCCAATGGCCTATCCCAGCGAGGGGAAGCGGATTTCGACGCAAAGCCCGTCGCAGCCTTTGACCGACAGCGTGGCCTCATGTTGGAAAGTCAGGGTGCGTATCATCCGCCAGCCCAGCGAATCCGAGCGTTCAGGCCGGGGCGCATCTTTGGGCAGGCCAACACCGTCGTCAAAGACCCGAAGGGTCAGCCCGTCGTTGTCGGGCTGCGTCACTTCAATTGTAATCAGCCCCTTATCGCGCCCGGTAAAGGCGTGTTTATAGGCGTTGGTGATCAGCTCGCCCACGATCAACCCAATATCGACGGCCAGTTTGTTGTCCAAGGGCAGGGGCGGGCAGTTCAACGTGATGCCGATGTTCTGGCTGTTGCCAGTAAAGGCACGTTCGGCGTTTTTGGTGACCTCGTTGAGCATATCTGCAAGGTCAAGATCCGTGCTGCCGGTGGATCGCTGCATCAACTCATGCGCTTTGGAGAGTGACCCAACGCGGGTTTCCAGCTCGCCCAAGACCTGCCGCGTCTCGTCGGCCTGCGCCTGCGACTTGCTCATCCGGATCAGCGCCACAATCAGCGCAAGGTTATTGCCTGTCCGGTGGTGCAACTCCTGCATCAGAAGGTCACGGTCGGCGATGCCCTCGGTCAGTTCGCGGTTCTGTTCCGTCAAAGCAGCGGTCGGGTCTTTGGCGCTGTAGAGGTCCAGCGCCTCCATCGCTTCGGATTTGATCTGCGCCACGTCGGTTTGGCAATCGGGCAGCAAGAACTCGGCATGTACGCGGGTGCCTTCCTGCCCGGTATCGACGTCAAAACGGGCCGCGATCCGCTGCACGCCGCGCAACCCCAACCCCATGCCGCTTTCTGATACGATGTCGCGCGACGGGTCGAGCTTTTCTTTCTCAATTCCACGTCCTTGGTCGATCACCGTAAGGCCAAGTGCGGGTCTGCCCTCGACCTCGGTCAGCGAAAAACGCGCGCGGCCTTTTTGACCGTGCTCAATGGCATTGCGCGCCAGCTCCACGGCGGCGGTCACCGTCCGGGTGCGCTCGAAAGAGGCAAAACCCATCGCGGTGGTCAGGGTCAGCGCGATCTGGCGCAGGGTTGCGATGTCGCCCCCCTGTTCAAGGTTCACAGACGTCAGATGGCTCGGTTTCATCGCAGCGCCTCCCGGGCCACTCTTATCACAACGATTGAGGCATCGTCGCGGCCGCGAAAGGCCCGGTCGAGCAAATAGCCCGCAATCAGGTGCGGCGACTTGTGCAGAAGCCCCTGCGGGAGGAAATTGTCGCGCAGGGTGCGCAGCCCGTCGCTGTGCAGGATCAGCAGGTCATTCGGTTCCAGATCAAAGCTTTCCTCATAGCCGCGCGTGCTTCGCGCACCGATACGGCCATCGCGCACGGGCAGGCGTTTGATCTCGCCCCCGCGCACGCGCAGGGTGGCGATATTGCCAAGAGCCGCGTAGCGCAGGGTCATCTGGGGCTGTGCGATATGCACAAGGGCGGCCACTGCGCCGCGCTTGCCGACCAATGCGTCGGTCACCTCGCCCATCACGGCACCCGGCTCGGTATTGCTCGCGCGGCTGTGCAGCACCGCGTCGAGCACCTCTTGCGAGGCGACAGCCGCTTCGGGGCCGTGGCCCAGCCCGTCGCAGATGAGCACATCGGTGGCGGCGGGCGTCTGCCGCAGCAGAAAGTTATCGCCACAGACCCGCTCAGTTGGATGACAGACCCGCAGGCCAATGGCTTCGATCCTGCTATCTGAGGAGACGGTGCCTTTGGTAAAGCTACAGACGATCGTCGTGCCGGTCTCAGGCCCGCTGAAGATATCGAATTTATTCGACAAGCGCTGGATCGCGCCAAGACCCAACCCGGCGGAATCGCCGCTGCTCACCCCGTCCAGAAACATATTGTCCATGTCCGAGATGCCGGGGCCGCGGTCGGTAAAGACCATGACAATCTGATCGCCCTCCGGCTCTGGCATGGCGTTGATCAAGACCCGGCCTTTGCCCGCATAGCGCAGAATATTGGTCGTCGCCTCGGTCGCGACAATGGCCAGTTCTTCTATCCGCAGCTTGGGCCAACCGTGGCGGGCGGCCAAACGCTGCGCATAGCGGCGCACCACTGCGATGGCGCTTTGGTCCTGTACGTCAATCCACTGCTTCATAAGTTTACACTCATCAACACACTGGTTCCCGCATCTACGGCAGTGCGTATTTCAAATTTCCCTGCAAGCCGCTGCGCACCGCCCAGCCCGCGCCCCAGACCACCACCAGAGGTGTAGCCGTCGCTCAGTGCCAGTGTCACATCGGCGATGCCCGGTCCGTTGTCCCAGCAAACCACGGTCAACTGCTTGCGGCTGCGATCGACATAGATGGAAAACTCGCCCCCGCCAGCGTGAACGATGGCATTTCTGGCAATTTCACTCACGGCGGTGGCAAAGCGCGTCACACTCAGGGCCGAGGCGCCGTTTTCTTTCATATAGCGTGACACGGCTTGGCGCACGGTCACAGCATCACCGCTGTTTGTCAGCTTATGCTGAGACAGCAGAACCTGCGCGCCAAGGTCGCTTTCATCAAACGCGGCGTAGCTGGGCAAGGGCATGGGTCAGGCTGAGCGCGGTGCGAATTTCGGGCAGATACATGCCAAGCTCGACCAAGGTGACCGCCACAGTAGGCCGCATGCCGACGACATAGGTCTCGGCTGCCAGCAGCTTGGAAATGCCAGCAAGCTGGGCGATGACACGCCCGACAAAAGTGTCGACAATCTCCAACGCGGAGATGTCGAGAACCACACCATCGATGCGGTTCTCAGAAATTTTGGTCGATAGCCGATCCTGCAGTTCCAAAATCTCGGTGTCCGTGATGTCATCTTGGATCGAGACAAGGAGTGCATGTTCGACCAGATTGATCGACGTGACACCGGCCACCCTATTGGTCCTCGGTTTTCTTGATCACATAGCCGACCGTCAACAGCGCGTCCGACAGGGCGGTGCGGATGCTCGACCGGGTGGAAACGGTGCCCACGTCGATGCCAAGCTGCACCATCGTCTGCGCGATCATCGGGCTGATGCCGCTGATGATACATTCGGCACCCATCAGGCGCACGGCGGCAGCGGCGCGCAGCAGGTGTTGCGCCACTTGCGTGTCCACGGTGCCGACACCGGTGATGTCCATGATGACAACCTCGGCCTGACGCTCAAGAATGGTTTGCAGTAAGTTTTCCATGACTTCCTGCGCCCGCGCAGAATCCAGCGTGCCGATCAGCGGCAGGGTCAGGACACGGTCCCACAGTTCGACCACCGGGGTCGACAGTTCTAGCATCTCTTGGCGCTGGCGGTCGATAATCTGCTCGCGCTCGTTGATGAAAATCTCGTTGGTGTAGATCGCGAAAGCATCGACCAGACGGGTGACCAGCATGACATCACGGATCAGCACGCTCTGGTCGGTTTCCAACATGGATTCCAGACGTTTGAACAGCGGTGCTTTAAGCGCCAGCACAAAGGTCGCCATTTCGGTGGGGGTCACACCCCGGCTCACCCGCTCGCGGCTTACATCCGCAAGCACGGCGCGTAGATCGTCCCATTTGTCATCGCTGAGGTCAAAGTCTTCACCAGTCACGCCCTCGCGAATGCCTTTGGAAAACGCCTTGAGCAATTCGCGGTTCTGTGTGCGGCTTTCTGCGTCGGAGAACAGATCAGAACGCTTCACGCCTTCCTTGACCTGTGTGCCGAGCCACTCTTCGATGATGCCTTTAAAATCGGTGTCGAGTACCGTCAGAATATTGGCCGTAGCGGATTGCGGCATCTTAAACCTCAAAGTTAATTTCTTGCCCTCATAGGCCAATCGCGGAAGGCAGTGTCAAGGGGAACACCAACAATTAATCAGCGACAAAGCGCCGCTTTGCAAAGCACTCACGCAGACAACCTCGCTGGTCAGAGCGATGATTTGAGCTAGGGTCATTTGCTGTATTAGCGAACAGGAGGGTGAAATGAAGAAACTTGCATATGCCATTGGCCTGCTCTGCGCAGGCAGCGCGGCTTGGGCCGAGGTTACCGTTGGGATCACTAAAGACATGCCAAGCGTCACGGTGCCCATCGCCGAGGGCGAGGCTGAGATCAAGCGCATTCAGGACACAGACAACAAGCTGACCGGCGACTGGGCCAAGACCTCGCGCCCCTGTCCGGACTTTTGTATCCAGCCTTTCACCCCCGCCGAGGGCGTCACGACGATTGGCGAGTTGGAACTGATCGAGATGCTGAAAGACCCCGAAGCCGTGGTCGTCGACAGCCGCACCAGTGACTGGTTCCAAGGCGGCACGATCCCCGGCGCGATCAACATTCCCTATAGCTTTGTGTTGGACCAGATGGACAAGCTGGGCTGCGAGGCGGATTTTGACGGGTGGGATTGTGCCGAGGCCAAGCCCGTGGCCTTGTTTTGCAACGGCATCTGGTGCGGGCAGTCACCTACTGCGATCCGCAATATGATCTCGGCGGGGTATCCAGCGGAGAAGATCTCCTATTATCGCGGCGGGATGCAGGTTTGGCGGATGCTGGGGCTGACGGTGACGGAAGAGTGAAGGCGGAGGTTGGTGGCGGCTTGGTTAAAGAACACCGTCGCAAGAGCCCAACCTAACCCTCGATTTGAAAGCGCGAAATCCTGAGGTTCGGCTCCAAACTGTTAATCGGGCGAAACACTATTTAGTCGATAAATTCAGCGCCGCGCTTCAAAATCGCACTAATTTAGGGCGGTTAATTTTAACTTCTTATTTAAAGAGACCGCAAACTTGTCTTTTGTCACGGAGATGAAAACGGTGGGGCCATCTGAAAACAAGGACTAGATATGCCCGCCAGGACCCTACTTACCTCATCTATCATTCTCGCTTCATTCGCAGCTTCTGCCATCGCTGAACAGGGCCCCGCCGATCCTGTCATGTTCGATGGCAGCTACAAATCGCTACAGCCTATGGGCGACGTGGCTGGGCCGGCGGAACTCGATGTGCACGGAGAGGGCTTCTATGTTCCCTCGACACCAGAGACCGTGCAGTGGGGCTATCTTCCAAACCGTGACAGTGAACCGGTGCTAACAGTTCCCTCTGGCAGCGTGGTCACATTTGACACGCTGTCGCATGAAGGCTTGCTCGAAGATCAAGGCCGCAACCCAGAGGCCTATTTCGCGGGCTTTGAGGTCACGCGCGAATTCGTATTGGATGATGCCATCCAGATTACCGGGTCTGATATGGCCCATGACTTTGCCGCTGACGGACCTCATGTCGTCACCGGGCCTATCGCAATCGAAGGTGCCGAGCCCGGGGATATTCTTAAGATTGAGACGCTTTCGATCATTCCTCGGACGGGCTACGGTGTGATCTCCAACCGCCACGGCAAAGGCGCCTTGCCCGGCGAGTTTCCTGAAACCTCGGCACCTGCGGCGGATGCAAGCGCGGAAAACCCAGAGGGCTATCAAAACGTATCGGTCTTTACGCCGATCCTTGAGCGCGAAGGCCAGTTCTACGGTGCGCTGCACACGGCGGCTGGGGAGACCGTAGAATTTCCGATCCGCCCCTTTATGGGTCTGATGGGTGTTGCATCTGATACCTCCGATCTGGTTCATTCCGTGCCGCCGGCTGCTTACGGCGGCAATATGGACATCAATGAGTTGGGCGCCGGCTCAACCCTTTATCTGCCGATCAACGTTGCAGGAGCGCTTTTCTATACTGGCGATCCCCATGCAGCGCAGGGTGATGGAGAGGTCGCACTGACCGCTTTGGAGCATTCAATGCGCCCAACTTTCCGTTTGACCGTTCTAAAGCCGGGTGACGAGGGGCTGCCGGTGTCGGGCGATATCGTACATCCCGTGGCAGAGACTGAAGACTATTGGATTGCCATCGGCCTGAACGAAGACCTTGATGAGGCGATGAAGGAGGCCGTGCGCCAGTCGATCGGGCTGCTGACCGGACGTTACGAAATGGACCGCGCGACGGCACTGGCTTATCTCAGCGCGGGTGTCGACTTTGAGGTTTCCCAAGTCGTAGACAAGACAAAGGGCGTTCACGCGCTGATCCCAAAAACCGATTTTTCCGGCCTCGCGGTCAATTGATTGTACAGCGCTTAGCTTAGTCTAGCAGGGCGATGGCCCTACCGTGAATGTTTGATCGGCCGCTGTAAGGTGGCCGATCATTCATGTTTTCGTAGAAGGTTAGAACGCGCGCGTCACTTGAATACTGGACAAAAAAAAGAGGTGTCCTCAAGTATCCAACCATTGAGACCCGATGACTTCGACGCAGTCATAAAAATCTGGGATCGCGGCTGGCATGACGCACATGCTGACATCGTGCCTAAAGGTGTTTTGCGATATCGGACTATCGAGATTTTTCGTCTTGGCTTCACTGCTCAACAGACAGGTTTCATGTTGCGAATGATGGCAAGGTTCTCAGCCTCGTATCGACGCAAGGTTCAGAATAGCGGACCAACACGATTTACAGACACCCCCCAAAAAAAATCTACCGACGGCGAGAAACCCCACCGTCGGTCTGTTGTCTATTAGGTCGCGCCGCCTCGGAAGGTGGTGCTGTAGCGCTTGCCGGAGCCTTACGCCGCTTCCCCCGGATGCCGCGGCACCAAGGCCCGCACCAGATCACGCATGTGCAACACGCCGACCTGCTTACCCTCGCGCATCACGCGGTAGTTGTTGGTCGTATCCCCCTCAGATACCGCAATAATCGACTCCAGCGTGTCGTCATAATCAACCTCACCCGCGATATCGCTTGGCATCACATCGGTCTTCTCCATGACCGACCGCACCCGCAACACCCGCGCCCGGTTGATGTCGCTGACAAAGGCTTCGATGTAGGGATCGTTCGGGTTCAGCAGAATATGCTGCGGCTCACCCTGCTGTACGATGAAGCCGTCCTTCAGGATCACCAGATGGTCCGCCAGCTTCAGCGCCTCATCCAGATCATGGGTGATAAAGATCACCGTCTTGTGCAACTCGGCCTGCAATTCGATCAGCAGGTCCTGCATGTCGGTCCGAATGAGCGGATCAAGCGCCGAAAACGCCTCATCCATCAGCATCACGTCAGAGTTCGACGTCAGCGCCCGCGCAATACCGACACGCTGCTGCATCCCGCCTGAAAGCTGCGCCGGATACTGCTCGCCCTGACCCTCAAGCCCCACACGGTTGAGCCATTTGGTCGCCTCCGCCGCATATTTCTTGCGGTTCTTGCCTTCGATCTCCCAGCTCAGCCCGGCGTTTTCCAACACGGTCCGATGCGGCAGGAGGGCGAACTTCTGAAACACCATCGACATCTCATGCTTGCGCATCTCGCGCAGGCGCCGCTCGTTATAGTCGAGGATGTTCTCGCCGTTCATGATCACTTCGCCCGAGGTGGGATCAATCAGCCGGTTCAGGTGCCGGATCAAGGTTGATTTCCCGGACCCCGACAGGCCCATGATCACCGTGGTCTTGCCCGCAGGCATGTCCACGTTGATGTTATTGAGACCCAGCACATGGCCGGTCTCGGCCTGCAAATCGGCCTTGCTCATGCCGCCGCGCACCTTTTCCAGCGCGCCCTGAGGGTCATCGCCAAAAATCTTATACAGGTTGCGAACGCAGATTTTAATGTCGTCTGTCATGGCTGGCCTCATTTCTGCGATGCGTTGATCCGCGCAAGCGCGGCTTTGGTGACCCGGTCAAGGATAATCGCCAAGAGAACGATCCCCAGACCCGACAGAAGACCGACGCCCAGTTCAAGGCTTCGGATACCGCGCAGCACGAGCACACCGAGGCCGGGGGCCGAGACCAGCGAGGCGATGACGACCATGGCGAGGCTCATCATAATGGTCTGGTTCACACCGGCCATGATGTTGGGCAGGGCCAGCGGGATCTGCACTTTGAACAGCTTCTGGCGGTTGGTCATACCAAAGGCGTCGGCAGCCTCGATCACATCCTGATCGACCAGACGAATGCCCAGATCCGTCAAACGCACCACCGGGACGATGGCGTAAAGAATGATCGCGATGCCATAGAGTTTCGGCTCGGTCACCGAAAACAAGAAGATCAGCGGGATCAGATAGACAAAGGGCGGCAGGGTTTGCAGCATGTCCAAGATCGGGATCATGCTCCGCTGCACCCGGTCGCTGCGCGACATGGCGATGCCGATGGGCACGCCCAACAGCACACATATAAACGCACAGACAAAGATGATCGCCAGCGTCTGCATCGTGTGTTCGTAAAAATCGATGAAGGCGAGAAAGCCAAAGACCAGCGCCACCAGCCCGACCAGCTTCATCGAGCGGCCCACGGCGTAGGTGATCAGCATCAGCATCGGGATCATGATGAACCACGGCACGGTCTGCATTAGCCAAAGCGTGTCTTCCAACGCCCAGCTCAGCGGTTGGGTCAGCGGATCGACCACGACCTTGAGGCTGTCTTTGATCGCCAGAAACCCTTGCTCCAGCCCTTGGGTCAGATCGCGCGACTGCGGGATCGCATCACAGCTGTCGTGGAGCGCGTCGAGCGACGGGAAGGGGGTGTCCCAAACTGTCGTGTCGGCGTCGCCCCCGGCTTGCCCCATAAGGTCGGCCATCGAGCTGAGCCCACCGCCCGACGAGTCGCCGCACCAGCCGCGTAGGCCGAGCGTGTCAAAGAAGTTGTCGTAAGTTGCCATCTGTCGCTTTCCCGGCCGCTTGGGGCCGTTTGCTATTCGAGAGCGCCGTTCAACATGCGCGGAGCATGGAACAGCATGCCTCAAAGAGGGGCGGTAAATCTACACCTATGTCCTTGCAAAGAAACTGCGCGGCGCGGCGGGGCCGGGGCGCAGTGGGTGTGAAAAGACGTAAGTCTTGCCGCCAGTTCTAAAACAATCGGGCGGGAACCTCATAAAGGTCCCCGCCCGAAAATCTGTCATGTTGTCTTACTGCTCAAGCAGTTTCGACAGGTTGCCACGGGCGTCTTCGCTCAGCCAATCGGCCCAGACGTCCTTGTTGTTCTGCAAGAAGTAAACCGCAGCTTCCTCGTTGGAGGCGTTGTTTTCACCCTGCCAAGCGAGCAGCTTGCTCATCTCGTCAGTCTTGAAGGTGACGTTGCCGATGAATTCCGCGATCTCAGGATTGTTGTCGTGGAAATCCTTGGTCATCACGGTCAGAACCGGCGCCGTCGGGAAGGCCGAAGGCTTGGGCTCTGGGTTGTCGGCGTTCTGGTTGGCGCTATGCGCGGCTTCGTCATACTCGCCCATGTCGACGCTGGTCATGTCAAACTTGCCCAGCGGCGTGGTGGGGGCCCAGTAGTAGCCGAACCATGGCTCTTCGCTTTCATAGGCCGAGGCCATGGAGGTCGACAGCGTTTCGCCGGAGCCGTGGTTGAACACTTCGATGCCCTTGCCCTCGAGGTCATAGGCGCGCGACAGGTTGTCGTTCACGATACGGCAGCCCCAGCCATCGGGGCAGTTGTTGAACATGCCGCCGACCAGTTCGGGGTTTTCCAAGATGCCTTCGATGGTCTTCAACTCGGGGTGCGCTTCGGCAAGGTAGGTGGGGATCCACCAGCCTTCGACGCCGCCGGGATCAAGCACGCTTGTCAGCTCGACGATCTTGCCGTTCTCTTTCAGCTTTTTATAGGCGTCACCGGCGGAGTTGATCCACATTTCCGGCACGATGTCCGGCTCGTTGTTTTCCGACAGCGATGTCACGGCGGGGGTGGTGTCGGACGGGACAACAGTCACGTCACAGGAATA
>Ga0209345_10004046_pt1 | contig 14485 bp, 14 predicted proteins | sample Cruoilmetagenom7_FD_187294 | JGI IMG/M metagenome (GOLD analysis project Ga0209345, IMG submission 187294) | Oil polluted marine microbial communities from Coal Oil Point, Santa Barbara, California, USA - Sample 7 (SPAdes) (version 2) | ecosystem: Environmental > Aquatic > Marine > Oil seeps ... | reverse complement strand
CATATGAAAAACATGATTAGTTTACATCGTGGACTTAGTAAAAGTATGAAGCTAAATCTAGTTGATTATTATCTTGTGAATTATAAGAAAAAGTAGAAAAGTAAGCACCCATATTTACTATTAAGTCGTATTTCTTCATTTTAACTCCTTTTTTATCTTTAATAAATTTTATTATATATAAAGCAACCTTAAATAACAGAATTGAGTATCTGTTTTTCTGTTTGATAAGAAGATTGATATCATTATAAAGTAGAATGAAGAAAGGATATAGTAAGGAGTTAATACAATAAAAGGATGGCAGTAAATCTGTTTTGGAATAAAATGATTTTTGATTGTTTTGTGGAAAAAAAGTTGGTGACCCCGAGGAGAATTGAACTCCTGTAACATGGATGAAAACCATGGATCCTAACCGCTAGACGACGGGGCCAACAATGTTGTAGAATGGTGTCCTGTGATGGATTCGAACCATCGGCCACATCATTAAAAGTGACGTGCTCTACCAGCTGAGCTAACAAGACATTTTATCTCTTAATGTTAAGAGGTCGAAATTATAGACAAAATGTTCTTGCATGTCAAGAAAATAGAGCATGAATTATGATATTTGATAAAAGATATTACGGATACACATTTTTTGGATAAAATAACTATAATGAATTATTATAGTTTTGAATATCCTTACTTGATACTGTTACTCATACCAATCATTTTTTGTCTCTATAAATGTAAAGAGTATATGAAGCCGATATATTTTGTACATCTGCATTTTATGCGTGCTTCAAGAAGCTTTATGAAGCTTGAGTGGATTGTCAAAATACTCATCTTTATACTTCTGTGTATTGCTTTGAGCTCCCCTGTGATAATTGATAGATTTAACCCACTCAACAGAGTTGGAAAAGATATAGTTCTTGCGATAGATGCAAGTGGCTCTATGAACTCTTCAGGTTTTGATGTTGGTGATGAACTCTCAAATACTAAGAGACTCTCACGATTTGAGATAACAAAGATAGTAGCCAAAGATTTTTTACTCAAACGCTACAGTGATAATGTCGGTGTTGTAATATATGGAGATTTTGCCTTTATAGCTTCTCCAATTACCTATGAAAAAGAGATTGTGAGTGATATGCTCGGGTATTTAACGCAAGGAATGGCAGGACAAAATACAGCGATTGGAGAGGCTCTAGCGATGAGTGTAAGAGCTTTTAAACACTCAAAGGCTAAAACTAAAATCGTGATACTTTTGAGTGATGGAGAGCATAATAGTGGGAGCATCTCTCCAAAAGAGGCTATGAAGTCAATAAAATCAAATGATATAAAAGTATATACAATTGCAATAGGAAATAGAGGGGAGGCAGATGAAGCTTTACTAGAAACTATTGCAAAAGAGAGTGGGGGAGCGTTTTACAGCGCAGTCTCTGCTAAGGAGTTAGAGGAAATATATCAAGAGATAGATAGACTTGAATCATCTGCAATCAAATCGCGAGAGTATCTGCTCAAATATTACTACTACCAGAGTTTATTGCTTATGGCTTCAGCTCTTTTACTCTTTTTACTCTATAGGGAGATCAGAAAATGACTCTTCTTAACCCTGAATACTTCTGGTTACTGCTGTTTTTAGTCGCTGCCTTTATAAAAAAAGATTTTTCGCAGTTGCGTTTTGTATCATACGGGTATATAGTGACATTTGTATTTATAGTGTTTGCATTAGTAAGACCTGTAATAGAACAAGAAGCCATCAAAACAAAAGAGGTACTTAGCGATGTTGTTATTGCAGTTGACCTCTCTTACTCTATGCAAGCAAGTGATATAGCTCCTTCAAGATTGGAATTTGCTAAAAATAGACTAGAAGAACTTGTGAACAAAAAGAAAAAGAGTAGATTTGGAGTTCTTGGATTTACGACAAATGCAATAATACTCTCCCCACTCACGCAAGATAGTGAACTCCTTATGCATCTGTTTAATTCACTTGATGAGAAATTCATTATGACAAAGGGAAGCGCGATTATGCCCGCACTGCGTCTAGCAAGAAAAATGTCAAAATCTAAAAAAGTGAGTGTTCTTATCTTAAGTGATGGGGCAGATGAGTTAAACTACTCTGATGAGGCTGCCTTTGCTAAAGAGAATAAGCTCATCGTAAATGTTTTAATGATAGCTACAAAAATAGGAGGCACTTTAACTCTAGAAAATGGGGAACTCTTAAAGGATGAACTTGGGGATATAGTTGTTAGTAGACAAAACAGCGCTATAGAAGTAATCTCAAACGCAACAGGAGGAGTTTACAGTTCTAATTTTGATGATATTGTAAACGCACTCTCTACACAAAGAGAAGATGAGTTCATCTCAAATACAACTATAGTTAAAAACCTAGAACTTTTTTACTATCTTATAGTTTTAGCTATTGTTTCATTTTTAGTCAGTGTGACATCTTTAAAACGCTACGCTATAGCATTTTTATTACTGTTTGGAGTGAGTGTTCAAGCTGATGTTTTGGATGTTTTTCAAGATAAAAACAGACTTGCGTTTAAAGAGGCTAGTAAACTTTATAAATTAGGTGAATATGATAAAGCTTTGGTAAAATATGAGAGTATAAAATCAAGTTCACCCGATTTTAAATCGGTCGTTTTTTATAATCAGGGAAATACACTTATAAGGCTTAAAGAGTTTAAAAAAGCTAGAGAGGCATATAAGAAGTCACTTACTCTTGTTCATACACAAGAAGCTTATGAAAATATGATTTACATAATAGATGTCAAAGAGCAAAAGCAGATGAGTACAGGGCAACAAAAGAGTGCTAAAAAATCATCTGTTGCTAAAAAAAGAGACTCTACTCAAAAGAAAAAAGAGGGCGGAAGCTCAAACATGCAAGTGAGCACAAGGGCTAGTGGTGGCTCACAAGAGAGAGGTGAAAAAAGCAAGTCAGATGCAAAAATTGACTTGAATTCTGGCAAAGCAAAATTAAGTTCTACTCAATATGAACTCATAAATAGAAGGAGAGTCGATGAGAAAAAACCTTGGTAGATTTTTTATAATATTATCATTTGTGTTAAATCCACATCTATTTGCATCGACGTATGAGTGGAGTGCAAGTGTTAATAAAAAATCAGCTTATGTAAATGAGGCTCTTTTCCTTAAGTATGTGTGTAGCTTTAGTGATAGAAGTGAATTATATAGCATAGATTTTAAGCCTGTGGGTGAGTATGAAGATTATACTCTTAAACCTTTAAGCGAAAAAGAGTCCATAATAGATGGCAAGAGAGTGAATGTTTTTGAATATATCGCATATGCTAAACGTAGCGGTCAAATAGTTTTTGATTTTGATATGACAATGAAAAAGACAAACAGAGCTTCTATAGAAAACACTGTACTTGGTCGTGATAATGAACAGTATGAGGAGTTTACATCAAAATATTTAAGACAAAAAAGTTTAATTGTAGATGTAAAGCCTAGTGAAACAGATTTGGTTGGAGCGTTTGATTTACAAATAAAACAGAGCCAAGCAAGCGTGAAAGCTTATGAGCCATACAGCTTAGAGTTTATTATTCAAGGGAGAGGAAATTTTGAAAAACTCAAACCAATCACCTTTCAAATTGATGGGGTAAAAGTCTTTTCTCAAAAGCAGATACTCAAAAGTTTTCTGAAAAAAGATGGAGAGCATGGTCTCTGGAGTCAAAAATTCGCCTTTGTAAGTGATAAAAGTTTTGTCATACCAGCGCTAGAGTTTGAATATTTTGATTTAGAAAAGTCATCCAAAGAAGTGCTGCGTTTTAAGGGTGTTGCAGTTGAGGTAATCCCTGCTTATAAAAAAGCTGATTTGTTGGATGAGGATGAAAAGTCTTTTGACTTTAAAGCGCAATATGTATACTATCTACTGACATTTATGCTTGGATTCGTTGTGGCAAAGATTGAGTTTAAAAAGAGGAAAAAGCATCAAAGCAAAGAGGCTCTTTTATGTCAAAAAATTCAAAGTGCTAAAAGTTTAGAAGAGTTGAGTATGCTCCTTGCTTTGCAGAGCTCAAAAAAGTATGAAAAAATACTTTTAAAGATAGAAAAAGGTGAACTGACATCACTCAAAGATGCTCAAAAATTAATATGTGGTTAAATGAATTTTAACTAGAATAAGAACGACAATCAATATAGGATAGTAGATGCAAAAAATCTTTTTACTTTTTTTCAGTGCAGTAGCTACATTAGTACTAACAGGGTGTGCGCAAAAAGTTACGATTAGAGCACTCGAACCTGCCGAAATAGATAGAGCAGCAGCAACTAAAAAAGTTGCAGTTTCAAATTTTAGTCATGATAGAGTAGGACTTTCTGGGAAAATTGAAGCAAAACTGAGTAGATTTAAAATAGACAATAAAAGTTACTTTACTATAGTAAGTAGAAATGATTTTAACAAAATAGTACAAGAGCAGCAGATACAAAACAGTGGTCTTGTAGATCAAGAAACTATAGTGGATATTGGAAACTTGATTGGTGCGCAGGCAATAATCTCTGGGAATGTAGGTAGAACAACCGCATCAGACTCCTATTTTTATGAACGACGTACACGGTGTGCTGATAAAAAGTGTAAAGAGCTTATTTATTATAAGGTACGGTGCAAAAAGAGAGTTATTGGACTCTGGGCTGAGTTAAGAATGGTTGATGTTGCACAGGGGGATATAATATATGCAGACACTATGAATGAGAGAGCAGTCTACAGACACTGCTCAGATGATTCTCGTGCTATGCCATCTAAAGAGATAGTTGCACAAAGTTTAGCTGATAGAATCGCAAATAAGTTTGTAGATAAACTAACACCGCATTATCGTAACTTTCGAGTTGCGTTGCTTGATGAGGGAGACTTGGATTACACAGATGAGCAAGAGAAGCTTTTAGAGGTGGCTTTAAATTATATAGAACAGGGTCGATTAGATAAAGCAGAGAGATTTTTAATAGAGCTTATAGACTCTACTGCTACTCAAAGTTATGTTGCCTTTTATAATCTTGGTGTAGTAAAAGAGGCAGAGGGCAATTATGATGAAGCAAAAGAGTATTATGAAAATGCAGATAGCTTAATGGTTGAACCTGTAGAAGAGATAAACGCAGCAGTTATTAGAATAAACTCTTTGATTGAAAAACGTCAAAGAACACAAGCACAATTAGCAAGATAGGATTATAAATTGTATAGAATATTTTTCATTATAGGTTTAGGTCTATTTCTCTTTATGTTGTCTGGATGTTCTACGCAAAAACGCGTTGTTGTTGCTGAGAAAAAAGTACTGCCAAGTTGGTATACTAATCCTCCAAAAAGTACATCAACAGAACTCTATGCTGTAGGGAGTGGACGCGATAGACAAGCTGCTATAACAGATGCACTTACGCAAATGATTTCAACTCTAAGCGTTTCTGTCTCCTCTAAGTTTAGTGCAACAACGGTTGTAAGAGAGGGCTTGGTAAATAGTTCTAGCGGTACCTATACAGATGAATCCACAAGTGAAGTCAAAGAGATAAGAATCAGTAACTATGAGTTGCTAGATTCCCAAAACTTAGGCTTTAAAAATTATGCAGTTTTAGTGAAATCAAATAAACGAAAACTTTTTTTGAGTATGAAAAAAGAGATTGAGCAAAATTTTAAAATTATTGAGGCAGAAAAAGAGGGTGTTAAGAGGCTCAATATGATAAAACAACTCTCATTTTATAAAAAATCGAGAGATTCACTAGATTCCTTGCCAAATACTTTAACTATTATGAAAGAGCTTGATGGAAGATTTAGTGGAAGTAAATACTTAGAAAAAGCAGAAGCGATTAAGGCAAAATATGAGAACTTGCGTGCAACGATTACTTTTAGTATAGAGAGTAATGCCAATGCAAAAAACTTAATAGCTCCAGTTGCAAAAGGCATCAGTGCAAAAAAATTAAACATTGCAAAATCAAGTGGGAATAAACATTTTAAAATTTTTATTCAATCTAAGATACAAAGAGCTTCCTCGTATGGGTTTACATTGGCGCGTTCTGCGATAACTATATTTGTAAAAGAGTATACAGGAAATGTTATAGGTTCAAATAAACTCAATATTACGGGGCAGTCAAATAGCAGTTATGCTATTGCAAAAGAGAATGTTGCAGTAAAATTAAATGCACTTATTAAAAAAGATGGGATAGAAAAAGTAATAGGATTGCAGTTCTGATTTTCTATCGTTTTCATTCGTGTACTTCTATTTACTTTATTTTGTTACAATTTGAGCATAGATAAGTATAAGAAAAAGCCAACCTTGTTGCGAAGCAAGTACGGAAAGTTATGGGTCTCTTGTAGATCGCCAGACTGCCTAATGTATTTATGCTCCTTCTTTTTATATCTATCTTAATTTCAAGCAATTGTAGATTTATAATTTATAGTTGTAAATTAACATGGAGAATTATCATGAAAACCCTAATTTACGCAACGCTGTTTTGTTTAACACTCAACACTCTGTCCGCTCAAGAAGCACAACCACTAGAAGAAGCTACAAACCAAAGTTCAGAGTACCAACTGAATATGAAAAATCTTGCTTATGCTGATACAGACCAAAGTACTCCTGAAACTACATTGGATGTGATGACTCCGGATAAAAAGATGAAAAATAAAACGCGTTTACTTTTTATGCTTAAAGGATCTACTGTCACATGGTAATAATTTAAATTTGTAACTAAACATTTACCACAGGAGGTTATAATAATGCTACTTTACACAGAAGGTAGTATGATTAATGATTTCTAAAATTGACGATATTAAAAAAGAAGTTTCAAAAGTAGTTGTAGGGCAAGAGAAGATGATAGACTCTCTTCTTATTGCACTCTTATGTGAGGGACATATTCTTATAGAAGGTGTTCCTGGACTTGCGAAAACAACAACAGTAAATGCACTCTCAAAGGCACTTGGATTAAACTTTAAACGTGCTCAATTTACTCCAGACCTCTTACCATCAGATATATTGGGTGCAGAGATTTATGACCCTCAAAACAATCAGTTTAAAATCAAAAAAGGCCCTATCTTTACAAACCTGCTTTTAGCAGATGAGATTAACCGTGCTCCAGCAAAGGTACAATCAGCACTTCTTGAAGTTATGCAAGAAAAACAGGTGACTTTAGGTGATGCAACTTTTAAACTTGACCCTCCATTTTTTGTTATGGCTACTCAAAATCCAGTTGAACAAGAGGGAGTTTACCAGCTTCCAGAGGCTCAGCTTGACCGTTTTATGTTAAAACTCGTAGTTGATTACAACACAAAAACTGAAGAGCTTGAAATTGCAAGACGCATATCAAGTGGAAAGTTTGAAGCGATAAATCCTGTACTTGATGCTGATGACTTAATGAAATTAAAAGAGGATATCAAAGCTGTTCATGTAGATGCAGAAGTTGAAGAGTATATGATAGAGCTTGTAAATGCAACGAGAAATCCAAGTGAATATGGGCTTCATGAGATAAAAGAGTTTATACAATTTGGAGCTTCCCCTCGAGTAAGTATAGATATGTTTAAAGCTGTCAAAGCGATGGCGTTTATGAGAAGAAAAGACTTTGTTACTCCTATTGATGTGGCTTATATAGCAAAAGAGCTTATGCGTCACCGTATTGTTTTAACATATGAGGCAGAGGCAGAGGGTGTTACGACTGATGAGATTATTCAAAAAGTTTTAGAGACTGTAGCGATACCATAAGGTTGCGTTATGAGTAAACTGCAAAAAATTCTCGTTCGAGCAAGGCGTCAAGTCTTTAGCGAGATGGTCGGAAACAATCCATCAATCTTTCATGGAGAGGGCTATGACTTTATAGAGCTTCGTGAGTATATGGCTGGTGATGATATTCGTCATATTGACTGGAATATCACAGCGAAGATGCAAAAACCTTTTATAAAAATCTTTAGAGAAGAGCGAGAATTAAATGTAGTTATCGCTTCTGTCTTAAATGGAAGTGTGCATTTTGGTTCTTCAAGATTTAAACAGGATGTTATTGCTGAAGCTGTTGCTCAGCTGAGTTACTCAACACTTAAAAATGGAGACCTTTTAAGCTCTTATATCTTTACAGATGAGATGATTACACATAATAAACCGAGTAAAAAACTGCATCAGGTTCAGCGTAGTGTTGAGCAGATTTTAGAGTTTGAAGCGCTCAATAAAAAAGTAGATTTTAAATTTATAGCACAATCTTTATATAGACGACTAAAACGCAAGTCTTTGATTTTGATAGTTGGAGACTTTTTTGAAATTCCAGACTTTAAGCTTTTAGCAAAAAAACATGAAGTTGTAGCTATTGTGGTAAGAGACCACTTAGAAGAAAAACCACCACAGATGGGTTTTTCATCATTGGTAGATCCTGAAAGTGGGACAGTATTAGAAGGTGATTTTAACGCATCTTCAGTGAATACATATGCAAAAAAAGTGCAACTGCATGACAGAAAACTGTATGAGACCTTTAGAAAGCATCAGATACGCTTTACAAAAGTATATACAGATGGAAATGTTGGTGTTGCACTGAGAAGACTTTTTGAGGGACGGTAATGGTACAACAGAACTATGATATTCCACTTCATGATATTAAGCCATTAATGGAGATAGAAGAGTACTCTCTTTACTATCTAATAGGAGCAAGTGCTCTTGGTGTATTTATACTTTTTGCAATTGTGTATCTTTTGTTGAAATGGTTTAAAAATAGAAATGCTTTTAATCTTAGAAAAGAGCACTATAAGCTCTTTAATGCAGTCGATTTCAGTGATGCTAAAAGAGCTGCATATGATATAACTTTTTATGGGGCTAGTTTTCGTGATGATAGTCCAAGACACTCTGAAATGTATAAAAATTTAGTAGATAGGCTAGAACCCTATAAGTACAAAAAAAGTGTTGATGCTATAGACAAAGAAGTGTTTGCATATATTGATCTCTACAGAGGTATGATTGATGTTTGATGGTTTGTACTTTGAACTACCAAAATTAGCATTTGTTATCTTCTTTTTCATCGCTTGTGAAACACTATGTAAGATGAAGCTACCATCTCTCTACTTCCCGCATGCAAATCAGTTTATGCAAAACTCTGTTTCGGCGTCAAAAACTCTATTTTTATTAAAGTGGCTTGGGATTGTTATGATGATTTTGGCACTCATGTCACCTGTAAAAGATGAGTCTTACGAGTTAGACCCAAAAGATGGTTATGAGATAGCTATGATTCTTGATGCATCTCAATCTATGGCAGCAAAGGGTTTTGATGCTTCAAATCCAAATCTCAATAGATTTGATGTCGTTAAGTCAATTGTGGGTGATTTTATAGAGCAGAGAAAAAATGATAACATAGGTCTTGTTGCATTTGGAGAGTACTCATTTATAGCCTCCCCTTTAACTTATGATGAGCATATTCTAAATCGAATACTCTTTCAACTCCAAATTGGAATGGCTGGAAAATATACTGCACTCTATGAGTCTCTCGCTCAGGGTGTGAACCTTTTGAAAACCTCAGAATCAAAATCTAAGATAGCCATACTCTTAACAGATGGGTTTAGTACAGTTGGAGTCGATAAAGTCCCTTTAGATGTTGCACTAGACATGGTCAAAAAAGAGGGTGTTAAAGTCTATCCTATTGGTATTGGAATGCCAAATGAGTACAACCAAAAAGTTTTAGTAAAGATTGCTAAAGAGAGTGGGGGCGTTGCTTTTGGTGCTTCAAGTGCAACGCAGTTAAAAGAGATTTACAAAAAAATAGATGAGCTTGAAAAGTCAGAGATTAAAAATGAATCATTTACCTATATGAAATACTACTATGTATATCCACTCTTTATAGCTTTAATCTCTTTGATGCTTTATATTTACCTCAGAAATAAGAGAGGGCATAATTAATGAGCTTTTTACACCCAGAATTTTTATACTATATGTTACCACCACTTTTTATACTCTTTGCTCTTCTGTTAACGCAAAAAGAGGCAGAAGCTACATTTTTTAGTGATGAGGTTATGGATAAGTTAAGAGTGAGTGCAAATACTTTAACACTCAAAGCGAGAAATGCACTCTTTATGCTGATGGGTTTTCTCATCATTATTGCACTTGCAGGTCCTGTAATAAAGGATGGAAAGGTCGCGGTAAAAGCAAAGAGTGCGGACATCATGATAGCACTCGATATATCTGATTCTATGTTAGCAACTGATGTTTATCCTAACCGTCTTGAACTTGCAAAAAAGAAGGCAATGGAGCTTTTAAAAAGTGCTCCAAATGAGAGGATAGGCGTTATCGCATTTGCAAAAAACTCCTATCTTGTTTCTCCTCTTAGTTTTGATCATGATGCTGTAGGGTTTTTACTCCGCCAACTCAATACGACATCGATTACCGAAAAAGGTACAGACTTTGTATCTATGCTTGAAGTTGTAGATGCAAGTGTAAAACAAGAGTCTAAAAAGTATCTACTTATCTTAAGTGATGGTGGAGATAAGGATGATTTTTCAGAAGAAATAGCATCCGCGAAAGAGAAAAATATAGCTGTTTTTGTTTTGGGTATAGGCACACCAAAAGGTGCACCGATAAAGCAAAAAAATGGTGAGTTCATAAAGCATAATGGCGACATCATTATCTCAAAATTAAATGAAAATATAGCGGAACTTTCCACTCAAAGTGGTGGTGTTTACATAGAGAGTGTGAACTCCGATAGGGATATTAAAAGAATGCTGAGTGAAATAGAAAGTCATAGTGAGAAAAAAGAGTTGAAGTCTCAAGAGATTGCACGTTTTATTCCTCTGTTTTATTTTCCTCTTGGTTTAGCTCTTATTATTCTGCTTATTGCAACTAGCTCGATGAGTAAACGCGAAACAGTGCAACTACCATCTGCGTTTTTGCTGTTTGGAGTTCTTCTTTCATATCAAAATGCAGAGGCAGGTATCTTGGACTTTCTCGATTTAAAAGAGGCTAAGCAGGCTTATGAGGCTAAAGATTACAATAAATCAGCAGAGATTTATAATAAGTATGGAAAAGGCTCAAATAGTGCACGGAGCCATTATAATAGTGCAAATGCACTCTATAAACAAGAGAAGTATGATGCAGCAATAGAGTCTTACAAAAAAACAAACTTCAGTGATGATGAATTAAAAGCTAAAAACCTTGCAAATATGGGTAATGCATATGTGAAACAGAGTACGCCTGAGTCTTTAAATAAGGCAGTAGAGACATATGAGAACTCTTTAAAAATTAAAGAAGATAAAGAGACTAGAGAGAACTTAGAAGCTGTGAAAAAAGCTATAGAGCAGCAAAAACAAGAGCAAAAAAATCAAGATAAACAAGATAATAAAAATAAAGACTCAAAAGATGACAAAAAGAGTAAGGAAGATAAAGACTCAAAAAAAGATGAGCAGTCTGATGAAAATAGAGAGTCTAAGAAAGATGACAACTCTAATGAAGAGAAAAAAGATGGCAAGTCAGATAAGAAAGAAGAGAAGTCAGATAAATCAGAAGATAAAAAAGAGAACTCTGATGATATGAAATCAGAAAAAAAGTCTGAAGATGGTAAAAGTCAAGAGAATAATGAGATAAAAGAAGAGCAACAGAAGCAAGATTTAAAAGAGTTAGATAAAAAAGATGAGAATAAAACGCAGCAAGAATCCAAATCAGTTTCATCAGGCAAAAAAGCACAAATGAGTGACGCTGAAGAGGCGAAATGGCTACAAGAGTTAAACAGCAATCAAAATACATTTATGTATATGCTAAATAAGCAAAATAATAAAAAGGAAATTTTAGATGAAAAACCTTGGTAAGATACTTTTTTTACTCCTATTACTTTTAAACTCAGCAGTGGCTAGTGTGGTTTCAAGTGTGAACTACAGTAGTGTCTCAAAGGGTGAAATGGTAATCTTTTCACTTAAAATAAGTGGTGAAGATATACAAAGACCTATCATAAACACTATCTGCGATAGCGATGTAGTATCTACATCTTCTCAAACAAGTATAGAGATGTTAAATGGTGATTATCAAAAAAGTTATGTACTCAGTTATAAATTTATGCCCGAAAAGTCTTGTGAAATTAAACCAATAGATGTAAAGATTGATGGTAAAATAGAGACTTCTAAAGCTTTAAAAGTAGAAGTAAAGCCTATGAGCCAAGATAAAAATGCAGACTTTCTTTTAACTCTTGACACACCCAAAAAAGAGGTTTTTGTTGGTGAGCCTTTTGAACTTACCCTTACTTTTAAGCAGAAGCGACGTGCCGAGGCTGTTGATAGTAAATTTATGGCACCACCACTTAAAGGATTCTGGGTAAAAAGTGAATCTCAGCCAGAACGTAAAAATGATGGTGAGTATGCCATTACAACTCTAAGATATACATTGGCCGCTCAAAGAAAGGGTGATTTGAAAATATCTCCAGCGCAAATGTCAATTGCATCTCGTTCATCATCTAGAGATATGTGGGGTTCATTTTCTCCACAAATAAAGTGGAGAAGTTACTTTTCAAATGAATTAAACATGAGTGTTCAGTCAATTCCAATGGGTGCAAGTTTAGTTGGAGAGTTTACAATTAGCGCTAAAGCGGATAAAACACAAATCAATCCAAATGAAGCTGTTAATGTTCACATACAAGTAAATGGTAGCGGTAATTTAGAAGATATAAAAAGTTTTAAGCCATATATAAAAGATGTGAGTGTTTTTGATGAAAAGATAAGTGTAAATGGACTTCAGCTCACGCAAAAGTTGGCTTTAGTTGGAGATGATGATTTTGTAATTCCCCCCTTTGAGCTAAAGTTTTTTAATCCAAAAACTAAAAAATTAGAGAGCGTTTCAACCCAAGAGATTGCAATAAATGTAAGTGGAGAGAAAGCTAAAAGTGAACTCAAAATAAAAAGAGATGAAACAGAAGAAAAAGAGAGAGTTCAAGAAGAGACAACAGTACCTAAAAGTACGTTGAATACTCTTTGGATATCTGTTGTATTCGCACTTGGAATTATTTTTGGAGTAGTACTTATGATGTTAAAACCATGGAGTCTATTTCAAAGAGATAAAGGTATAAATATTAAAGATGAGAAACTACTCTTAATGAAGCTTTTACCTTTTAAAGATGATGTGGATGTTCAAAAGATTTTAGATGTATTAGAAAATAATCTTTACTCTAGTGAGAAGCTAGAGGTAGATAAAAAGCTTGTCAAAGAGTTAGTTGAAAAATATAAAATAAACTAGCGATATTTAGTCTAAAATATCGTGAAGTTTATTTCCATCAGATATATCTTTATGTACTTTATCCCACTCATCATTAACTATACTCTTTTTAATATTTGAGAGTTCATCTTCAAAAAGTTCGATTGCTTCAAGTAGGTTTGATTTGTTCTGTTTGAAAATATCTTCCCACATATCTGGGGAACTTTTTGCAAGTCTACTCATAGAGCGAAATCCACCCGCTGCAAGAGCTAAAATATTGTGTTTATTCTCTTGTTTCATAACGGTATTTGCAATAGAGTAAGAGATAGCATGTGGCATATGAGAGATAAATGCAGCGTGTCTATCATGTTCTTGAGATTTCATAAAGTATTTTTTCATACCTAATGCTTTAAAGATTTTTCTTGCTACTGTCCTTTGATGCTCACCACTATCTTCTAAGTCACATAAAACAACTACTTGTTTGTCATAGAGACCTTCTACAGCTGCTGAGGGTCCATAGTTTTCAGTTCCTGTCATAGGGTGCGCAGCAACAAAATTTTCTCTAATAACTGAGGGAACAGACGCAACTATTTTACCTTTTGTACTTCCTAAGTCTATGATTGTAGTTTTCTCATTTACATCAACTAACTCTTTAAGTGAAGCGATAATCCCGTTTACTGGGATGGATAGAAAGATTACATCGTAGTTCTTTGTCTCTTCAAACGTAACTATTTTATCAACTAGTTTTAACTCTAAAGCAGTTTTTTGATGCTCTATGTTGTGGTCACTTCCAACTATAGTCTCTATAAAATCTAACTTTTTAAGACTTAAAGCTAAAGAGCCACCCATGAGTCCTAATCCAACAATTGCTACATTCATTTTTAATCTTTTTTAGTAATTTGCAAAATTATACTGAGTTTATTTAAAATTTAAGTTTGGATGTAGCAAGATTTTTCGAAACATCATTGATTTTGGATTATTACAAAAGAAATGATGCTTATATTCTTATTAGCGTGATACACTGTTCTCTAGTAGTACAGTTTTTACTTGATCAGTAAGTTTATCAGTTTCTATAGCTATATCTTTATAATTAAAGTCTGAATCGTCTTGTAGAATAATATTAGAATTATGATAAGGGATGTTTCCTGGATCTGCATCAAAAAATTGGTTGTTTGTACAGGCAGTAATATTCGACCCTTTTGCAGTTCTATTTTGTAGATTATATGCTTCATTATTTTGAACAGATATATTAGACTTAATAGTAAATATGGGTGCTTACTTTTCTACTTTTTCTTATAATTCACAAGATAATAATCAACTAGATTTAGCTTCATACTTTTACTAAGTCCACGATGTAAACTAATCATGTTTTTCATATG
>Ga0209345_10004045_pt1 | contig 14489 bp, 13 predicted proteins | sample Cruoilmetagenom7_FD_187294 | JGI IMG/M metagenome (GOLD analysis project Ga0209345, IMG submission 187294) | Oil polluted marine microbial communities from Coal Oil Point, Santa Barbara, California, USA - Sample 7 (SPAdes) (version 2) | ecosystem: Environmental > Aquatic > Marine > Oil seeps ... | reverse complement strand
TGTACAATGACTATCCTCCTTAATTTGCTATCCAAGAAGATCAAGATTTCCCCGGCTGCTCCAATAAACTTAACAGATTCCATCCCCCAAATATACCCCGAAAAATTGAACATTTCGGTGGGTGGGGGAAGGTGGCCAGACTTTTTGGAGTCGGCTTTGTCAAAGAAAGTTGGTTATAGTGTATAGAGGGAGCCCACAATTGTCAATCTACTTCCCAATGCAAAACTGGCTGAAGATGGTCTCGAGAAGATCCTGTTGGACTGTCTCACCGGTGATTTCACCTAGAGTATTGAGAGCAGCGGTGAGATCGATAGTGATAAAGTCATCGGGCAGGCTAGCTTCGAGGCTTGACAAAGCAGAAGTTAAGTGTCTCTCCGCCCTCCCTAAAGCATCCTTGTGACGCGGGTTACATACCACGATGACATCTGAGGTAAAAACCTTTCCGCCTAATACAGTGCTGACCATCTCTTGTTCCAACTCCTCAATGCCCTTACCATTAAGAGCAGAAGCAAAAACCACCTTCCCGGGCAGTTCAGTTATCTCAGCCTGGCAGGGCAAATCACACTTATTAGCTATTACTAAAATAACCTTATCCTGAAGCAATCCCATAATTTGCCTATCATCAGCGGTTAGTGGCTCACTTGCATCAACCACCAGGAGAACAAGATCGGCCTGCTCTATTGCCTTGCGGCTGCGTTCAATTCCAAGTGCTTCTACCGTATCTTTACTGTGGAAAATCCCCGCTGTGTCCACTAAGATAAAAGGAATCCCCCCCAGGTTTATCATTTCCTCCACGGTATCTCGGGTAGTTCCCGGGATAGGGGTAACGATACAGCGGTCTTCTCGGAGCAGCCGGTTAAGCAAACTGGACTTACCCACATTGGGGCGTCCTACAATGGCAGTCCTCACCCCCTGGCGATAGATGATGCCATTATCAGCGGTGGCGATAAGTTGGCGCAAGCTATCATCAGCCTGGCTCAAAGGCCCCATTACCTCCTGCTCCTCTATCTCATCTTCGGGGAAGTCAATTCTAGCAGTGAGATAGGCGAGGATTGACATTAACTGGGTGCGGATTGCCTTTATTCTCGCTGACAGGCGTCCCTCTAGCCCGTTTACTGCCACTCTTAAGCCCGCTTGCGTTTTGGCCCGAATTACATCCAACACTGCCTCTGCTTGGGCTAAATCTATCCTGCCATTGAGGAAAGCTCGCAAGGTAAACTCGCCAGGATAAGCGAGTCTTGCCCCATAGCGTAACACCAGTTCCAAAATATATTGCAGTGGCAATGGCCCACCATGGCAGTTGATCTCCACTACATCTTCTGTAGTATAAGTGTGGGGTGAAGCCATGTAACACACCAATACCTCATCTACCACCTTATCGCTTTCAGGGTCGATGATGTGGCCATAGACCAGGCGGCGATTGGCGAGATGGCTAGAGAAGATCTTGTCCACAATCGAGCGAGCCTCTTGGCCACTGAGACGAACAATACCTATCCCACCCTCACCTAGGGGGGTAGAGATGGCAGCAATAGTATCTTGATACATCCTTTCCTATCTATAACATAAAGGCAAAATGTTATCAACATTTTGCGCCGAAGCTATCCCTCGGTATCCTCCTGTGCTACAATTAAAAAATCGAGGTTAAAAGTGACCCGCATTATTATAATAAGGCATGGGCAAACTAAGTGGAATGAGGGGGAGGGGGAGAGATTCCGGGGGAGGGCAAACTTAGATTTAGATGAGCAGGGCATCAGGCAAGCCGAGGCGACAGCGGCCAGGATAAGCCAGTGGCAAGTAAATCGAATTTATTCTAGTCCACTGAAGCGGTCGATGAGCACAGCCCAAATCCTCGCTCGCCCTTTTAATCTTCAAACGCAACCACTGGAGGGGCTTATTGATATAGATTTTGGCACCTGGCAGGGGCTTCCCCCCGCCGAAGTAGCTCGCCGGGATAGTGAACTTTACTCTTTATGGCTACACTCCCCCCATTTAGTTACTTTCTCTCAGGGAGAAAGCCTGGATCAGGTTCGTGATAGGGTAGCTATCACCTTTGATAGGCTATTACAGCAACACCAAGGCCAAACTATTGTTGTTATCTCCCATAAGGTAGTATGTAAGGTTTTGATTTGTCATCTCATCGGCTTGGACAACTCTCATTTCTGGCAGGTGGAGCAGGATACTTGTGCCATCAACCTTGTTGAGGTGAGGGATAGTGCTTTAGCCATAGCCTTACTTAACGATACCTGCCATCTCAAAAGGATGAGGGTGAAGTGAAATGAACATCAGGGAAATCCTCAGGCTGTTAGAGCGAGAATATGGTGCCCGCTACTTAAAACCCGACCAAGAGCCGGTATCGGCACTAGTGATGACTATCCTTTCCCAGAACACTTCAGATGTGAACTCACATCGAGCCTTCAGCTCGCTTCTGGCTACCTTCGACAATTGGGAAGAGGTGGCTGCTACTGGCGTGGATGATATCGCCCAAGCTATCAGGTCGGGTGGGTTAGCTCAGGTCAAGGCAAAGCGAATCACCCAAGCGCTCCATGAGATCAAGAACAGGCGAGGTTCCCTTGACCTTGGTTTCTTAGCTGACCTCCCCTTAGCTGAAGCCAAATCTTGGTTAAGGGAGCTACCTGGGGTGGGGCCAAAAACAGCCGGATGCGTGCTGCTCTTCTCCTTGGGGAGACCTGCTTTGCCGGTAGATACCCATGTCTTCAGGGTAGCCAAGCGCTTGGGTTTGGTTGACTCTAAATCATCCCCAGAGGGAGTCCATCAGCTACTTGAGAGCCTGATCCCACCACAGAATATTTATCAGTTTCACCTTCACATGGTGGAGCATGGTCGCAAAATATGCCAAGCCCAGCGACCTCACTGCCAGGGCTGTGGATTCAACCAACTGTGTCAACACTTTCTCCACTCAAGGCAAGGGGGAACCCCAAAATGAACAAGATAAAGGTAGGAATTATCAATGTTACTGGCTATGTGGGGGCAGAGCTGGCTCGATTGCTTTGCCGCCACCTGGGGGTGGAGCTTATTTCGGTTACTGGGCGAAGTGAAGTAGGCAAGAAGCTGGGCGATGTCTTCCCACATCTTTCCCCCATTGACTTAAGCATTGAAGCAGAGCCTGAGGATGCAGGGCTGGTTCTCTCCGCTTTGCCTCACAAGGCGAGTGCCGAGGTGGTATTGTCTCTACTTGAGAAGGGCATCAAAGTAGTCGACCTCAGCGCCGACTTCAGGCTGAAGGATGCAGAGGAATATCAGCAGTGGTATAAATTTATCCACCCCGCCCCAGGGCTGCTCCGAGAGGCAGTCTATGGACTCACCGAACTCCATCGGCATCAAGTGGCCTCAAGCCGTCTGGTGGCTAACCCTGGCTGTTATCCCGTATCGGCCATCCTTGCCCTAGCCCCCCCAGTCAAAGAAGGGCTTATTTATCCCGACATCATCATTGACAGCAAGTCTGGTGTATCTGGAGCAGGGAGGGCTTTAAGTCTCAATGCCCACTACTCGGAAACGAGTGATAACGTCTCTGCCTACGCCCTGGAGGGGCATAGGCATCTTCCCGAGGTCATCCAAGAATTGAAGGTACTTCATCCCAATTTCTCCCCCTCAATAACTTTTGTTCCCCATCTCGTGCCCATGACCCGAGGAATCTTGAGTTCCTGCTATGCCAAGCTTTTGGAGGGGAAGATGGCCAACAGCGAGAGAGGGAAAGCAGAATTGAAAGAGCTTTATCGAGGCTTTTATAAAGGTGAACCGTTTGTTAAAGTAGTTGATACTCCACCACAAACCAAACAAACCTGGGGGAGTAACCTGTGCCTTATTTACCCCACTATTGACTTGAGGACAGGAAGACTTATAGTGATCAGTTGCCTCGACAACCTGGTAAAGGGGGCGGCAGGGCAGGCAGTTCAAAATATGAACTTGATGCTGGGCTTCCCTGAGACTATGGGGCTGGAGGCACTTGCAATTTACCCTTAGATAAGAGATAATGCTGCCTATATTGCCATCAGATTTGGCAAGAGGAGGGTCATAATGTAAGATATGGCGTGGGGTATTTCTCAAGTCACTATGGGAAGGAGGGATTAATGAGATGAGCAGACAACCAAGAAGGCCGAGTAGAAGAGAGGCTCAGCCACCGGGGGAGGTCATGTGGCAGAGGGTGAGGAGATGGGGAGTAGGCAGATCGATTGGGATCGTGGTAGGGATTGTGGCGGTGATCTGGCTGTTATCGGGGATATATACCGTTGGTCCCGGCGAGGTGGCGGTGGTAAGGCAATTCGGCAGGGAAGTGGCCCAGACAGGCCCGGGACTAAACTACCACCTCCCCGGGCCCATCCAGAGGGCTGATAAAGTCAACATGGCCCAGATACGAAGGGCCGAGATCGGCTTTAGGACAGTGGTGATACCAGGGAGACCAGCCAAACACGAACCAAGGCTAGTGGAAGCGCTGATGCTCACTGGGGATGAAAACATTGCTGATATCCAAGTCCTGGTGCAGTACAGGGTAAGGGATGCCTCGGAGTTTCTATTTAAGGTAAGAGCCCCGGAACAAGCCCTTCGAGCTGCAACTGAGGTTGCCTTGAGGGGTGTTATTGGCAAGACCAGTATTGATGATGCCATGACGGTGGGCAGGCCTCAGGTGGAAGCGGATACCAGAGATTTTTTGCAGCGGCTGCTAGATGACTACCACACCGGGCTGCAGGTAGTCGAAGTGAAGCTACTGGTGGTAGATCCTCCCGATGAGGTGAAAGACGCTTTCCATGAGGTGGTTCGTGCCCTGGAGGATAGGGACAGGCTTACCAGAGAAGCCGAAGGATACGCTGAGGATTTGGTCCCCAAAGCCAGGGGGGATGCCGAAAGGGAGATAAAAGCAGCCGAAGCCTATAAAGAGGCCAGGGTAAGTCGGGCTCAAGGGGATACAGCAAAGTTCCTCGAGGTTCTTGAGGAGTATCAGAAGGCAAAGGATGTGACCCGGGAGAGACTATATCTGGAGACGATAGAGGTGGTCTTGTCTGAGGTCGAGATATTTGTTATCGATCCCCAAGCTGGTGGTGGCAATCTATTGCAATTTCTACCGCTAAAGGAAATGACGGAGCTGGAGAAACCCGAAGGCACAAGCCAGTAATTTGATGGAAAAACTTTCCAGGAGGTAGGCAAGTGAGAACATGGACAATTATAATAGTGGTGATAGTGGCTCTAATTGTGCTGGGCCAAAGTGTATTTAGGGTAGATGAGACGAAGCAGGTGATCATCACTCAATGGGGGGAGTATAAAAGGACAATCGATGAGCCAGGCCTGAATGTCAAAACTCCTTTCATTCAAACGGCACACTCTTTTGAGAAGAGGGTGCTGGTCTCCGATGCCCCCCCCGCCGAGTATCTTACCCTGGACAAGAAGAGGTTGGTGGTGGACAGTTACACTCGGTGGCTGATTGTGGATCCGCTTCAATTTTATAAGACGGTGAGGAATGAGGCAGGAGCTATAGCCAGAATGGATGGCATCGTCTTTTCTGAGCTGAGGCGTGAACTGTCAGCGCATAATTTTAGGGAAATAATCGGTGAGCAAAGGGAGCCCATTATGGAAACTGTAGCCCACAGGTCCGGTGAGATAGTGGGGGACTTTGGGATACAGATCATAGATGTGAGAGTAAAGAGGATTGATCTGCCTGACGAGGTTCAAGCCAGTGTCTTCGCCCGGATGGACGCGGAAAGAGGAAGAATAGCCAAAAGGTATCGTGCTGAAGGAGAGGAGCAGGCGAGGATACTCAGAGCACAGGCAGATAAAGAGGCAACCATTATCTTGGCTGAGGCTTACAGGGAGAGCAAAACACTACGGGGGGAGGGAGATGCCGAGGCTACTGCAGTTTATGCCGCTGCCTTTGGACAAGACCCCGAGTTTTATTCCTTCTTAAGAACCCTGGAGGCATACGAAAGGTTCTTGCCGGGTGGAAACACGCTGGTGCTGGGAGCTGATTCAGAGTTGTTTAGGTATCTGGAGAGCCCAGAGCCACAGAAGTAGAAACATATACTGCCCTCATCGTCTAGAGGACTAGGACATCGGCCTTTCAAGCCGAAAACAGGGATTCGAATTCCCTTGGGGGCATTATATTATCCTCGCAATTGCCCGTTGGCCCTATTTCCTTATCTCCTTCATAAGGTGATATTTTCACAGAACAGCTATAGGGTGACAATATTGTAGAACATTAACAAACACATCCGGACCTATTGACTTGCCACGCTAAACCTTATAATATATCTTAGCAATCTGGTAATAGCAATGGGAGCCAAAGGAGAGAGAATGGCTGATTGGGCTGCATTTCAGAACATCATCAGGGTCGCGTTCAAGGATGTAACTCTTCTCCAGCAATCTCTCGTTCACCGTTCCTATCTGAATGAAGATCCCGATTTTTCCCTCTCCTCCAATGAGCGTCTTGAGTTCCTCGGGGATGCCTTGCTGGACTTGGTGATCGCCGAAAAGTTCTACCAACACCCAGCTATGCTAAGTGAAGGAGAAATGACCAAGCTCAGAGCTGCTCTAGTGGGTAGAGAGAATTTAGCTCACTTAGCTTCATCTCTGGGGTTGGGGAATTATCTTTATCTTGGTCAAGGTGAGGAGAAAAGCGCTGGGCGCCAGAAACCCAGGAATCTGGCTTGTGCCTTGGAGGCGCTAGTTGGGGCCATCTTTCTCGATCAAGGCTACCTCACCGCGAGGGATTTTATTTTGGGAATCTTTGCCCCGAGCATTCAAAAGGCAATGAATAATGAATTATTTATCGATTATAAGTCCCAGTTACAAGAGATAGCTCAAGCAACACGAAAAGAGACGCCGCTATACCGTGTTGTAGCTGCTGAGGGGCCGGAGCATGAGAAGAGGTTCACTGTGGAAGTGGTGATAGGACATGAAGTATTAGGCAGAGGGAAAGGCAGAAGTAAGCAGGCGGCCGAAAAGCAAGCCGCTCGGCACTGCTTAGAAGCTTTATCAGCACTTTAGAAAGATAAAGTCACTTTCGCTATCCCCATCATGCCTTAGCCTTGCTTGTTTTTTGCCTCAGCCTTTCTAATCTTCCAGAAATGGGGCTTCCTTTTCTCTTGAAATGCCTGCACCCCTTCCCTGCATTCCTCACTCTCGAACCAATTGGGATATAAGTTAGTGGAGTGCACACCTAAAGATACCATTTCATTTAATTCACTATCAAAGGTGGCCTTGAGAATCTCAATGCAGCCTGGGCTCAAGGATAGTATCTCTTCACACCACTTATCAACCTCTTCATCCAGTTTATCCAGGGGCACCACTGCATTTACCAACCCCATCTCCAGGGCTTGCTGAGCATTGTAGCGCCGGCATAACATCCACATCTCCCTGGCCTTCTTCGCCCCCACTACCCGAGTCAGATAGGGTATAATAAATCCATCTGCCGGACTTGCCACCCGCGGCCCATTTTGCCCAAATCGGGCGTTATCAGCAGCTATAGTGAAATCACAGGTATATGCCAGGTGATTTCCCCCTCCAATGCACCAGCCTTTCACCGCGGCAATCACTGGTTTCCGGCAGGTCATCACCAGGCGATTGGGAGGGTAACGCCAGTAGAATTGCTCACGCAGCCCCCAGGCCTCCCATTCTATATCTCCCCCGGTGCAGAATGCTTTGTCGCCAGTGCCAGTGAGCACTACTACCCCAATCATGGGATCATGACTGGCATCGTAAAATGCTTTGAACATCTCATCTTGGGTATGTGCGGTAAAGGCATTAAGCTTTTCGGGCCGGTTAATAGTTATCCGAGCCACACCACCCTCTAGCTCAATATGATACTTCTTCTCATAAATAATATCGCCGAATTCAAGCTCAGCCACCTTTCCCCACTCAGTCCATGCCATCTTGATACTACCTCCTTGCCCTTATTTTTGCCTTTATTTCGGCAAGAATATAAACCAAATCGATCCCCACAAAGTCTGGCGACTTTTTTGGGGTGGTTTAAGAGTAGTTTAGCTTAATCTTGAGCCTAGGTCAACGCAGGGTGCCTACCGTCTTAGCTGCTTGAAAAATCTGAGCCTGCGCTTATAATTAAGGCGGGAGGAAATTTTTGCTGACTTCAGGGAGGGATCGCATAGTGGTCTAGTGCGGCCGCCTGCTAAGCGGTTACAGGGTGGAGAACTCTGTCGTGGGTTCGAATCCCACTCCCTCCGCCATGAGGCGAAAAGGCAGAAATTTACCGTGAGTGCTTGTCGATTTATTCTTCTATCTACCCCAAAGATATAAGCTAGATTTTGATTGAGAATTATGGTGGCTGGCTACTACATTTGGACTATTGGCTGCCAGATGAATAAAGCTGACTCAAGTTATATTGCCAGTTTATTGGAGCAAGCTGGCTATTTCCCAGTAACTTGTGCTGAGGCTGCTGACATTATGGTGCTTAATAGCTGCGTGGTGCGTCAAAATGCTGAGGATAAGGTAGTAGCTAAGCTTTCATCCCTCAAGGGGCTAAAGAAGATTCATCCCAACTTAAGGATTATCCTTACCGGATGTATGGTGGATCACGAGGTTGAGGAACTCCAAAAGCGCTTCCCTTATATTGACCTCTTCTTCCGGCCTCAGGATTGGGAAACCTTACAGCAATGGGGGGGGAAGCAGACTGGGAGAGTGAACATTTTGCCGATCTCCTCCCCTCCCCCAGTGAGTAGCTTTGTTACTATCATCCGGGGCTGCGATAACTTCTGCTCCTATTGCATTGTGCCCTATCGACGCGGCAGAGAGCAAAGCTGCCCTATGGAAGATATTCTCGGTAAGGTGGAAGAGCTAGTGCAGCGGGGAACACAAGAGGTTACCCTATTGGGGCAGAATGTTGACTCTTATGGGCATGACTTGCCAGCTAAACCCCAGATGGCTGATTTGCTAGCCGAGCTAAACAGTATCACCGGGCTACGGCGAATACGTTTCCTGACCAACCATCCTAAGGATATGAATCATAGGCTTATCGAAGCGGTGGCCCAGCTAGATAAAGTTTGTGAACATATCAGTCTCCCTGTCCAGGCAGGCAATGATGAGATTCTAAAGAGGATGAGGCGAGGCTATACGGCGGAGCAGTATCGCAGTCTGGTGGAGCAAATTCACCTGGCCATCCCCGATGTCAGCTTGAGCACCGATGTCATCGTTGGTTTTCCGGGGGAGGATGAAAGGCAGTTTGAGCGAACGGCCGAGCTGCTCAACAGTCTTAGATTTGATACTGTTCATATCGCTGCCTATTCTCCCCGCCCAGGAACTATCGCCTGGCGGGATTTGGCTGATGATGTTCCTCCCCAAGAGAAAGAGAGCCGACGCTTAAGGCTCGAAGCCTTACAACGAAATATTGCTGCCGAGATCAATGCCCAACTTTGGGGCAAGAGGATGGAGGTTTTAGTAGAGGGCAACAAGAACGGTAAATGGCAAGGGCGTACCAGAACAAATAAGCTGGTTTTCTTTGCCGATAGTGCCAACCACCTAGGTCAACTAGTTAAGGTCAACATCACCGAGACAAGCCCCTGGTCACTACAAGGGGTGATCATAAGATGAGCAATTATGACTATATTATTCTAGGCAGTGGAATTGCCGGATTGTACACCGCCTTACTAGCCAAGGAGCACGGCAGTGTGTTAATTCTAACCAAGGGGAGTATTGATGATTGTAACACCAAACATGCTCAAGGAGGCATTGCCGCCCCCATAGGGAGGAATGACTCCCCCGAACTTCACTTCCAGGATACCATTGCCGCCGGGGCGGGCTTATGTGACCCTGAGGCGGTGCGCATTCTAGTAGAACAGGCTCCCGAGTGCATCGGTGACCTTATCAAACTTGGCGTCCCCTTCGATACTCTAAATGGTGAGATCGCTTTAACTACGGAGGCAGCACATAGTGTTCCCCGCATCCTCCATGCTGGTGGCGACGCTACTGGGGAACATATTGAGGTTACCCTAAGCCGCCAAGTTCGTTTAGCCAAGATCAAGGTCTTGGAGTATTGCTTAGCTACCGAGATCAAGCTAGATAGAGGCAAGGTTGTGGGGGTGAAAGCCCTTGATTGCCACAGCGGAACTAGCGAAGAATTTGACTGCCATTATTTAATCTTGGCTACCGGGGGTGCAGGTCGGCTATTTAAGTTCACCACCAACTCAGAGATAGCCACGGGTGATGGAGTTGCCCTAGCCTTTCACGCTGGGGCTGAGATTACCGATATGGAGTTCTTCCAATTCCATCCCACAGTGCTACGCCTGAGTGGGGTAACCCCTTTTCTCATCTCTGAGGCGGTGAGAGGAGAAGGTGGCATCCTACGCAACGCTGCAGGGCATCGCTTCATGTTTGATTACACTCCTTTAGGGGAACTGGCCCCCCGAGACATAGTGGCCCGTAGCATTGTCCACGAAATGAAGAAAACAGGGAGCGACCGAGTGTTTCTTGATGCCACTCACTTGCCGCCCCAACTGGTCACTACTCGTTTCCCCCACATTTACCGCTTCTGCCGAGAAGTGGATTTAGACATAACCGTGGACGTTATTCCAGTGGCACCTGCTGCCCACTATATGATGGGTGGGGTGAAGACGAATACTTGGGGGGAGACAAACATTCCTGGTTTCTTTGCTGTCGGAGAGGTAGCTTCAGCCGGAGTGCACGGGGCAAATAGGTTAGCCTCAAACTCGCTGATGGAGACCCTTGTCTTCGGCAGGCGAATTATTCAGCACATCACTGCCGAGACTTCAACTGGTGGAGCTGGCCACCAGAGCAGCTACCTACTCAAGGAACGAGAGGCTATCGAGGCTGCCCCCCCTCTCAGCCTCTCTGCTCTTCGATCGTTAATGTGGGAGAAAGTGGGCATTATCCGCTCCAAAGATGGTCTGGGGGAGGCAGCAAATACCCTGGCTTGTTGGCAGGAGATCATTCCACAGCCCGTTGACCGCCCCTCCTACGAATTAAAAAACCTGGTGCTGGCAGCTCGACTGATGACTGAGGCAGCTTTGATACGTGAGGAAAGCCGTGGTGCTCACTTCCGCACTGATTTCCCCCAAACCTTCCCAGCCTGGCTCAAACACATCACCTTCATCAAGAGGCAAATCTCACCAGATGTGGCATAGACAAATTGAAGCGATAGTTGACCATGCCCTGGCCGAAGACATCGGCTGGGGCGATGTGACTACTGAGATACTAATTCCCCCCGAGCTTAGAGGCAAAGCTTCGATATTGGTTAAGGCAAGTGGAGTATTGGCCGGAATTGAGGTCATGGAGACAGTTTTTCACCATATTGACCCCGAGCTTAAGATCGAGATTCTTGCCCCCGATGGCAAGGGGGTAGCGCCTGGAGATGTAGTTGCCCAAGTTTCCGGAAAGGTCTCCAGTATTCTCAAGGCAGAGCGAGTGGCATTAAACTTTTTGCAACACTTGAGTGGCATCGCCTCCGAGACAGCACGTTATGTAGAGAGGACCGCTGGTTTACCCGTCCACATCCTAGATACCCGCAAGACTACTCCAGGGTTAAGGCATTTGGAGAAATATGCTGTAAGGATAGGTGGTGGCTACAATCACCGGCAACACCTCGGCGATGGCATCCTTATCAAGGATAATCACTTGGCAGCGCTTCGCTCCCAGGGGACGAGTCTTAAGGAAGCTATAGATAGGTCGAAGAGATCGGCCCCTCACACCTTGAAGGTCGAGGTGGAGGTAAAAACAGTAGACGAGGCTGTAGAGGCGGTTGAGGCTGGTGCTGATAGTATTATGCTGGATAACATGAGCCGGGAGCAGATGAACGAGGCTGTAAAGTTGCTCAAAGGCCGTTGCTTGCTCGAGGCCTCTGGAGGCATACGGCTGGATAATATACGGGCTATCGCTGAGACTGGCGTTGATCTTATCTCGGTGGGCGCTCTCACCCACTCAAGTCCAGCACTTGATATAAGTCTGGAAATTGAAGTAGGCTAGAGTCTGTCATGAGTTGGACTGGTAAGGTTTTGCGGGTTGATTTAAGTAGAGGCTCCTGGAGCATTGAAGCTTTAGACCTTTTACTGGCAGTAGATTTTATCGGGGGAAGAGGACTTGGTGCTAGGCTGCTCTTATCTGAGGTAGACCCCCAAGTTTCACCATTTAGTCCCCAGAACAAGCTTATCTTGGCCACCGGCCCACTAACTGGAACGGGGGCCCCCACTGGCTCAGGGTTTTGTGTAGTTACCAAATCACCTTTAACTGGAGCCATCGCCTGCTCCACCTCAGGAGGCTATTTCGGCCCTGAATTGAAGTTCGCCGGCTATGATCTGATCATCCTCGAAGGCAAATCCCCCTCTCCCGTTTGTCTATCGATCAATGATGATGAGATCCAAATCATTCCCGCCACTCACCTATGGGGGGAAACCACTTGCCGGACTGAAGACATAATCCGGGCCGACTTTGGTGACCCTTGGTTGGCGAGGGAGATCCATATCGCCTCTATCGGTCCCGCCGGGGAGAGATTGGTGAGATTTGCCTCTATTGTTAACGATAAGTATTGGGCGGCAGCACGATCAGGGGTAGGAGCGGTAATGGGGTCCAAGAATCTGAAGGCAATTGTGCTGCGAGGGACAAAGGGAATTCTAGTCGGCAGCCCAGATAATTTTAAGCAGGCTGTATCGGATACCCTGGATAAAATCAAAAAGAGTCCTTTAGCCTCTCAAGTCTTGCCCGAGCTGGGTACCTCTTTCTTGATTGAGGTTATCCAAGGTCATGGCATCCTGGCTACTCGAAACTTCCAAGATGGGGTATTTGGGGGGGCAAGCAAAATCAGCGGGGAGGCAATGAGAAACACAATGCCTCAAACTAGGCGAGGATGTTTTTCTTGTCCTATCGGCTGCACCAAAATAATCGACAAAAGAGCTCAAGCCCCGGGATATGATGCCCTGGCCCAGCTTGGCGCCTGTTGCGGCATTGACGACCTTTCGGCGTTAACTTCGGCGAATTTGAGGTGTAATGAATTGGGAATAGATGTGATCTCAGCAGGAGGAACCATCGCTTGTGCTATGGAACTTTACCAAAGGGGGATCCTATCTCCCAAGGACACTGGGCTCAGATTAGACTTTGGCTCGGTGGCGACGATGGTTGAACTTATTGAGGACATAGGAATGCGCCGTGGTTTCGGAGAAGTTCTTGGTGAGGGGGCATGGCGGCTAGCCCAAACATATGGTCATCCCGAGTTGTTTATGGGGGTGAAAGGGCAGGAGGCCCCAGCTTATGATCCGCGTGGTGTTCAGGGATTGGGGCTTCAGTATGCCACATCTAATACTGGGGCATGTTATGCCAGTGGCTATACGGTAATCGACGAGATTCTGGGCATTCATCAAAAGATGAATCCTCAAACTGCAGAGAATAAAGCCGCCTTTGTCAAGCTGCTTCAAGAAATAACCGCGGTGACTGATTCCAGCGGTCTGTGCCCCATCGTTCTCTTCGTACTTAAGCTTGCTGATGTCCTTGCCATGTTAGAGGCAGCCACTGGTGCAGGTTATACTGAGGAGAACTTGCTACTTGCCGGGGAAAGAGTGTGGAATGTGGAAAGATTATTCGATCTAAAAGCTGGATTTGGCTCTAAGGATGACACTTTGCCACCAAGAATGCTTCAGGAGCCTATGCCGAGTGGACCAGCCCGCGGGCAAGTATGTCAACTCGATCACATGCTACCCGAGTATCACCAACTCAGGGGATGGGATGAAAACGGCATTCCCCTATCGGAAAAGCTTGCTGAATTAGGCTTGGAGTATAAGTGAAGAAGATAAAGATAGATTATCGCCAATGTATCGGCTGTAGACATTGTGAGGTGGCCTGTTCTTTATTTCATGTGGAAGGTATTATTAATCCCCGAAGATCGCGGATAAGGGTTTTCACTGAAGGGGACTTTTGTTTCCCAGTAATAGCCGGACCATTCACTGATGCCGAATGCAATTCGAGGAATGTGGTAGTAATTGAAGGGGAAGAATATGATGGCTGCCTTTTATGCCGTGCCTCCTGTCCGGTTAAACCTGTATTTAAGGAGCCTGATACTGACATCCCGTTAAAATGCGATTTCTGTGGGGTGCCACCAGATCCCCAATGCGTCAAGTGGTGCCCCTCTGATGCCTTGACCTTGGTAGAAGACCAAGAATAAGCCTCTGGGGTCTTAAACCTAATTGACACCGGTGGCTGAGATCAGTAACATATAGGACTTACGCAGTTGCCCATCATTGAACTACCGTGCGCAAGTTCTAAAGGATGTTCCACTGGAAGGGCGTTGTGCTCTGAAGCTGAACCGCAGCAAAATCGAATGGCTCAGCGACGTGTTTGCAGCTTTTTTCTACTGACTACACGTCCTCCTAAATGAGGCAGAGCTTTGGGTAGACGAATGTTGGCTGCATCAAGGAGCTTGACTGCTGTATCGCCGGGGGTTGGGATGCGATGGCAACGCTCCTGCCCCCTGATGACTATCTCCGCCGAGCATATCATAGATAGTCGGTTGAGGCCTTCTTTGACCGTCA